>ENA-OREN01002766-OREN01002766.1-marine-metagenome-genome-assembly--contig:-NODE-2766-length-17200-cov-2.982889_pt1 | contig 17200 bp, 27 predicted proteins | sample MGYA00248624_ERZ508555 | MGnify/ENA primary metagenome ERZ508555 (study PRJEB26222, sample SAMN06267773) | marine metagenome | isolation source: Saanich Inlet, British Columbia, Canada | place...
ATCAAATGTATTTAATAAATCATCTAAAGATAGTTTGTCTGCAAGCCGCTTTTGTTTGATTACTAATTCACTAGCCTTCTCACCAAAACGCTGCAACTGCTGTCCCGCCTGGATAGTGCCACTCCACGCATTGACAAATGCAGAAGGATTAATGGTATCGCTATACCCTTCTCTCTTCGCAACTGGATTGATGTGGCTATCAAGTTTGATTGTCATTTAAATATCCCAGTTTTTTTGGCTATCGCATAATCCATGCCCGCACTACCCATGCCTGTCAGTAATGACCCGCCAGCCGATGTATATCCAGCGCTCTTAGCCGCCTGTCCTTCAGCGATTGTCACGCCAGCCTGCATCTGAAGATTAGCTGCTTCGTTTTGTCCACCACGGCGGATCAGTTCTGCATTAATTTCATCTGTCCATTCCTGATCAGCAAATGCGATCAGATTTGTACCATCGTAAATTTCAATGCCGCTAGCCTGCAACCCAGCTTCTTGACCAGCGCGTTTGCGTCGATCTTCTCTTTCCTTCAACTTGGCATTGAACTCTGCGTTCTGCTGGGCAATGGTCGCATTGCGATTCATTATCTGTGCATTACGCTGGGCAAGTGCGTTAGCAGTTTTACCTTGCTGTGCTTGTCCGTATGCGGTAACTCCAGCGCCTATGACGGTTGCCGCTATTGCTGCGCCAGCCATTATGCAGTCTCCTGCGAAAGCCAATGTTTATCTAAAATAGTCACACCTTGTTCCTCACACTGTTTATGTATTTCGTCGATCCATTCCGCCTTGATGGGTCTTGGGTTTGGCCCCCAATGTTCCACCACAACTCCGGCTTGATGGATACCACTCAAATCAAGTTTTCCCATCGCTCCTGTCATCGGGCCAAAAGAAATAATTCTTGTTGCATCGACGTTTCGCAAACAATCAATCCGCCATTTATATTTACCTTCTTCCAGGGCAATCCCTGCAATTGAATTGGCAGGCCATTGTAAATCCCTGGATACCGCTTCCAGCCGTTCTGCACGTTTAGTCACGATTTGAAACTGATGCCAATCTGCCTGACGCATCACATCGAAAACATCGTTGATAAATTCCGCACTTACAGCTTCGTGAAATAAATCACTGCCAGTTGCAACCATGTACACCGATGGCGTTAAATTTGCCAATGGCTCAATCAACCTATCTTCATGTTCCTTTGGATGATAGTTCCATCCCTTCTCTTTATATTCCCAATACGTCGGACAATTGTCGCATCCTGGTGTTAAGCGTTCACACCCACTGACAATGTTCCACGTTTTAATCTTCAATCAAAAAACCTCGTGTACATGTAGTGATCTTTCCCGTCAGGCCCGTATTGACGCATAATGGATTCACTTTCAAATCCCATTGCCTCAATCCAGCGCACCGCTTCATAAAAATCGCACTGTACATTTGCCTGAACTCTTTTAAATTTCATTCCCACCGCAATTTTCACAAACATATCTTTGACTTGCTTGTGAATCCATATGCGATGCTTCTTGTAATCATTTCCCAAAACCACCCAGGCATGCCCAACACCACCCCATATTGGGAGAATGCCAGCGCAGCCGATGATCTTATCTGTCGTAAAGCCTGTGAAGCTGCAACCTTTATGATTGTCTTTAATAAGTCTGTCCAACTCCTTATCAACAACCTTAAAAATCTCGGTTTCACGAGGACGCATAAGAATCGCATCCATGTGCCAAGGCTCGTACTTTTGTATCCAGCGTTTAGGTGAACTGCTCACCAGTATTTATATCTCCGCCAATGGCTACGACATGCATATCGAGTGGCTGTTCCTGTTTAATCTCGATAAAGCCGTCTTTGTCATAACCTAAATTCATTACCTTCTTATCACCCGTAAACAATGCCGGAGGAGCGTTCATCAAATCCGCTGATGTACGAAACGGCATTTGATCTCCGTTGATATTAATTCCAAGCGTATTAACTAATCTTACAAAAATATGATTCCATCGTTTCGGTTTGCCTTGTGTGATTCCCTGTGGCGATCCAAACTCTGGTCGTGATGGTTTTAAAGTCGTCGTGTAACCTAATCCAACATAGGCTTCTGATATTTCACTGGATACCGTGACTTCGCCATTAGTTACCGTGGCGTTAGGAAATACGGCTCCGTTACCAACAATCTGTACCGTCGCTCCTTCCAGGTGACTCAATCCTGTGATGGTTGTAATCCCCTTGCGAACTTCTCCGGCTGAATCGTAAGCGGTAAAACTTGTGCCGTTGATATCTACACCAGTAGTTTGGTTTGCTAAGTCAAAAGTATTTGTTGTTTGATTTGCCACCTTGTAGCGGTTGCCATTGATTTCTGTCATGCCAACGACACTTTTGATGTCAACTAAATCACCATTTGAAAATCCATGTGATGCTGCGGTGATGACTACCGGATTAGCAGCCGTCGCACCAGTGATAGTAATGGGACTGTTTAATACCAATCCGCTATCTACAAAAATACTTGGATTGAGATATTCTATAAATCTTTTTGTGATTCCATTGACTCGTCGTTTGACAGTGACCCAAAGTTCATCACGAAGACTATCGGCACTTGGTATAACAGCGACTGATTCAACCAATGGCAATTCTCCCCCCACTGGATGTCGATGCCATGCCACTACATTTTGATCTCTTAAATAAGTGCAGCCAATCAATGCTCCGTCGGCAGTAATCGCCCAGACAATTGCATCTTCTTCCTGCTGGTATGCCATGTCAGTAATGCCAGATGCTGTAACATGCTCTGCCAACAAAGTAATGTCAGGCGCTAAATATCCATCAACATCAAAGTTGAAAACCAGTTCACGAACTTTTCTGCCAGCTCGCTGATTGAATAAAAGTAAATTACCAACATTAAGTGGCGTTACTTTATTGCTGCCAAAACTTGCTTGGCGTACTGCTTTAATATTGGTTGCTGTAATATTGTCATCGATACCACCAGAAATAGTGAACTCTCCGCCCAGTGTTCCGCAAAGCATATCTGTGGATTCTGCCAGCCACTGAATGGCATTTACTTCATTTGCCACGAGTGTAAACTCAACACTGTCGGTTGCCGTTGCAGATCCTTGATGCATGTTCTCAAACTCGGCTACCGTACTTCCCCAAATCTTTTGAGGGTCATCATTACTACCACCCCAGTACAAACGCTGATTATAAAATGTAACAGCGCCTGGGTTTTTGTCATTGCCATCCGTTCCTGTTCCAGCAGAGCCAGCACAAAACGTCGATGGGAAGGTTGAGCCAGTAAAACTGATTGTCGTTAATGTCCAGGCTGTATCTGATGTTCTAGTTAATTTTGTAGGCGCTCTTCCTTTATGTGCCAAATATAATGTATCTGCACTTTGGGAATACTGAATGTCGAATAAATCTGCGGTTGTATAAGTTGTCGCAATCTCTACAGGCTTGCCATTATTTGTAATCTGCCCATTATCTTTGTAAACACGAATATATAAATTACCAAACTCCAACATGTAAGGTTGCGTAACACTAAACTCAAATGGAATTAATCTTACCTTCGCACTTTGCGTTCCCGCTTTACATGTCACCGTATCTAATGTATGCGTTGCTCCTGTCGTATGTTTAAATCCTATGAACGCCGAAGTGGCACTCGTTGCGGTGAACTCAATCGTATGTGTTCCAGCCGCCATGCTAGTTGACGCATAAATTTCCTCGCCACCCGTTGTTGTTCCGACTTGGACACTGATTGCGCCCGTGCCAATCGTAAACGTCAAAATATATCGTTGCCCTTTGACTACCGTGATGCTTTGCTCTGCCCAGCCATAATTACTGGTATCCACTGAAACAATGTTCATCAAGTTGGTAGAATGAGCAATCGATGATCCACTGCCAACCGACTTATCTGTCCAACTTGCAATGTCGCTGGTAAACGTGCCGTTAGTAATTAACTCCGAGCCAGTTGTCGCAGCCTTGACATCAGCAACGTAATTCAAACCGCCTCTTCGTTTGATTCCGCCATGAGGCAGAACAATTCCATTTTCTAAAGTGGCAAGCGAGTCTTTATACTTTGCCAGATCATCTCTATCAGCAAATCGCTCGGTGACCTCCCCCGTAGTGAAAGTCGAATACATTGCATGGGCTTTTGCCATCTATGTAACACTCCCTGCGCGTGCATCCATGATCGACTGTGCATCCAGGTTGGCAGGCGTTCCTTCCTGTGAATCAATCGTTCTTGCTTCCTTGACTTTCTTGTCATAGCCTGTCCACATAGCCGTTGCAACTGTATTGCTACCAGAAATCGGCAATGCCAATTCAGCGGCAATCCTTGCGGTATAGGCTGAAATAAATAATGAATCAAATTCGTTAGGATCTGTCACTCGTTTTAAAAAGATCAGATTGACAGAACTAACATCTGTCATTAAACGTCTGCCTTCAATCGTGTGATCAATCCTCGTGTCGCCCGACAGTACATCCACAACCCGCAAACAGTCCGCTGGTAACTGGTGATAATAAGCCCAACCGAATGCTGGCGTTTCACTGAGTGATGCCAATACTTGTCTTGACTTACAGCAGTTCCACACCGCTGCCCTTGTTACTTCGTCACGCATCTCTTCATAGATAGCGTTCACTAAACGAGCGCGTTCCGTATCATCGCCAAACGATGTAATCGGATCGTCCCCCAGTAAACGTAATGCGTTAGATGAAATTTCTACAAAACTTGCCATAAAGAATTCCTTGTATGATTCACAATTTTACTAAACTGTGCTAATCCTCTTCTGAATCCATATTTTTTTTTGGACACCTATAGCACCTTGCCTTGTAAATTGCTCCACTTGAACATCTTATCTCATGCCCACATTGTAAAATAACGTGCTGTTTATCAAAAAAACCATCAGCAAGTTTGGTCTTTTCTATAATTTTTCTTAGTGGATATTTAACCTTTTCTCTTGTTTTTAAAATACTCCTGAATTTTCTATATCTCTTTTGCATTTTTTAAGATCCTTATATGTTTTGTTGCTATTACATATAAGTCACTTGAGACACCTAGTTTGTGACACTTTTTTAAAAACTTTTTTTACTTTCTCATTTGATAAAGAAAGGGAGCAGCCTTTTGGACTGCCCCCAATCAGTTAGTTGACTATGTACTCAACAACCATCGTAATATCACCAGCAGCAGCGGTAGCCGCAACTGTTTCGATTGTCAACGCTATGCGAAGCATTCTGCCGGGATCAGAAGTCAATCCGGCATCTTCCCACATAAAGTTGCCAACGGTTTCAATACCGAGGGTTTCGTAACGAAATTCCGTTCCAGCCGTTACAGCGGCTTGAAGAACGGTACTCACTGTTCCGTAACAGTCACGGTCAATCACACCTTCAGCGGCATATGCAGTCGCACTGCCATCGGTGTCATTAAACTTGACGTTACCGTTATAGATTCCAACGTCAGTAACCAACGCCGGAGATCCATTTGAATCCAAGTCATCGTTGTACAACTTGATAGACTTGATTTTTGCATTCGACGGAATTTCCGCCATCATTAGAATATCGTCATCGTCGATATCCCCTGTACCAGCAGCAATCGTGTCAGACCACACACGAATCTTGCCGGTAGCACTACCAGGACTCACCATCACTTGAGGGGTTGCCTCAAGATTGGTCAGTTCAGTTGAATAAGCTGTTCCCATGATTAATACTCCTTAAAAAATAAAATTAAGATTCAGTTAGCCTCACTTAGGACTCGTCGCAATCAATTTTTACAACTTTCTCGTCTTCTATACGAGTTGCGCCTAAAGAACATTCCACGAAGCACTGTGTACTATAATTTTTATCGCTTCTCTCAGAGATGCGAATATTAGGAGTACCGTTCATAGCAAGACCAATTCCTGATTTTGCCCATGCAAAACAACTTCTAATGTTGCCCGTTTTTGCAAGGCGTGTTGAAATGATGAATTTAAATCCACACCAAGTATCAAGCTCTGCATTCATAAGCGCTCTCACACTGTTAAAATCCACGCTGGTATTAGTGGTAACACTCAACAATGCTTCCAACTGGTCAGGGCCAACCACTACATACATCGGCTCTTCCCCTGGATCCACATCGTTATTAAGGAGGATCTTCTTAGCATTCAACAATTTTGCTAATGTTAAGTCAGTTCCACCATTTGCAATTTTTTGAGCCGCCGGAAGTGCAACCGTAGAAGCAGCATCAGCAGAACTGACACTATAGGAATTCCCCAAAGCTGCGCTTATAATTACATCGTCCTTCTGTCTATTCATTGCCGCCGTCAATTGTTTCATTGTCGGTGACGTTGGATCTTTTGCCATCTTCACACGGTCAGGATTGTCGATTAAATCAACCGCCCTGTAAGTGTTAAATGTAACGCGTCGTCTGGAAAAAGGTACTTCCGTTAACGGAGTATCTTCGTGACGACTGACCGCTTGAACCATACTTACCGTGTCCATGCGGTCAAACATAAACTGCTTCGCATCGTTAACCTGCTCATAGCGTACAGCCCCACCCAACTTGGATTGCTTTTGACTCGCCAAGTGTATGAAGTTGTCACTAAAAGAGGTTTCAAACGCCTTATTAATTTGTGTAGACATTTCACTCTCCTGTTAATAAATCATTGTGCGGAGAGTTGCCCAACCTTGGACTCTCCTGGTTGCGTTAAAACGCCTGATCCTTGCGGATTACCAGGACTAAAAATTTGTAAGAAACAATTATCCTATGCGGGTTGTCCCTCTGGGAATACGGAAGGGAGTTTCTTTTTTCTTCTTCCCTTCCTAATCGGCACAATCTCTGCCACTGGTTCTGCGTACTTGCCTTCTTTAAAGAAATAACAGTTACGCGTTTCCTCGGCTTCCACTGATGCCTTGTATTCCATACAGACTTGCGTCTGCGGTACGAGATGAATGCAATCCACACACTTTATATCTTTGTGCATGGGCATTATTCATCTCCATGAATCGTGTTATTCCATCGATCCAGCATCTTGACCACCTCATTATGGCGGGGATGCGTCTCGCTGAAATACGCTTTGTAATCATCACTTTCTGTATCTCTATAGAAAGAATCTTTAGCTCGTTGTGCAGAATCTGGATCAGTAAACGCATTGATCTTGGGATCACCTAAGTGTTTTGCTTCACCAAAATCCTTTGTGATCTTATCGAGAAACTTAGCGACATGAGGATCATTACCAAATCCCGATGAATCCAGGTATTGCTTTTCCTCACCACTGGCATACTGATCCACTAATCTTTGAATGCCTGCCAGTTTCTCTTCGTACTGCCTGCCCCAGTCCGCCCGAAGTTCTATCTCGGCTTTCTGGATATTGTTTTCCTGTGCGACTTGATGCTGCACAAACATATCTTTTGTCTGTGAGTTGTACCAACCATACAAGTCATTTACCTGCTTACTATTCAAACCCATGCCGTGAGCTTTCTTTAAGAACTCACCTTCCATGTGTTCGTCATAGTTCATCCCATCCGGGATTTCTGGTTTCTCAAACTCATACTCGTCGGGCGTGTCAGGTCTTCCCAACTTGGCATGATATCTTTCCACTTCTTCTGACGTTGCGTTCTCGCCAGGGATCTTGACCGTGCCGTCGAAATATTTTTCTAAATGCACATAGCCTTTCGCAAGGGAATCAACATCCTTGAACTTCTCAAGAGTTTTGACTCCCTGCAAATCGTCGGGCAAACCATCCCGCCATGTTTCTTCTTTCTGTTCTTCTGCTTGTGACTCAACTCCTGTTGTTTCTACTTCTTCTGTGACTACCTCTTCCGAGGTTGCAGTCGTTTCTTCGCTCATAATTCCTTTCCTTTGGTTTCCCAGTAGTCCAGGTTTTTTTTGATTTGCAGGAACACGGCCCGACATCCTTCATTGTAGGCTGTTGTTTCCGGCTCTCCTGGGACAAAACTGGATGTGTTATTGTATTGGTTTTGCAACCACTCATACACTAACCCTCCATCTCCACTCGTAAATGTATTGTAAAACGCGCTTGCTATCTGCCGTTCAGTTAGTGCCTGTGAACTGCTGGATAAGCGCTGCTTTGTCTTCTTCACTTAGGTTTGCCGCTCCATCTTGCATGACTTTCATTGCAGGCGCTGCTTTACCAGCCGATTCTGCCATAGCGCCCATCTTCTGCATTTGTTCTGCTTCCGCTTGTTTCTTTTGTTCTCGCTCAACATCTTCTTCCATTTGAGCAGCGCCCTTGACAACTGATTTAGGAACACCTAAAACAGGCGCGATAATTCTTCCGGCTGCCATGAGATCAGGTAACTGCAATACTCTTGGATCAATCTGCCCGAATTGCCCGATCAAACTAATCCAGTTCTGTATCGATTCAACTTCCACCATCTTTTGAGATCGTGCAAGTTGCCCGACATACTCGATGTCAATCGCATCTAAATCTTGAATTTCTGGAGGAGGCGGAGGCAATGCTCCTGTCCTGTGCATGATACCGACTGTTCTGTTCAGCATTGGCCCTAACACTTCTGATTCAAATCTTGAAATCGTCGGGCCGAGCAGTCGTTCCATTTCTGAACGTAGAACAGAGACTTCCGAAGCTGTCATCTGTTTTGTTCTTGGAATGTTTAATTGATCTGTCAGGTAGATGTCGCGAATAGATTGTTTGAGATCATTCGCTTTCAATGAAGATAAATCCAGGCGTAATTCTGTTGGCAGTGTTCTTACATCGTTGGGATTGCGTGAATAGATAATTGAATTGCTTCCCAGTTTCACCGTGCCGATGAATCCATCTTCAGGAGCTAAGATAGGAGGATTGACTGCTTTCTCCAAACCTATCAATTCAAGTTTACGCAACTGGTTGAGTGACTTGATGTCATCGAGCGCAATCGCGGCAGGGCCACGACCTCTTGTTTCGCCAGACGCTTTGTCCCACCTGCCAACCATGTAAGGGAATTCCTTGTATCCCCGTTCATCGACTACGAGTTGTTTATCAACTAAGATGTCAACCGATGCGTAAGGGAACTTAACCTTGGAACTCAATTCCTTGGTTGGTGCGACCACCCGCAAAAAATTAAACTTATCGTCTGGAGTTTGTTCTAATGATTTTGCAATCTCACCTGGAACGGTTGTTCCTGGGAATCTCTGGACAAATTGCCGTGCCGTTAATTCGTACTCACGCATGACCGTATCAACAATGCCAGCATCATCCTCGGCAAATACATAAGAAGCAATTGGCAAGGCTCTGAATGTCAGTCCGTTAAAACCTTTTTGCTTCAGTTCTGACTCTTCTACATATAAACAGATCGTTGCAAATGAATTGAAATCGAGGTAAATCTCGTTGACGACAGGATAGAAATTACTTTGATCAAGGGCAAATCGAACTCCATCCTCAACCGTCTTAAACCAGTTCATTACGTTCTGGTTATCATTGAATTGCTTGAACGGAGATGCTTCGGGAATCTTGAAGCCAAACCACTGGATGGCTTTCGGCGTTAAGGTATCCGCCATGACTAACGCTAATGTATTAGCAGCGTGAGGCGCAGTCGAATCATAATGCTTGTGCCGAATGACTCCAGGCACACGGCTTTCCTCTGCCGTTTGTTTGCGTGGACGAATATAGTCCACAACATCCCTGTAAAAACTGTCCCAGAGGTTGCGGTCTTCTTTTAGTGTTTCATTACGCTTAATTAAGCTCTTTGCATTGACTGCCATTTATTCGCCACCTAATGTTGGTTTCTTTACCGTGCCTGATTTTTCTTCGCCTGAACTTTTACCCATTCCGTATATTCGTTTTCTTTTTGGCTTGTCGTTTCCTGTGATTAATGAATCCCCAGGTTTAGATTTCTCCGCCGTTGCACGAAGCCCTTTGCTATATAAGCCTAAATTTTGAGCAGGGCCATCTCTCTCCCAATTCTCGATAGCATTAGCGAACTCGGATTGTTTTTCATACTTCATGTCTGGATCGCCTTCATACTTTGCCCCAATTGCTTCTTGATGTTTAGGGAAACTTGGGCCTGCCATACCAAGCATCATTTGAGGCATTGCGGCTCCCATCAATATCCGCCTAATTTTTGTTTCGCAGTATTACCATCCTCTTCTAATCCAGATGCACCACCTTCATTGGTAATCAACGAAGCTCTGCCACGTTTTTTCTTTGCGGCCTCTTTTGCTCTAGCTGCCGCTTCTTTTTCTTCAGTCTCTTTACTCACATCCGGTAATGGAGCAGGCGGAGGAGGCATCGGCGGAAGAGTTGGCGACCCAAAACATCCTGTAAAAATAAAATCAAGTATGTTCATCAATAGCCCCCCAGTGTTTTCTTTTCACCAGAAGCATTTGAGCCGCTTTCGCCACCCAACCCAGATGCTCCATCTTTATTAGTAATTAATGCAGTCCTGCCACGCTTTTTATTTTCTGCTGTCTTCTGTCTCATTGCCGCAGAGTTATCCACTGGTGCAGGCTTTGGAGGGGGAGGCGGTGTGTAAGCGGGTCTTGGAGGAGGTGCGCCACCCATAATTGAAAAGTAAGTATCAAGAATATTCATTAGAAAATATCAAACTCCTGTTCTGCCACGGTTTGTAATGCGGATGTCCTCGGCGTTCTGTAATCCATTGCCATTTGCATGAAAGCATCAGCCCCATGCGAGGCCCAGTTATGCACTGGGTTTTTCTTATAGACTCCCATCTTGTCGTCAAACTCTTTATGGTAATTGCGTAACGATGAAATCAACTTTTCACATTTCACCTTGTCAAACCAACACTTGGAAATTATTTGTCGTCCCTGTTCGATTGCTTCTTCTTTTGCTCGTACTTTTTTACCGACTGTAAAAATGATTCCCAGACTACGCGCCGTGTCTCGACGGCTTTTGCCTGTAGTAAGTTCTCGCACTTCAATATCCCACGGCGCATGATGCGCCCCATAAACGTAAGGCTTGCTTTTAAGCACGTTGATAAAGTGTGGTAATCCCTCACCGTTGGCCTCGTAATAATCAATCAATCTAATTTCATTACCTACTGTCTGGTAAAAAATAATTGCCGTGGCATCATCAATACCAAGATCCCATGCTGTCTCGACATCTATCTTCGATTCCCACGGTATATTTAAAAATCTTCCATCATCTTCCGCCCTCGTCATCTCCCTGGCAAAGTAAGCTCCAGGGATTGCCGCATGGAAGCTGCAAAAATACTCCTGCTGAATCATCTCTGGCGATAAGCCTTCGCGTTCCTCATCAATAATGTCTTCTGGACTGACTACTGGCGATCCGTCTTCACCCACCGAATCACGCTTCGTATCATCTACTGTCAACCGTGAACAAAACCACTGATCATTCTTATCCGCCATTTCATACATCTTGTGACCATGATTCTGACCACGCGGTGTATAAATAAATAAAGCCCATCCGCCATTTTCTCTTACAATAGGGCGCATTAAATCCCAGGCTTTCGGTGTCATAATCGGATACTCGGAAAAGATCAGCCCGACAGGATTTGTTCCAACGAGCCAATCGAGTCCCATGTCTGTCCCTACCAACTGATAGATACTCCCGTTTGAGAGAGTTATCTTCATATCCGTTTCATTCTTGCTCTTGATCAATTCCTTTGGGAAATGATCTATCACCTTCAGACCTTCCTTATCTATTCCATCCCATATAGCTTTTCGTGCCTGTCTTGCTGTCGGGAATAGATGGTAATACTGTCCGACTCTTTGAAACATTTCTTTGACGCATAGGTTTAACGCGCTTTTATCTTTTCCGGAGCGTCGATGCCAGACGAGTACCGCCCGCTTGATACCGTTATCAAAGGCTTCAAACAGAGGGAGCTGGTACTTCCTCGGTGTAAACTTGTGTGGTAGTGTCAGGGTCGCCATTATAATTTACGATGTTCACTTGAACTTTTAAGCCCACATCGTTCTCTTCTTTCTGCGCTAATTTTGCGTACCATCCAAAAAGTTCTCTGCGATTTCTATCTGAGGATCTTGCCCAGGCGGTAAGCTCTTCCACTCCTCCAATGTTAGCAACCGCTTTTTTGATAGTTCCAGCAACTCCAAGGTCTTCAGTTTCCTGTACAGCTTTCTCCTGCTCCTTGTAAGTCCTGATTCCCAGAGCCTTGTTTGTCTTGTTGAATGCGGCACGTTCCGTCTCGCTCATTTCGTTCAACATGTTGATACACTCTCTTCCATCCGCTGCCTATAAATTTGTATAGTGTCCACTTCTTATAAATAAAATAATCGGCGGCGTGATCTGCCGGACATGTGGTATAGATCCAGTAATGTTCATTCCCAACCTTCTTAGCATCACATTGCACCCCGCTATTCATATACCTGATCGAATGTGCGAAAACGATATCAGGTTTGCGATCCCCGTTGACATCGTAGTAAATCGTTACGTTGCCAGGGATTTCATTGACATTCCATCCGAGGATCATTTCCTGTGGAGGTTCAACAACACCCTCGTCATGTATCCAGTCTGCAAGTGCGGCTCCTGGCAAGGCCAACGCGAGTATTAGTATGTGTGCCGCGATGTTATTTACCATTAACCGCATCGAGTATGGCTTCTGTTGCGTCAAAATACGCCTTACTGTCGATGTAAAATATCCCCAGCCTTCTTAGTTCCCCGTCATCGATGCAATGCCCTCCGACATCCTCAAACGATAACTCCGGGTCTACGGGGCGCAATGGATACGCAACATTAATACCTTCCCCAGGGAACGATTGACAACTACTCGTCAGAAGTAAAAACAGAACGAGGGTCATTATCCATGCGCTTAATCTTATCGTTGCGTTTTTTGCGTATTGCGTCGCGCACCTTATTGATTTTTCCATGAATCCCCAATGCCGCTCTATAGCTTCCAGATTTTTCAAGTTGTCTGCCAATTCTGATTAGATAAATTACTGCCCCTACTCCGATCACCAGAGTAATGATCAGCGTTGTCACTTACGGTCTTGTCCCATCTTCCAAGTCGCTGCTCCGCCAATGCCGAGCATTCCCCATGCTTCCTGTGGAAACTGGTGATACCCAAGCATCTGGCAAACCATCATGCCAAAACCTATTGCCATCAACGCATAGGTTTTATACCCAGGAGCTACCTTGTCAATCATCTCGATCAATACCTTGACCATCTATTGCACCTCTAGTTTGTTAATTTTATTAATGCACCCTATGGGGATCTGCCCCCGTATTGCCGTACACTTATTGTCCTTGTCACTGCTTTCAATATTGTTGCAAAAGTAAATCGTCTTCTTTGTCGCTTTCAGAAAAAAGCCTACGGTTCTGACAGGGATCTCGTTGTACTTCTTCACATCACTCAAATCAGCCCAGGCGTTCTCGCCCTCAATATCGCCAGCGTCTTCCCATTCAATTTGAATCGGCTGCTCCGGCACAAGCTCTTTGATCTGCTTTCTTAATACACCCATAAACACGGTGACGGCTTACCCGCCTCATCCGCTACATCAACGTGAATAAAATTCCTTGCTATGCCCATTCTTGAAAAATGAGTCCTGAGAAACCCTACCAACTGATCTCTTTCAAAGCATCCGTTAACAGCAATGTCCGCCGCTAATCCATCCAGGTGTGCAGAATCATCCCTGCCGCCCACATTTTTATTATGCGTATCGCAGCGTATGCCAGATGTTACCTTCATAGGCTTGCCATACATCAGGCGGACTATCTCAAGCTTCGATACCAGTTCTGCTGATATCTTGTCCGAGCCGCAATTGCATTGACATGCGAATTCTTTTCTGGAGAAATGTTCTGTTAAGTCGCCCATTACCAAGATTTTTTCCCTGGAAAAAGTTTATTCAATTCACCAGGTTTCCTATTCGCATATTTTTCTTCTTTTTTAGCTAAATCTCTCCATTCTTTATCTCTACGATCTAAAATTTTTTTTAATTTTTTAGCTTCTTCTTTAGATAGTTTTTCCTCTTTCTTCTTCTCCTTCAACTTCTCTTTAGTCTTATCTGAAACAGAACTCTTCTTACCAGTGACGATACTTTTGCCACCCGTAGAGCCAGTGTAAGTTCTGCCTCCACCAGCGCCTAGACCCCCTCGTCCAACAAAGTCCCCTGGTGAATCAGCGTTTGGGTTTTTCTTTACAGTCATTTATTTACCAAGGTTTTAAAGTTTTGATATATTCCTGATACGGATTCGATTCGATCCACTCGCCATACTGGGATTTGACATAAACGTCATCGCATTGAGCGCAGACATACCAGTCAAAAACAGAGTCAAAGATCACCTCCTTGTCAATCAGGTTGAGGTGTCCGCATGTTTGGCAATTCGCTGTCGTCCTCATTGGGCGGATCGACCTTGATCAATCCATAAGGAATTTCACGAACCCCAATGTAATGCGCTGAGAACTGCCAAGGCTCAGGCCAACTGGATGGAATCGACACATCCGATGAATGTTCTTTAAGCCAGGTGTCTGCATCGTGTACAATTTCTCTCAGGCAAGGCTTTGTGAGTTCCCTGCGTACTACCAGTCGCGAACTTTTCATTCATGCTTGCCATAACTTATAAATATCCCATTATATACTTGCACAACCATTATACCACATATAGTGGTGTTTGTCAAGCACTAATACCATATATGGTATACATTGACATCATACCACTACATATGGTATACCTACCACAACAGACACCACAACATATGGTGTAGCGAGATTATGGATAATCAGGTATAGTGCATGCCATAGAAACTAATATACTGCAAGGTGCATTATATCCTTGACATTTCACTCAAAGTATGATAAACTATTACTTGTAATATTCTTCACAAGACATATTTACAAACGGAGTTTAACAAGACAAATATTTTACTCACTCCCGAAAACCGAGTGTCTTTTACGAGGTTTTCCAAGCTTGTTGTTTATGTCTTTGATGTTACACTCCTGCGGAGCAGTCTATCTATCAATAGATTAGAACTTCGTTAACTTGCCCGCTTCAGCGGGAAAAGCAAAAGAATGCCATAAAAAAAAATTAAAAAACTCGCCATGCGGCTCGGAGCTACGCTATGTTTGAAGACCCCTTTACCGACGATCCAGATGATCTCTCCATCAAAGATGCCATTAAGTCAGGGCATACTCATTTTCTGACAGCGTCTATTACCTTTGGCAAAATACTGGATATCGATGGCAATCCGGTGACTTACGATTTTGCCGAATGCTTCAAAGAGATGAATGACGACACTCTGAGGGATTTCTATAAGCGCGTTATGGACGATGGCTGCGACTTAATAGCAGAGGACTAGATGAGACACTTTGTTGCAACCCTACAGGGCTATGCTGTGGCACGGCTTGGAAATTGGTTTAATGCGTGTGGGGGAACCATTTATCGATGATGAAAAAAATTTCTTTGGGGTCATCATTTTAAAATTCACATTTCAAAGCGGCAAAAAATATCAATCACTTCATTTATAAGCACGTTCGCTTACATTATAGCATCCACTCTAGCAACAACTTAGCCTACCCTACCCTATGGAGCCAGTAACATTTCAGTGACAATAAAAAGAAAGCGCCGACCTGGCAATCCCTATAAAGGAAAACGTGACGAACTGGGAAGATACTTGCCAACGATGCGTAGTCTAACGTTAGCATCCAAATTAAAACGCCAACGCAAGGCATATGTCACGGCAACATTAACGCCAGTTGAAAAGGAAAGACTTAAACAATTATCCCTCAAGTTAGGCATAGCTCAATCAGATATTGTCGCCAGTTTACTTATCAATCATCTTGACGACCTTGAACATCAAGCATCATTCGAAGCCGGCCAACAATCCGCATTGTAGCAATCCTCCGATAATCCTCAAAATAATCCCTCCGATTAAATATCCGTACAATCCTCCGATCCATCCTTTTATAGGAATATTGGCAAACATTGCCATATCACTCCAAAAATGAAGCGCTCAAATCCGTTTTAAGCTCATATTGCAATCGAGCTCATATACTAGCATCCTGGTAAATCGGCAAATCAGCGACAAAAAAATATCCCTATATATAAAGAAATATTACGATTTATCTTGACTAATATTCGTTTAAGTTTATTATTGTTTGAGTGTAACACAAGTTTAAACCACTACTATAAAGGGAGATTTAAAACGATGGAAGACTTACAGGTCAATTTAGAGGATAGAACGAGAGAAGAGCAATCTGAAATATTAGCAAGGGACATTATCAAGGTGATAGGAATTGACAATCCAGAATTGATTCACAAAGAACTAGATAAGTTCCAAATCCGCGGAAATTTATCTATAACAACTGAATTGTTTGCTGGAAAAACAAATTTCCCATGCGAAAAATTATCAAAGCATGTGGAATTTTATGGTTATGACTACAAAGTACAATGCTGTATTAACTTTGCTTATTTTTTAAATCAATAAAAAGGGAGATTTAAAACAATGGGAATAATAATAAATGAATATTTAGTAGATAGTTTTTTTCATGTAGAAGCATGGCGCAAAGCATGGCCTAAATATTATCAAGAAAATGATATTTTTGCCAAAAAACCAAAAAGAGTATCCCATCAAAAAACAATAAAAATTCCTACCAGTAAATATAAAAGCTTAAAAGATTTACGATATCAGATTAAAAGTAGACATTTATCAACACATAAAAACGGACAAGCTATTGATTACGGCGAACAAGTATACAAAGCAAAAAATGGCGTAGTTATTAAAGAAAATTGTAGCATTTATGGTTTTAGAACTATTCAATATATTCAATTTTGCAAATAAAAACGCCGCCATATTTACGCGAATAAATAGGCAGCGCAATCCACAAGGGATTTAGCAAATATTTGACCACTTGCTATTTCCCTTTTAACACAAAAAGGGAGATTTACAATGCAAATAAGCTTAGAAAGAAAATTAGATGATTTTGTCGGGCGTGAAGTGATTCATTGTGCCTCAATGCTTGTTCATCAATTACTGGAAGAAAAGAAAGACGATCCAGAATATTTTGTGGATATGTATTTAGGACAAGTAATAGAAGGAACTGAGGACGATCCAGAATATGACGAAATATTCGAGCATTGGATTGTTTCAGAACACTTAGCAACCCAGCTGGAAAAACACGGCGAATCAATCACTCGTGATTTTTATGGCTTTACCATTTGGGGTAGAACTTGTACAGGTCAAGCAATCAGCCTTGATTATGTTATTGGCAAAATTTACGAGGAGCTACACGCCAATGACATTTAAACAAATCCTCATTGATTGCCTGGTAATGTTTTTAATTTGTTTATTCGCTTTACTAATGA
>ENA-OREN01002767-OREN01002767.1-marine-metagenome-genome-assembly--contig:-NODE-2767-length-17198-cov-55.860989_pt1 | contig 17198 bp, 22 predicted proteins | sample MGYA00248624_ERZ508555 | MGnify/ENA primary metagenome ERZ508555 (study PRJEB26222, sample SAMN06267773) | marine metagenome | isolation source: Saanich Inlet, British Columbia, Canada | place...
TTGCAACTCTCTCATAGATGGTTTCAGCTTCTGAACTCATAATTATCTATCAGCAAAAATTTGTCTTAAAAAGTTATGGGTAAATGTTTTGATATACAGGCTGGTTTTTTTGAACTATAATTTAACATAGGAAATATTGACTTTTACTTCAAATGGCTGGCTTTAAACTCCAATTAAAAGAAATTGGCAGGATTTTTGAGATGAAAAATTTTAGACCTTATGTCCAAACCTTTTGTGTGTTCAAATTAAGAACATAATCTTAAACTTTCATTATGCGCAAAAGGGTCAAAATGAAGTCAATTTATGCAGAAAAAACCAAAGATGACGGACATAGAATATTGATTACAAGGTATTATCCTCGAGGTGTTAAGAAAACCCATTTTGATGATTGGATTAGAGAATTAGCTCCAAGTAGAGAGCTTTTGAAACAATACAAAGAAGGAGAAATAACTTGGAAAAAGTTTGAAAAGAAATTTGTCAAAGAGATGAATGGAGATGAAAGCATTGAGAAATTACAAATACTGTCAACTCAAGCAAAGAAAAAACCAATAACTTTACTATGTTATGAAAAAAATGATCATGAATGCCATAGACACTTGGTTCAAGACATGTTATTAGCAAAAATGTAAAAATGAATTATCGTTTTTTACGCCACAGTATACCAATTACCATGAATGAGTTCAAGTATCTAGCTTGATTACCTACTAGGAAATAATGCTCATATTCAGGATCACCTATTCTATAATTTTTCCATAATTGTTCCTTATTGGTAGGATTTTTTCTCATCCACTCATACGCACCACGTTCAAGTAATTGTTGATCATGACCATGTTTTGCATGACAGTTAGAACAAGTATACTTTATTCTAGGTTGAAATTCAAAATTAGAGCTTGTCTTGTACAACGTATCTGAATCTAAGGTCGATTGGATATTTGGATCATAATCTTTTCTTTTTTCAAAATATGCTTCAATATTTGTAGGCTTTATTATTCCCAAACTTTCTTTTTTATCGTTTAATGATGAAATACAATCTTTTTGATATTTTGAGAGTAAAAGATCAATAATATTTTTTGTGTTGTGGGGTTTGACTTTATCAAAATGATGTATTTTTTTAAACAGAACATCAAATTCATTTTTTGCACCTTGAATTTTCCAACTCTCTGATCTTTTATCGCTAGAACTTTTTTCTACAGGAAGTTTCAACATTTCCCATCGTTTTGGTCTAACATTAATCGGTACAGGATATAATCGAATTAATCCCTGAGTTGGAGAATAACCCATCATACAGATACTTTTTCGTAAATCTCTATGTTCCTGAGGTACAGCGTGTCCTAATACAATGAAATCATCAATGTATTTTTTGTCTGAATTTGTATCTGTACTCAACTATAATCAAATAGCAGATTACAAGAAAAGTGTTATGATGAAAGATCCAATTAATTAATTAGTATTAGAATCATAATATCATATATGACAATAACTACAACAAAAGGACACAGACATCCAAAAGATATTGTTATTCATTATAATGGTAAAGTAATTTCACCCCATGAATTAATGGAGATTTTAATTCTATTTTGGAATAATGAAGACACAATACGACCACCGCCAAATAAAGGAGCAAAAATGATGTTAGAATTAATTGAAGAAGTGTTTGAAACTAGAGAATTAACAGATGAAATAGTACGAAAATACCATCTTACCAAAAAAATTTAATTTAGTTTTTCAACGGAAATTTCTCTTCACATTTTTTACAAAACCAAAACATGTGTAAAGTTGGGTCATCTCTTGTTTCGTAGATTTTTTCAGTACTTCCAATGTTCAAATCACCTTTCTTGCATTTTGGGCACATACGTTTCTTAACAAATGTACCTCTTAATGTTGCAAAAGATACCTGCCAATATTGAATTGCAAGGAATGTTTGTAACAAAAAAATACTGTTAAAATAAATCCATGAAAATTCATCAAGCGGTATTTGTTTTGGAGTAGTTTTAGAGTCTAAATTCAAGACAACAACAGGAAGACCATCTTCAGATTTTTGTAATTTAAAATTAAAATGTGCAATAGAGTTTCGTATATCACGTAAATCACTTCTAATTTCATCTTCTCTATTTTTGTAATTTGTACTAACAGAGAAAATAAAATCTGCATCATATTTTTTATCTAGTTCAAATAATTCAAGAGATTTTTTGTATTGTGTGAAAATAGAATGGTGTACTACATGAGTAGTGGTAATAAGTCCATAAAACATGGCATATACTTCAACGGTAGTTGGTTTGAATACATTTACAGAATTTTGGATATTAGTTACAACATCTCGAGCCAAATCAAATTTTTCTTCTCTTTCCTTTAGTGATTTGAATGGATCATATGATGTTTTAAGAGACTCAGATTTTGCAGTAAGTCTTGCCATTTCAACAAGAGAATTATAGAATTTCCTAGATTGATCTTCAATATCAGGATTCCAATCTAGAATTAATGGGAAAATTTTGTTTTGTAATTCTAGAGTCTCTTCATATGTTAGAAAAGGTTCTGTTGCATTTGCAATATTATTTTCAAGTTTTTTTAGTTCATCAACCATTTCTTGGTTTTTCAGATCAGGTCTGATACTTATTATGAAACTCATGTAATCAGCTACAAATCCAACCCAATCACTAACCAATTTTCTTAATTCCAACCAACCTAATTTTTCATCTTTTGGAAACATGTCTCATGTGATCATACAGAATATTTATTACTAAATTTGACGTATTGAATACATAATGGTAATTGAAGATTATGTAGAATTTGGAATGCCATTAGCTGATATTGCTTTACAATATGGAGAACAACTTATTGTTGGGTTATCTGGAGCAGGAATTTTTGCACTTTTAAAAAAATCACCTAACTCGGCATGATCATGGCTTTTTTAGGCATGTCTAAAACGAGTTAAAAATTTCAATCCTTCTTGGGTAAGTTGAATTTCATAAACCATGTAAGCAATAATTCCTTTGAATGATCTAGTTTTACGTCTCATTAGGATCTGACCAGAATTTTCAAGTTGTCTTGTTATATCATACCATGAGCTCATAGGTATGCCCAGCGTACTTGCTAGTTGAGTTATCTCAAAAAAGTCTTCACCAATTTTTATAATAAAATTATTTTCAACTAAATACTGTAAGAGATCTAATTTGTAATAATGATATTTTCCCTTTCTCAAATTGAACTTTATCTAGAATTTGAGCATATTTAAGAGAAATTAAATTAGAAGAAAATCTAATCATTATTTTCTAATTCTGCAATTATATCATACAAAAATGCATATTCAGTTAAACTATTCAAAATTATTTGTCCGTTTCTAGATTTTTTACCATGTTTAATTGCTAATTCTCGTGTTAAGGCTAATCTATCATCTCTAGATAATTGTAAAATTTCAAATAACTTATCCAAAATGCGTCTCAGATTATTAGAAATTTCATCATACTCAATTTCTTTTTTAATTTTCTTTTTAACAAATAATGCCAAAATTTTGATTAATAATATATCCACTATGTGGGTTTGTTTTTTATAATTTCCTCCACTAATCATCTCAGTTCTAAATCCTTGATATGTTCCTTCATAGGAGTCATTCAAATTTATTTGTCCTTCAATTTTTAATAATTCATTTGAAAATTGTAGTAAATCTTCTACTATCTCAGTAGTTGTTGGAGGGTTTGTAATATAGTATGATATCTCCTCTCTTGAAACTATTTCAAATGTTTCAACTATTTCTTTAATTGGAATTTCATCTGAAATTGATTTTAAAAGATGTGCAATGTCGTAAATTTGCTTTGGGATATCACGTCCTCTATTACCCCCTATTCCTATGGTATTGAATGGAAGTGTAGTTAGTTTATCTCCAATTAATGCACCATGATCAAATATTGAAAGTGGAAAATCAATTTCAAAACCTATAATTTCTTCATTATCCGTAATTCGTTTTGTTTTTACTTGTAGTTGATTATCATAAAATATTTCTATTTTGATTCTTGGTTTTTCTTCTACCGAGGATTGATAATTACAATAATATGTTAAAAGAGGCAATTCTTTATTGTCTTTTTTCTCAGGAGTATGATTTTCAGGGATTGTGATAAATCCATCTAGTTTTTCAGCAATTTCTTTCATCACCCCAATTACGGTTTCCCTTGTTTGACCTGTCACCATGTCTATATCCACACTTAATCTACGAAGGGATTTCTCTTTCAAATGGAAAGGAACTGCCATGCCCCCTTTCACCACACAATCAGGGAGTTTTTTTTGAATATGATACAGTGCTTCAAAATCCATTATGAATTGTTCCAAGGGTAAATTTTCTCGGAATCCATATTTTTCACGTATTTCATTAATTTTATCTCTAGTCAGGTATTTTTGAAAATGTAATTCTACCACTGTAATTCATCACCCAATATTTTTTCAAGTAATTCGGATTTTTTGAGAAACTTTGCATAAGTGTGTAAATTTTCATAGTTTATCAATTTGGATCTTTTCATTGTTGCAAATATTCGTCTTAATTCTAATTCATCAAGCATTCCATCATGACTATGTACTTCGTTTACCAAATCAAGAAATGCTTTTTCCGGAGTGGCTATGGTTGCGCCTTGGATTACGGCATATTCTCTTATTGCAATAATTCTTTCAGTAGTAGGCATTTTTAGAAAAATATCTAGTGCTTTACGATCTGGAGCATGTACTATTGTGAATTTTTTGTGAAATTTTTCAGCTAACAATTCTGCAAGATATTCTCCTTTTTCAGGAGTGGTGTAAAGTGTGTAGACAAGTTTCCCACGTAAATTATGGAGATATGATGTTAATGTAGATAATGCAGTAAACTGAAACTTAAATTCAAAATTTTCTTTAAGATAATCATGAATACCTACTAATTCATCTGCAAGATTATAATTTTCCATATCAGGTATCGGAACTTCTCTATCTCTAAAAATTTCCTTCTTGTCACTTTTTTCAGACCATGTTTCTAAAAATTCTTTTAGTTCATTATTTCGTTCTTGTATAAGTTTTCCAAAATTTGGATTATCTGAAAATAATTTTATCTCAGACGCAATCATACCAATTAAAAATAAAGGATTCTTTACAAATTTGAAAGCAGGATTATCTTTGTTGATTACTACATTGATTTTAGAATCAGAGTTATTTATCGTGTATAAAGACTCATTTTTGAGGGATTTGATGACTATTTCTACAATATTTTTACCCAATTTTACTTCAAATGGCTCTGTGTTATTCAGTAGTTCTTGTGCTAATTTTGTACGTACACTGTGCTCTAAATATTTAGACCGTGATTTTGTACCAAAATAATCAAATACAGATTCAATAGACGCTGTAACCGAACCTTTTGATTGTGATGAATGTAAAATTTGTTTGAGTATTTCAGATGTTACAAATGCCTTTAACACTTCTTGATATTCTTTGCTTTCTTCGATAAATTCACTTTTGTAAAAGTTTACAGGAACATGATCCAGATTTAACTCACCAATTATTTTTGCATTTTCTGGATGTGCAGAGAATCCAAATTTGTCAAAAGATTTTATCAATCTACCATTTTTAATTAAATTGATTCCATAGTATCCTTTTACAGATCGTTTTTTCAATAATGCCACATATCCTCGTATACTTTTTCCTTCAGACAATGGAATATCTATCTCAATTTTACTTTCTTCTTCTATATCCTCAGTGATGGGTTTACAAAATCCAGTATTGATTTGTATGGATACTTGTTTGTCTTGCAAGTATGGTGCATATCGTATACCATAATTTTCTTTAAATTTTGTAACTTGTGTTGCATATAATGGAACTTTTAATTCACCAATTAGGATTATAGTACCATGCCAATTTTCTTTAGGACTTAATGTTTTTTCAATTATCTTAAAATTTGTCCAATCTAGTGAATCATCAGTTAACCATGTGTCTTCATCATATGTTGTTACAAATTCTTTGTTTGAATCAACTTTTGACGTTCTAATCACAAATGTTTTTCCTAATGCAGAACATGCACTTTTTAATCCAATTCCAAATTGACCAAGAGAACCATCAGATTTTGTTCCTTTTGCAATCGTCATTGCATTTTTGAGATCGTCTTTATCCATACCATGACCGTCATCTTGAACAACAATCAATTTCTCTTCAAAATTTAATTGTACATGAATTTTTTCTTCTTGATTTTCGATTCGTGCGTCAATGGAATTATCTAATAATTCTGCAATAGCTTGTACAGTTCTATATCCTACAAGTCCAAGTTTTTGGATTAGAGACTTATCAGGAGTAATATCCACAGATATACTATCATCCATACTGTATGAACTTAAATCTAGAATTTAACACTTTTTCTAGACTTAATTCAACGACATACTTGTTATGTATAGGATATATTTTGTATTCAATATATTGTGCCTGTTATACAGTTTAACATAATTGTATAATCTAGAAAAAGGGGATTTTTCTAGATTTAAGTTCATAGTTTAAATATACTATTTTAAAAATAGTATTTAAATAAATTTTAGGCTCATCCTGCATTCCACTCCGAAACTATCAAATCTATACCCTCGTGATCATCACTTGAAACAAATTCCTTATGACAAATAATCTGAAAAATTTCCTCATCTTTGTTTTTCAGGACTAGACCAAGCCCAATTTTTCGTTCATCATCATCCATTTCCTCTTTAATTACATCCATGAGGATTTTGAGTAAATTATCAAGGTCTTTTTTGTAGCTAGTCTTGTCGGTAGTATTTTCATTTAGGTAAAATATTACGTTTAGGGATAATTGTTTACCGTTACATTTTTCTTGTAATTCTCCAAGATTGCTATTTTGTTTTACAAATGCTTCTTGTAATTCTTTTTTTCTTTGAGTTGTTTTTTTACCTTTTTTTACAGTTTTAGGTTTAAACTTTCTTATAGATAATTTTCCCAACATGGTGATCATATTTTCCATTCAAGTTTTTGAGCATGATTAAGACGATAACCACAATGAGGACAATGTTGTCTGTTACTCAAATGAATATGAAAGACATTACCACAATTAGTACATCCTAAAATTTGGTGTAAAGGTATCATAGATTATATTATTAACAATCACATTTAGACATTTTTTACAGGACATACTGTAACATCTTGTATAGAATTTTCAAAAATCTTACAAAGTGTGTAAAAATCGTGACTAAAATAAAAATCAGTTCCATTTAAAATTATTAATTTTTGTAAACTGTATCATTTTGAATTATTTTTGTCTGTATTCGATTGTTTAAAGAAAGAATTACTCATGTTAAATTCATCTTCAATAATCTTTCTACTTTCTCTTCCCTCTTGTTTGATTTGTCTTAGTTTGGATTTTATTAAAATAAGTTTTTCTTTAGATAGTCTTTCTTGCTCTTCTTTTTCTAAATCAAGTGGTTCAAACTGTTTACATTCAGATCCGTAATAACCAATTCTAGTCCATTTCCCCTCTATTCGCACATATGCAACTAGTCTTGTACAATCAACTTTACATTCTTCATGATAATTTCTATAAACCATAAAATCACCTAAAGAGAGAAAAATCCTCCTTGTATTGGGTTATGCATTGAAGACATTCTTGATACAATTTCTGCAAATTGGTTTAGACTAAGAATTTGAGATGGCATGATATTTGAAATATCTCTCTCTTCGGAGTTGAGGTATTCTCCTACATTTTGCATGTCATTTACTTGGGTTTTTACACTACATTCAGGCGTGATTATACGCTCCAAACGCATTCGAGTTGAGTTATCTGGGAATTGTTTAGCGTAAATTCGAATAAAACCTCCAACCATATCTGAAATTGTTCTCTCAAATGGTTCACCTGTAAACTCTGTTTGTCCATCTTGATTTAGGTGATAATGAGTTACAATCCAATCTAGACTTTCGGGTACATCATGAGTATTGAAAGTAGAATACAGATAGTATTGTAGAAGGTTAAGATGACCAAGAAGTTCTTGTGCTCCTCGTATATCATAAATTATTGGTTGCCATGTACAAGACAAATCAATAGTTACTGTTTCTGGATAGATTGCAATTTTAGCATAGATGTCCTTTGCTAAAGATAATTTATCAAGGAAGATTCCTTTGTTAGAAGTATTAACATCCATTCCTTTCTTTACTGCATTTTTGTAAAGTTGTGTAGATGAGAATTTTATTTTGATATCATGTATTGTAGGGATTTGTGTACTTGCTTCATTAATTATTTCTTGCATATTTGTGCCGACCACCATACCCTCTTTTGTTACAGTTCTTCGTTCTGCTGATACGTATTCTCCTCTAATTTTGTAATGTGCAATCCATCCTTTGATTGGAGTTACAATCCATCCAAGTTCTTTTAATCTTTTAATTCTCTGCCTAAATGCTCCATGTTTTAGCTCTGGAAAGTCTCTAAAACTAAAATATTCTCCTAGTCTGTTAATTGCTCTGCCTCTTTGAACAATATCTCGTAATGCTGGAGAAAGGCTGTTTATACTGTATTTGTTACTTTGATCTGTTACTTTCAAATAATGACCTCCGTTGAAATCATAAACTGTTTGTCATCTGAATCAAAACATTTCTGACAATATTCTATAATGTAATTTCCAGTAGTATCACCATCAAATACAATTCTGAATTTCTTAACATCAGAGCATTCACACTCATATTCTAATAATTCAGGCGTGGGATGGGTTGAAATTGTCAATAATTTAGCAGATTCGTCCCTTAATTAACTCGATTTGGGATAAGAAAAATAGAGACAAAAACTCCCATGTTAGATTTGACTACCAAGCAAGCAGAGATTATCAAAGTGTTCATTGAACAATATCGAGACGAATCAAATCAAATCTCCAAAGGAATTACTGCTAAAGGATTAGAAAAGTACGGAATTGAACCTAAAACATTTAGAAATCATACTGATTATTTTTTAAAAAATTATTTTCTTAGATTAAACAAAGTAGAATATCATGGATTTGAAAACTATAATTATTTTCAGATTACTAGATTAGGAATTTTAGCATATTTGAAATGGCAATCAACTCAAAAGATATCAAGTATTGATCTTGATAGAGATTTTTTTCCTAAATTATTTGAGTATTGGGGAGAATTGGTTGAAAGTTATGAACAAGTGTTGTTTGATGTATTACGAAAAACATTGGAAAGAATAGAAATCAGACCAGAGTACGAGGGAATAATTAATGGAGATAAAATCTATGGAGGAAAACTAGAAGAGACCATAACAATCCCAATGGGAATGATTGATGTTAAAATATTTAGAAAGTACAAGCAAATAGAGGTACAAGAGATTCCTAAAAAAAGAGATTACAACACAGAAGATGTTTTTGAATTATCAAATCAAGAAATAGATGATAAAATTACAGAGCGTTTTACATTCTTGTTATTTTTTAATTTGTTGCACCTTGGAACTAGTGCAGGTGAATTAGTAAATACCTATATGCAAAACTATATCGAATATGACAAAAATGATTCTACAGAACAAAGTGAAGAGGAATTAAAATCAATTTACACAGGATATGCCAATAGAACAGTAGAGAACGTTACAAAATTATTTGTTATTGTTAATCAAGACAAAACTCTTCACGCACTTGTGAAATCAACAATAAAAGAAATTACAGATATGCTTGCAAATAGAAAAACAGTTCAGGCAATTTATGATAAATTAGATTAAGACTTTCGTCTGAGTTTACTTGTTCTAGTAATTTTCTTGTCCATTTTTTGCATTTTTAGATTCATTTCCTTTATTTTTAGCTCCAAATCCTCAGTAGAACTAGCACCCTTAGATATTTCTTTAAACTTTGAAAAAATATTCAATCTTCCAGAGGCTTTGATGTACTCTTTTCGTAATGTAGCAGTAAACAACTGTGCTTGTTTTTCATAGGAATCTTTTGTTTTGTGTCCAATGAACTCTTCAGCTAAATCATATCTTACATCAGAGTCTATCAGTACGGATTTTAAAAGATCACGAGTCTCATGAGGAGTTATTCGATATTTCTTACGTGAGCCGTTTCCAACGGATTTTGAGTTTAAAATTTCATCCAACCCTGAATTTTTTCGCATTCTCTCAAAACATTTGGTTATCCAAGTTTCTTTGATTGGTTTTTGGAAGTTATTTAAGAAAAGTGCACTTTTGTCACCCATTTCTTTTCCTGTAATTTTTTTCCTGTAAGGAAGATAATCGATTATTGCAGAAACGGCGTCCCTATCTAAGAAACCAAAATGAGATACATTGGTCTTTACTCTTGTTAGTTCTATCAGAATTGGGCATTTCTTCAAATTCCATTTTGTATAATCTTCAGTTCCAAAGGATTCTACTAACTTTGACCAAATCTCAAAATTAAAGCGGTCAACAAGCGTAGAGGAATCAAGACCTCTTTGAAATTTACACAAAAATACGGCTCTTTCAGTTAGACTTGGTTTTCCTATTGTCAGTAAGGTAAGAAACTCATCTAATGCCATTATTTGTTCTGAATCATTAGTATCATGTTGTATTCCTGCATTAGGATCAAAGCTTAATCCTATAGGCTCATCATTCTTTTTGAAATACTCATTTATTGCAAAAAAAGAGTTATTTCTCATAGATTTGCTTTTAGTTTGAAGATCAGATTCCAAAAAATATTTCTTAATCAATTTTACAAATGGTTTTTTATCAAAATGACTTTCTGAAAAGATTTTTAAAAAATGCTCAACTCCATCAAGAGTTATTTTCTTTGTTACTTTCTTGTAACTGTCTTTACTAGTCTGAACTTCTTTTGTGTATTCCAAAGATTTCCCAAAAATCCAGTTATTGAAATAATGCAAATGTCTTGTGTAGGTATCTTTTGTTCCGTTTGTGACAGATTCAATGTTTTTGCGATTACTGCCTCTCAGTTGACTTCTAAAGTAAGTTACAGTTTCTAATTTACAAAAATCATCATACAAAATTGGGACAGAGCCATTAGGGATTTCTTTTAGAATGCCAATCTTCTTGCCAATCGAAATTGCCTTGTAAACAACTGCCAATGTTGCCTCCACTGTATTTCTTCTTTGAGTAAATTCATTTTTGTGTTCTTTAGCAAATGCTTTAGAATCAATCTTCTCGCCCTTTTTCATTACTGCAAGACATTTTGCATATTGTGGACGAATATCAAATCCATAATCTTTCTTTGAATCAAATCTCTTTAGAACTTGGTAAACCTTCAACATCAGAAATAGTCAGTAAATTAAAGATAATAGGTGTATTTGACAGCTTTAACTATAATTCAAATTCCTGGCGACATTTTTCACATTTTGCTCTCTCTTCTCCAGGAGACCCAAGAATGAAAATTTTGCCAATTGTTTTACAAAGAGGACACATTCCAGTAGTAGCATTTTTTGGACCAGTGCGAATGATTTTTTGTGATTTTCTTCGTCCCATGAAAAAACTTCTTGAATCGGTCTATTAAGTTTTAATGGCGCGGGGAGAGGGATTCGAACCCACGAGTTCTTGCGAACATGAAATTAGCAATCTCACGCCCTACCGGGCTAGGCGACCCCCGCATAATATGCCTAAAATGATTCTGTAAATAAATTCATACGTCCCCAAATTGACTGTAATTATTCACAATCTCCTCAATTGGGAGTCGTTTTCCACCTACAATTTTTAGATCAACTTGCACTGTTTTGTTAGTGATTGTAAGAATATTGTAAGTATGTTCAAAGAATCCACGAACTCGCTCAGATGTAGCAGTTCCAGCATTAACTACAGTAAGTGCTCCAAAATTCCATGCCCATGGCCTATGCTTATGTCCACATAATACTACATCAACTTTAGAATCTAAAACAGTTCGTAATACGTCACCTGCATCAACTACTGTAAGTTGATCAGAACCAGTATCAGGAATTGCAATTAAATGATGATGCATTGCAACAATCTTTACTTTCTCTTTGTATTTTTTCATAGTTCGTTCTAACCATAAATTTTGTCTGTATCCTACTTCACCCTCATTTCTATCAGGTCTAGCAGTTCCAACTGTAACTAAAACAACATCATCACTAAGTTCATTTACAGTTTCAAAAGGAAAAAATTTTTTAAATAAAAGATATCCAGTATTACGATAATCATGATTTCCACTTATAGTGATAATTTTTTTCGTGTTAAATTTTTTTAAAAGTAATTTACATTGTTCATATTCTTTCATTAGTCCCTCATTTGTTAAATCACCAGTGATTATGATAACATCAGGGTTTAGTTCATTTACTTCTTCTACTAAGATGTCAAATTTTTCTTGTAAAAATTGAGAGCCCACATGTAGATCAGAGATTTGAACAATCTGCATTTGAATATTATTTTTTAAATTAGGTATTAAATCATCTCTATAGAAAGCATGTAGGAATATTTCAAGGTAGAATTAAATAATAATCACCTCAAAAACTTGCAGTTTTGAGTAAAAAAGCCGCTGTAATGAAAGGGGACGGAATTGGACCTGAAGTTGTAGATTCAATGTTAAGGGTGTTAAAGGAATGTAATTTTCAATCAGAACTGATTCTTTGTGAAGTAGGCTCAGAACAATGGGAAAAAAATGGAAGAAAAGATGCATCATATATTCCAGATGCAACGATGAAAATTTTAGAAGATGCAGACTGTTGTTTCAAGGGTCCAACTACCACAATTCCAGTTCCAGGCGCACCTAGAAGTGTTGCAGTTACATTAAGACAAAAATTTGATCTTTATGCAAATATCAGACCAACTAAAACTTATGATAGATTAACTCCAAATAGAAAACTTGACTGTGTATGTATCAGAGAAGCTACTGAAGGATTGTACACTGGTGTAGAGGCAAAAATTACAGATGATGCTGCAATAGCAATTAGAAAAATAACAAGACAGGGGAGCAGGAGATTGGTGGATTCTGCAGTAGATTGGGCAAATAAATTCAATATGAAAAAAATGGTTGCAATAACAAAAAGAAATATCCTAAAACAGACAGATGGGATATTTTGGGATGAAACACAAAAAGCAGTTGAAGGAACTGGAATTGAATTATCAGAAATTTATATAGATAATATGGCACAACAGATGGTAATCGCAACGGAGCAGTTTAACGGTTCAGTATTGGTCAGCACCAACTTATTCATGGATATTATTTCTGAATTAGCATCAGCACTTGTAGGTTCAATTGGATTAATCTATTCTGCAAATATTGGAAATAATTATGCAATGTTTGAAGCAGCACATGGAAGTGCCCCACAATTTGCAGGACAAAACAAAGTTAATCCTACTGCAACTGTTTTATCAGGAGCTTGGATGGCAGATTATCTAGGTGAAAGAGAAATCAGAGATGCAATCTTTGATGCAACTGACAAAGTAATCAACGAAGGAAAGGCAGTGACATGGGATATTGGCGGTAATGCTACAACTACACAGATGACTGATGCAATTATCACATATGCCAAAGAGAATCTAAGAAAATAATCACTTGGTAGTTTCCACAAGAATTAATTCTTCAAAAAATAGTTTCTTTTTTGCCATAATTCGTGTTTTTAAGCCTAATTTTTGAACATAATTAATTAATTTTTGATAGTTGGAAAGCGACGATGTTACAAAAATAAATTTTCCATTTTCAGCCAGATTACTAATCACAGAATCAAAAATTTTTTTAGGAATTTCAAATCCATCTGCACCACCGTCTGTTGCAATGTCTATAATTTCATCAGTTGCAAGATAAGGCAAATTACATACAATAAAATCAAATTTTATTTTTAATGCATCTGAACCATTACAACAAATTAGATTTTTTGTTTTGTACGAAGTTTGATTTTGTAATACGTCACAATTAATATCAGTTCCAACAACTAATGAAAAATTTTCACAAAGTAATTTTGTAAGATATCCAGAACCACTTCCAACATCTAAAGCATAATTGCCTTTTTCATTTTCAATATTATTTGCAATGAAAAAAGTATCCTCAGAAGGAGGATATTCATCATTTTTCAAGGATTTGGTTTGCAAGACTAATTATTTCTTCTCCAGAGAGATCATCTACTCGTTTATCTATTTTAGATTCCTTGTTAAATTGTTTTAAAATATTTTTAACTGTTTTTCTTCGATATGAAAATATTTTATTAATTGTTTGAATAAGTTCTTTAGATAAATTATTTTTTTTAATTATTTTTAGAACCATAGAATCAATTTTTGGCGGTGGAGAAAAATTATTTTTTCCTACTTTTAGTATGGCTGTTATTTCAAATGCAGATGTGGCAATAATGCTTATAGCCTTTCGATTCTTGGATGATTTTGCAAGTAATTTATCAGCGAATTCTTTTTGAACCATAATTACTCCATGTGAAAAAGAGGCCTGTGCCAACCATTCAATTGCATCTTTACTCCTAGAATAGGGTAAATTGGAAACAAAAATTGTAAAAAGATCTTTTTTCTTGAAACCATCACCGGATTTTAAAATAAGGTTATCTATACCAAAAAATTTTGATTTAGCAATTCTAATTAGATCCTCATCCATATCAACTGAAATCACCTTGTTAGATTTTTGACATAGAAGAGGAGTTAGAATTCCCTGCCCAGTTCCAATTTCAAAAACAATATCATTTTTTGTGATTTTAGCCTCAGAAACTATAGATTTTGCTATAGAATTTGATGTTAGAAAGTGTTGGCCAAGACGTTTTCGTTTTATCATCTCTTTACAAAGAGATTCATTCTACTTTCGCCTGTAATTTCATCCAGGATTCGCTCTGAAATATTTTTAATTGGTTCTTTAAATCCAACACGGTCTTGTAAATCCTGATAGCTTTCAAATTTTTGTTTTTCTCTTTCTTCCAACATAATTTTCATGTATGTTTTTCCAATTCCTGGAATCAATTCTAGTGCATGGATTCTCGGGGTTAATGGTTGTGCATTATTTAGATATGCAACAAATTTTTGTTCATTTGCAGTTACAATAGTTTCAACTACTAAATCTAGTTCACTTTGAGCAGATGATGAAATTTTATCATATTCCATCTTTCCCAAAACAGAAAGGACCTTTGTTCTCCCTTCTTTTCCGATGTAGATTTTTTCTCCAATCTCAAATGTAGAATTTGGAATTCCAAGAACTTCTAGAAGAGTTAATCTATCTTCACCAATAGCCGTGATGATGATTCCATCTTTGCCTCTTACAGTAGATGATTTACCTCTAGAAATATAATCCAAGACGTATGCATGTTCTTCATATTTTCTAGCTGGGGGTTGTGCCCGATACAAAATAGAATACTCCTAAAAAGTTACGAATGCTCCTTGATTATTTTGAGCATTTTTTCTAGGGTTTCAGCAAGAATTAATTTTTTCCAACCAAATGTGAAGGAACGTAATTCAGCTAAACTTGTAGGTCTAATGTTAACTATTTCAACAGCTTCATCTTCAGTTAATTCACATTCTTTAATGAGTAGTTTTTTCATCTCTTTTGCTTCTTTTGGTTCAGTTGTTACAAATTTTGAAACATAATCATATGTCCAACGTTGAATTTGATCCATTTCTTCAACATCGACTTTACCTAAAATTTCTTTAACTTCTGCAAGAGAAATAGCTTGTTTCTTTTTTACTTCTTCCATATCATACACCGAATGGTTTAATGTGATCTAATCTTGTGATTAAGGTTTTTGTTTTATCACCTAATTTTACATCAAGTGTAACTGAACGTCTACCAACATTTGTAACTAAACCAACTTTTCCGTGGTATCGTCTATGTGGTAATCCTTTGTGCTGTCTTGGATCAATAATGACAAGTGCTTGTTCACCTTCTTTGTATTCACGTAACAAAAATGAGACTCCTCTAGGGGCTTTTTTTGTCATGACATGTCTAGATTTATGCTTAAATCCATGTGAACGACCAGATGATTTCTTAGTTGCCATGAGTGTAAAACCTTCGAAAGCCCTATTTTAAGACTTAGAAAAGATGGACATGTTTAATCAGCAAGATCAGTTCTAAGTTGACCACATGCAGCTGAAATCTCAGTACCTTTTTCGATTCTTATTGTACAATTTACTCCTGCCTTGGACAAAATTTGTTCAAATTCTTTGACATTTTTTTCTAACGGACGCTTAAAATCACCAGCAGTAGGATTAATCGGTATTAAATTCACATGAGATCCATTTCCATCTAAAAGCATAGCTAATTCTGTTGCAATTTCAGATGAATCATTTATCCCCTCCATAAGGGCATACTCAAATGTCACACGACGTCCAGTTTTTTTAAAATAATCTCTCCCAATTTCAATAATTTCTTCTACAGAATTAGGAGTGGCCGTAGGAACTAATTTTTTTCTCAATTCATTGTTTGGAGCATGTAAAGAAATTGCTAAACCTATCTGTAAGTTTTCTTCAGCTAATTTTTCAATTCCAGATTTAATTCCAATTGTAGAAATGGTAATGTGTCTCTGACCTAAGCCAAATCCCCTATCATGTGTTAAAATTTTTACTGCTCGAATCATTTCATCGTAATTTGCCATAGGTTCCCCCATACCCATAAAAACTAAATTTGTTACATGTTCTCCTCTTTGTTGTAATATTTCTGCAAAATGAATTACTTGGGATATAATATGTTCAGCATTCAGATTAGTTTCAAATCCCATTTGACCTGTTGCACAGAATACACATCCCATTGCACAACCAATTTGAGTAGAAACACAAATGGTAGAACGTGGATGACCGCCAATTTTAGATGGGTCATATTGCATCAAAACAGTTTCTACAGAATTATCATTTGTAAGATTTAACAATAATTTTGTCGTATCTCCATCATCACTTACAATACGATGAGTTTCTTTCGCAGAACCAATTGTATATCCGGCAGTAGTCAAGTCCTCTCTTAGTTTTTTTGGAAGTTGTGGAATATCATTGAGATCTTTTGGGAATTTGTAATAAAGTGGAAGTAAGATTTGATCTGCCCTATACCTAGGATACCCCATATCGATTACAAGTTGCTCCATCTCTTCTGGAAGTAATCGATAAAGATCTGTCATGATGTATTTACAGATTCATGTAAGATATTTCATAATTTAATGATTCCATTAGGACGGAATCAAAAATAATGAAAAGATGAAGAAAGAGGTATTATTCTTCTCTCGGATCGAAATCATCAGATTCGATTTCTACTGTAGCCTCTACCTCAGGTGTTTCTACTGTAGCCTCTACCTCAGGTGTTTCTACTGTAGCCTCTACCTCA
>ENA-OREN01002768-OREN01002768.1-marine-metagenome-genome-assembly--contig:-NODE-2768-length-17197-cov-60.319860_pt1 | contig 17197 bp, 22 predicted proteins | sample MGYA00248624_ERZ508555 | MGnify/ENA primary metagenome ERZ508555 (study PRJEB26222, sample SAMN06267773) | marine metagenome | isolation source: Saanich Inlet, British Columbia, Canada | place...
TCCTACAAAGAGACGTTTCAAGTATTGCAGGAGTTACAGAAGTCACTATCAGAAATAGATGTAAAGAGATTCTAACATGCTATAAGCTCAAAATTACTTTGAGACCATCTCTGGCCAACTAATTACACCCCCCCCCCTTTCATTTTATTATTTATCATTACGATTAGGATTAGCTAAATTTCGTCGGTATTATATAGAGAATCAAAATAAATTGAAACATGGTAGTATTAGAAATCAAAGATCTTCACGTGGCTAGAGAAGGTAAAGAGATTCTAAAAGGAGTTAATTTGAAAACAGGACCAGGCGAGGTACATGCCATTATGGGGCCAAACGGTTCAGGAAAAAGTACACTAGCATACACATTACTTGCACATCCAAAATACCAAGTCACAAAAGGAGATATTTTGTTAGATGGTGAGAGCATTTTAGATTTATCAGCAGATGAAAGAGCAAAAAAAGGATTATTTTTAGGATTTCAATATCCAACTGAAGTTTCAGGTGTAGGGTTTTCTCACTTTCTAAGAACAGCATACAACTCTCTAAGTAAAGCACTTGAAGGTGACAACAGAGAAGTATTCATCACAGTGAGAGAATTTCAAAAATACCTTAAAGAAAATTTAGAAAAAGTAGGATTAAGAGAAGAATTTCTCTCAAGATATCTCAATGAAGGATTTTCTGGTGGAGAAAAGAAACGTGCTGAAGTATTACAAATGGCAGTCTTAAAACCAAAAGTTTCAATTTTAGATGAACCAGATTCAGGATTAGATATTGATGCCGTACAAGCAGTAGCACAAGCAATCAGCAAAGTTGCAGATAAAGATGCAACAATCATCATTATTACTCACTATGCCAGAATTTTAAATTTCTTAGACAAATTAGACTTTGTTCACGTATTTGCCAAAGGCCAAGTATTGAAAACAGGTGATGCATCACTGGCACAAAAACTTGAAGCAGAAGGATATGAATGGGCTCTAGAAGAATCAGCCTAATCAATTTTAACCAAAAGAATATTCAAAAAACTATTGATTTACAAAGTACATGTTAAATTTTCCAAAGAATCTCTAGAAATAACTAATGACGAAATTACAATTGGAATAAAAACAAAGCCGATTAAAGGAGAAGCAAACAAAGAAATCATTAAAAAAATTGCAAAGTATTTCAAAATATCTACTGCACTTGTACAAATAAAGTCAGGGCACAAATCATCAGAAAAAATTATCGAGATTCTACAATAGAGAATCAAGTTTTTGTTTAAATAGGGTTTCAAAATTGAGAAAAGTATGTCAGAAGAAAATGATCAATATTATTTTAATTTCTCATTTTTCAAAGTTGATCCCAAATGGAGATGGATGGCAGACCTTGCAAAAGAAGAATCCGCAAAAGAAGTTGAAAATGTAATGAACAATTCAGGAATTATGTATAGGACATATTCAAATTTAGGACTAAGAGATGATACTGATTTTCTATTTTGGTTTGCAGCCAAAACAGTTGAAGAAATTCAAGTAGTCATTGAAAAATTATACAAAACAGTTTTTGGAAAATATATAATTCCATCAAGGACATATTTATCATGTACAAGACCTTCTCTTTACATAAAAGAACAAAAAGCACTCGGATTTTTTACAGGAAATAATCCTAAAAAACACGTCATAGTTTACCCATTTACAAAAACACGGGAATGGTATTTACTTCCTAAAGAAAAACGTCAGGAAATTATGGATGAGCATATCGAAGTGAGTAAAAAATACCCACAAGTTGTTCTCAACACCACATACTCTTTTGGAATACATGATGAAGATTTCATGTTAGCATTTGAAGTAGATGATATCAGAGATTTCCAAAATCTAATCATGGATTTACGAGAAACTCAAGTCTCCACATATGTAAAAAATGATATCCCGATGATTGTATGTGTTAAAAAAGACCTAGTACCATTGATTTCTAGTTTAGGATAAAACCTTCAAATAATTTAAAAACTAAATTTCATAGGTGCAAATCTTGGATAAACATAAATGATGAAATTTTAATTCAAAAAATAGTTTTGAAGTACAATAAACTCGGTAAAACAGATATCAAAATATCAGAAGTGGGATTTGGAGCATGGGCTATTGCTCTGGATTGGTGGGGTAAGAAGATTGAAGAAGATGAAGCAAAAAGAATGCTCAAAAAAGCATATGATGTAGGAATCAATTTCTTTGAAACTGGGGATTTGTACGGTAAAGGGTTAAGTGAAAAATTAATTGGCGAAGTTTTCAAAGATATGAGAGACGAGGTTGTTATTTCAACAAAATATGGTTATGACTTTAGAGATGTTGAACAAATAGGACATAAAGAACTTCCACAAAAGTTTGATGAAGATTATACTAGAATGGCATTAAGAAATAGTTTAGAAAGATTACAAACAGACCATCTTGACATGTATGGAGTACATAATCCAAAGCTCAAAGATGTAAGAGATGATTCGATATTCAAATTACTTGATAGTTTTATCAAAGACGGTTCAATCAAAACATATCAAATTGCTTTAGGTCCTGCAATTGGATGGACACAAGAAGGATTAGAAGCAATGGACAAGCCAAATCTCAGTGCAGTTCAAACAGTGTACAACATCTTAGAACAAACACCTGGAAATGAATTAATGAAAAAAGCTGAAGAGAAAGATATAGGCATACTAGTTAGAGTTCCAGAAGCATCAGGAATTTTAACTGGAAAAGTTAATGCAGATACAAAATTTGATGATAATGATCATAGGTCAGTTAGAAAAAGAGAATGGCTCAAGGCATCATTGGAAAAAGTTGAACAATTCAAACCAATTGCGGATAGAAACGGTTTAAACATTACAGAATTTGCAATGAAATTTATGATGACAAAGAAAGGATTTGCAACAGTGCTTCCAACTATGATTAGTGAAGAAGAGGTTGTAAATTATGCTCAAATGTCAGATGGAAAATATATTTCAGATTCAGACATGAAAGAAGTTGAAGAATTGTATAATTCTTGGCCTTCATACGAATTAAAAGCAACACCACAAGCAAGTTAATTTGTAAATGGATAATCCAATAGACGTAGAAAAAACGTTAGAAGTTATTGAAAGACTGAAACTAGCCAAAATTGGCAAATATAAAAAATGGGAATCAATGATTAAAAAGATCAAAAAAGAGCAGGAACTAAACCCTGAAGAATTAGAATATTATTCAAACATAACGAGAATATACAGAAATTCAAACGTCACTCCTAGAAGTAAGGTCTATCACACCAGATTATCAGAACTAGATGAAAAACCACCATGTAAAAAATGCGGGGATGATTCCACATACTATTGCAACATGAATGATCAATACTTTTGTACAATACATGTCGTTGGACACGATAAAAATGAGATTTAAGATGCTGAAAGTGTATCTTCTAAATTAAATGAACTTTCTACAAAATATTCAACACGTGTTTTTTTAAACTCACGAGAGCTAAAAAGAATATCGTATTCATCCACATTAATTTGATCTTGAATTGTTTTTGCTACATCATGTGCCTCATCTTGAGTTTTGCAATGAATCATTGAAAAAACATTGTAAGGCCAATCAGCATATGTTGGTCTCTCATAACAATGACTTACTTGTGGAAATGAGCCTAATGTATCACCAACTTGTTTAATTCTATCTTCAGGAACTTTCCATACAATCATACCATTTGCAGTGAATCCTACTTGTCGATGTCTCAATATTGCAGCAAATCTTCGCATGACACCAATGTCCTCATAATGTTTCATTTTTGCAAATAATTCATCTTCAGTTATTCCAAGATTTTTTGCTGCAAGGATAAAAGGTTCATCAATAATATCCATATCCTTTTGCAATTCACGAATAAAGTCTTTATCGTCTTCAGTTGGAACAAATTCAATATTTTTAATTTCTTTTTTCTCTTCACTAGGTGCAATGTCATGTTTCTTGTCATCTACCATGTCAAGCTTGACACCAATTTTGAATAATTGTAAAGTTGGAAGCATTCTAACTTTTTTAATTCCTTTTAGAACATTGAACTTTTCAAGTTCTGCTTTCAAATCAGCACCTGGAGGAACAGCTAAAGTAAACCAAAGATTGAATTGATGTTCTCGTTCATAGTTATGACTCACACCGGGATGAAGGTTAATTTTGCTTGCAACGTAATCTAATTTATCAGACTCAATTTCCATAGCCACTAGAGAACTAGTATATCCTAGTTTTCTTGTATCAAAAATTGCACTTAGTTGTCTTAAAACACCTATTTCTTTTAATTGGTTTAAACGAGATTTAATATCTTCAGGAGGAGTATTGAATTTTTTAGCAATTGCATCAAAAGGTCTTGTTACTAGAGGAAAAGTCCATTGAATTTCATTTAGAAGTTCTTTGTCAGATTCATCTATAGAAGACAATAAGTCAGTAACTTGGTTATTCAATTAAAAATGTAGCTTGGATTTTAGGCTCTAAATTTTAATACATAAATAGAAACTGGAGTGCATTTGATCGATGATAGTTGATCTAAATCTCCAAAGTAAAAAAATCATCATTGTAGGAGGAGGAAGTGAAGCACAAAAGAGAATCAATTCATTACTCAAACAAGAATGTGCCATTATCATAATTGCAGATTCTGTAAATTCACATATAACCAAACTAGCTAAAACTAAAAAAATTAAAATCATAAAACAAAAAGTTGCAGATACAAAATTTATTTCAAAATTAAAACCATATCTAATCATAACAACTACAAATGATAGAAAAATAAATCAGAAAATTATCAATGATGCAAAAAAGAAAGGCATCATAGCATACAGTTCAGACAATCCGGAAGATAGTGATTTTTCCAATCCTGCAATCATCGACTTTGAAAATATAATACAGATTGCAATTTTTACTGGAGGAAAAAGCCCAGTAATGTCAAAGAAGATCAAAGAAAAATCAGAAAAAGTACTCAAAAAAATAATTACGAAAGAAGACATTGCACAGATTAAAATTCAAAAAATAGTAAGGGGGGTAGCTAAAGAGATTATTTCTACTCAAGATCAAAGAAGAGAATGTCTACATAGTATTATGAGTGATAATGAGGTTGATCAGTTAATAAAAGACGGTCAGGTGAAAAAAGCTGAAAAGCGAGCTATCGCAATATTGAGAAATTGGAAATGAATCAAAATATCATCAATGCACGTGTTACTTTTCGTAACTCTCCAATTCACATTCTAGAACAATTTACGATAAAAGACATGAGAAATGCATATGAGCAATTCAAAAAAGATTCAGGATTAGACGAATGTGTAATTATTCAAACATGCAACAGAATAGAATTATTTGGTAAATCCAAAACATATGATTCAAATAAAATCAAAAAAACATGGGCAACAATTACAGGGCTTGAAGAAGAGGCATTTGATGACAATATAGAATTTGTAGAAAACCATGATGCATTACATCATTTGTTGAAACTAACATCAGGGTTAGATTCCATGGTATTAGGAGAAGAGCAAATTCTAGGTCAAATAAAAAACTCAATCACATCAGCTAGAGAAGTAAAAGCATCAGGGCAGCATCTAAACACTTTGTTTGATAAAGCAATTAGAATAGGAACCAGAATTAGAAATTCAAGTGGAATAGGAGCAGGCGGAATTTCAGTTGGTTCCATGGCAGTAAAGCTTGCAGAAGAAAATATTGATGAATTAAAAACAAAAAAAGTATTACTAATTGGAACTGGTGAAGTATCAACTCTTGTTGCAAAATCATTACAAAGACGGGGATATGCATTTGATGTAACAAGTAGAACCATTGGAAGATCAGAAACATTTTGTGAAACAATGGGCGGCAGTCCAATAAAGTTTGAAGCCGTACTTTCAGGATTTAATAACTATGATGTAATTTTTGTAGCAACAACTGCGCCATATTTTCTAGTTACAAACGAGAAAATTACAGAAGCTATGAAAAATAAAAGTAAAGGAATGATGATTTTAGATTTATCAAATCCTAGGACAGTGGATGAAAAAGTTGCAACCATTGGAGGTGTCAAACTCATGAATTTAGATCAAATTGCAGAAATGGTAGAAAAGAACATGAATGCCAGACTAAACAAGGTAAAAACCGTTGAAAATATAATTAACGAGGAAGTTTCTGTATTAGAAGCCTCAATGAAAAGATTAGATGCAGAACCACTTGTAACAGACGTATTCAAGAATATTGAAAATCTCAGAGAAAAAGAATTACAAAAAGCACTACAAATGCTAAATGAGAAAGATGAGAAAAAAATCAAAATTATCGAAGAATTAACAAAAGCTGTCGTAGAAAGTATTGTGTCCACTCCAATGAATAACATCAGAAAAGCATCAGAGCAAGGCAATCCGGATGTTGTAGAATTGGCAAGTAAGCTGTTTGACTATAAAAAACAGAATCAAGTAGACTAGGATTATATTTTACCTAAAGAGAATTTCATCATGTCATTTCCAACTAGACGTCTACGTCGACTGAGAACATCAGAGAAGATGAGAGAACTAGTTCAAGAAACAACCCTTTCGCCAAAAGATTTCATTTGTCCAGTATTTGTTCAAGAAGGTTTGGATGAAAGAATCAAAGTTGAATCAATGTCAGAAATCGAGAGATTGCCATTAAAGGACGTCAATGAAGAAGTGGCAACAATAATAGAATTAGGGATTCCTGCAATCATGTTATTTGGAATTCCATCTCAAAAAGATGAGGCAGGAAGTTCAGCATTTGATGATAACGGAATAGTTCAAAAAGCAATTGCTCAAATCAGAGAAAAATTTGGAGATAAAATAGTAATCATGGCAGATGTTTGTCTATGTCAATTTACATCTACAGGTCACTGTGGAATTATTCAGGGAGATAAAATAGATAATGATTCTAGTTTAGAAACTCTTGCAAAAATTGCAATTAGTCAAGCTAAAGCAGGAGTGGATACAGTATCACCATCTGCAATGATGGATGGTCAAGTCGCAGCAATACGAAAAGCATTGGATAAAGAAGGATTTACAGATGTTTCAATAATGTCTCACTCTGCAAAACATCGTTCAAACTTTTACTCACCATTTAGAGATGCAGCAGAATGTGCTCCAAAGTTTGGAGACAGGAAAACATACCAAGTTCCATATACAAACGCAAGAGAAGCAATGATGGAAGTTGAAACAGATATTGAAGAAGGAGTAGATATCGTAATGATCAAACCAGCTTTGGCATATTTGGATTTAATTGCAGAGACTAGGAGGAAATACAATGTTCCAGTTTCAGCATACAGTGTTTCTGGAGAATATGCTCTAGTAAAAGCAGCTTCACAATTAGGATATGTAAATGAGAAAGACATTACACTGGAAATTCTACATTCAATTAAAAGAGCAGGTGCAGATATGATAGTCACATATTTTGCAAAATCAGCTTCTAGATTCCTTCAAGAATCATGAGAAACGACGAACGTTTTGAAATTCAAAGAGCCTTTGATTTATTGCCACATGTAGTTGGCGCAAGCTGGACTGTAGTCTGGTTTAGAATGAATGGAATCAAAAAACCAACCAGAGAGGAATTTAGAGAGAAAACTTTAGAATATTTGCAACTAGTTGAGCCTGTTTTTGAATCATATCCAAGTAATGAAAAATTTACAGAGATTATCAAGTATATAGAATCTAGAAAAAATGAAGAATATAGGAAGATAAAATCTGGTGAAAATAATGAGATTGAAACTCGTTATGATAGATATGTCGATTACGGCTAAAATTCTTGTTTTATGAAAATATCATTAAATCATAGGTGTACGAAAACACACATCGCCGTAGATACTAAGACAATATGAAAAAAGCAACACAAATGCCAAGATAGCAGGAGGGGTAAATATAAAAAAATACGTTCGTGTCCTCATTGTTCTTAATCGATTAAAAATTCCCATAAGTCATATCTCCAATTTTAATTGTTTTAGAAAATCTTTGAGCACCGTTGTCCTTTTTTTGGCTTCCATCTTACCTGATTTTGTATTCATCAAAGATTCCAATTTGAGTAATTTTTTATAAAAATGATCTACAGTCCAAGTTTTATCATCAGGAGTCCTTGTTTTACAAAACGGGTCATCAATATTGTAAAATGGTCGTTTCAGAGAACCACCTGTAGCAAAAACTCTTGCAATGCCTATCGCACCAATTGCATCTAATCTATCAGCATCTTGAAGGATTTTTCCGACAATACTTTCAGGGATTTTATTTTGAGAAAAACTATGATCACGTATTGCATCTGAAATAACTAGAATTTCATCATTTGTAAAATCATATTGTTTAAGAATTATTTTTGATTTTTTTGCACTTTCTGTTGAAGACAATTTGGAACGCTTGTCAGATTTTGGATAAGAGACTATATCATGCAACAATGCAGCACAAAGAACTAATTTTTCATTAGCTTTTTCTTTTTTACATATTTTTTGAGCATTACTGTATACTCTCATCACATGATCAAAATCATGAGCAGAATCATTATCCATGATTTTTTTAACTTCATTTTTAATAGAATCAATAACGTTCATCAGATTCTCCATATTTTTGGTTTAACAAATTTAATTTTTCTTTTGGTAATTAAAAGAGTCCAGTTTATAGATGCAAAGAGAACAATTAATCCAATACCAGCACCATCAATTAATAAAATAGCAGTTAATTTATCTTCAAATAATTCCAAGAACGGTGTTAAAACGGCATTTCCAAAATAAATCATAGCAATATACGAAAGAACTCTACCAAACCAAAATCCAACATAAATTCCCAAACTCTTTGCGCGCATTAATCCATAAGCAATGAACAACATGTTACTAGGGAGTGGTGTTGCACCAAACAAGAAAGATGCAATAACATAACCATATTTTTTATTATTCAAATAATTCCCAATCACATCAAGATTAGATTTTTGTTCTTCTGCAACAAATCTTCTAAAGACCACACTAATTCGTTTAAGAGCAAATCTACCAATAGTAGCTCCAGTAGCACCTACCATGGCAAGAAGAACTACATTCAATGTTGGATCAAGAAGATAAAAGGATGTGAGAATAATCCAGCTTGGAGGCATCAAGATTGGAGCGGCATTTACTCCAATTAGTACAAGAAAAATTCCAAAATATGAAAATTCTCCAAAAATTTCTAAAATATCCACAATCTTTCAAAAAATATAGTATTTTTTATATTTCTAAACCCTTGGATTTGCATTCAGTCACAAGAAAATTTCATTATGATCTAAAAAATTATAAAAATTACATGTTTTTGCAAACAATGATCAGGTATTGTAAGAAATTGGATCAATGATGCAATATCTTTATAAGCAATTTATGCTTATAGTGAGTATGTCAGAGATGGTTTGGAAGTGTTTTAGATGCAATTTATCTTTCAAGGACGACAAAATAGCAGAGATGCATAAGGAAATCTCAGCACATTCAGTCACCAAAGTAAAGACAATTGTTGCATAATTACAAATTTTTACAAAATTTATCATTTTTAATTAAAATATAGTGCAGAGGGTGGGATTCGAACCCACGAACTCCTAAGAGAAGGGATTTCCTATTTTGAGGATCTTGAGTCCCTCTCGGTTGACCGGGCTTCGATACCTCTGCAATGAGATTGTGTATAGACCAATATTTCTCGATTGCTATTTTGGATAAATTAAAAAATTGATCTGTAATTTGGGTAATTTTTTAACAAAGCTTATAATCGTGCGTAAATGACTCAAAAATATGTCAGAATTCATACCAATTTCAGACGCAAAAAAAATGCGAAGTGGAGTTAATGTGGAAGCAGAAGTTGTAAGCAAAGGAGATCCTAGGACTGTTAATCTCAAAAGTGGAGGAACAGTTGATGTCTGTGATGCAGAAATTGCTAACGACGATAAATCTGAAGAAAACAAAATGAAACTCACATTGTGGGGTGACGATATCAAAGCAGTAAATGTTGGAGATAAAGTTGTCATTTCAAATGGATATACTAACGAGTTCAAAGGTGAAGTATCCTTAACCAAAGGTAAATTTGGTAAGATGGATATCAATCCTCAATAATTTTTCATAACTACACAATTAATTTTTCAAATATAATCATTAGTCATGACTATAGAGGATGTAGCTTACAATATCCATAAAGATCAAAATTTAAAAAAATGTATGGATAAAACGCCCAGATGTCTAATTCTTTTTCAAAACTCTTGTAAATCAAAAATAACTTTTCAAACGTACAATACTGTATTAGATTTCTTTTTGCAATGGTCAAACAAAGATCATGAATCTTTTGTTTTGTTATCAGAATTTGATAAGAATCAGATAATGCAGGATTATGTAATTCATTTAAGAAAGAGATCTGAATCAGGAGATTTAAGCCCTAATTCAGTTCCAAATTATCTAGCAGGAGTTTTCAAATTTTTGAAGGTGAATGGTTGTAATTTCAATGAGGATTCAATAAAACAACTCTATCCAGCATTGATGAAGTTAGGTGGCGATAAGGCAATTACAACAGAACAGATTAAGCGATTATTGCTCACTTGCAGATACAAAAGAGAAAGAGCATTACTTCATTTTTGTTCAGCCACAGGTGCAAGACCTGAGGCAATATCTGAGATTCAACTCAAGCACGTTTCAAAATATGAAGAGGGATTCCTAAGAATTGTTTTGTATGTAGGCGATACGCATGAAATGGTTACATTCCTACACCCTGAGGCTGTAAAAGTTCTTGAAGAATACCTAGAATGGCGCAAATCCAAAGGTAAAAAAATTAATTCTGAATCGTATCTATTTGTAACTAACAACGTATTCGTTAAGAGAACAAGTTTGAATAGGTTAGAGAATATGATGTCCAGAGTTTGGAAAAACTCGGATGTTGAGAGAGTAAAGATAGGTAATCGTTATGATTTAGCAATGTTTACTTGTTTTCGTAAAAGATTTGATACTGCATTAGAATTTAGCCCAGATGTAAGTACAGGTGCAGTTCAATATCTAATGGATCATACAGGGTATCTATCAGGGAAACATTATAGACGACCTGAGGAAAAACAGATTTTTAATTCTTACAAAAATGCCGTAAGGGAATTAATGATAGATGATTCTTTAAGAAAAGATTATGAGTTTGAGCAGAAACATAAAGAGTTTGAAAAACATGAAACACAAAAGGATTTCAGAATTAAAGAGTTAGAACAAAGGGCAGAAAGAACAGAGAAATTATTGATAACATTAATGCAAAAATTAGAATCCTAAAACATAGTTTTTTTGATTAGGATCAATCAGATGAAATTCATTAGAAGTGTTTTGAGTCCAAATATTTCCACATATTTTACAAGTGCATTTCCATGAAGGTGTTTCATCTTTCTTCTTAGGGTTTTTTCTTATAGTCCATTTTTTACGATTGATGATTTTAGGAACTTTTTCCACACAATAAGGACAAGCCATTCTTTGTTTCTTTAATCTACTAAACTTAGGTTTGATATTTTGATTTGTCAATAAATTAGAACGTTTTTTGTCAAATTGTTTAGAAAAACTTTGAAACTGTAAACATTTAGGACAAAAATTTCCTATTGTTATTTTTTTTCTATCAAAATAACTTGAAGATGAAATTAGTTTAGTGACTTGACATGAAGGACATTTCATACCTACATTTTAATTTGTAGCTTACAAACTAGATAAAGATTCTATAGTAATTTTATTCGTAATGGATGAAAATAATTCCAAACCCAAGAGAAAAGATGAATTGACTTGTGTCCAATTATCAAAGGATACCAAGGCAAAACTCGACAAACTAGGCATGAAATCCGATACTTATGAGAGCATAATTCTCAAAATGATGGATTCTCCATGTTCTAAGAACAAAGGTGAAAGTGAGGTAGAACCTGATGACTAACCAACAAGATTTTTTTCCAGAAATTGATCCTAAGAAACAACCACAAAAGCCAGAAAGAATACCTAATGAAGAAGATTGCAATGAACAAGAAGAATGGTATTGTTCATGTGGTGAACATATTGACAGTCATTCAACTAAGGATCTTGTTGAATGTGCATTAAATGAATTAAGAGGTGAAACCCCAAAAGGGTAAGAGATTATCTCTAGCCCTAAAGGAAGTATGTATTTTACAAATGAATCCCCAATTAAAAAAGCATTATGTTATCATCTATTGCGATTAAAGTTTCCATATGGTGAATCTAGACCATTTGCTTGTTGTGTAAGATGTAATTTTAAAAAGGAATTAAAAAATTGAACCAATTAGAATTATTTGAAGAGGTATCTCTGCCAAAAATGCGAAGTAGAGATACTATAGACATTAGACAACAGTATCTTACAGAGTATGTTGAAAACTACAAACCATTATTTCAGAAAAAAGAATTATCAGATAAACAAAAGTCTTGGTTAAAGTCACATAATGAATCTAATTGGCAAAATATTGTTTTAACTCAAGATTATACTAATGCAAAAAAAGAACATCAAAAACTTGTTTGGAAACTGCCAGGAACATATAGGAAAAATGAATCATGTGGTAAATGGATTAACAAAGGATGTGCAAATATTTGGGGCCATCCTGAAAATAAATTCTTTGTCAAACGTTCAAAGCGTTCATGTTTTCGTTCAAAGTGTGAAACTTGTTGGCTAGAAAAATGGCTTTCAAGGGAATCCTCAAGGGCAACACAGAGAATAGGAAATTACATCGAGGTTTTCAAACATCTTCAATTTGCTAGATCACCCAAATTACAAAGAAAACATCTTAATCCAATTCATGTTATAGTGTCACCTCCTTGGGACGTCAAATTTACTTCATTTGACCAACTCAAAAACAAGGCTAGAAAAATGATGAATCAGGCAGGAATTGAGGGTGGATTGATGATTTATCACCCATTTGGATTTGATAAAATGAAAAAGAAATGGGTGGTTAGACCTCATTTTCATATTCTCGGCTTTGGATGGGTGATAAACACAAAGAAAATTTCTGATTCTGAAGGGTGGATAATCAAGAACAAGGGGTTAAGAGATTCACTACACTCTACTATCTACTATCAATTATCTCATGCAGGGGTATCTGATGGCGTTCATGCTATCACATGGTTTGGTTCTTTATCATATAGGGCAAAGTATGCAAATCTATTCAAGGTTGAAGATGATGAAGAAACTGATTTTTGTGATTATTGCAAATGTATGCTAGTGGAATTTGAATATGTTGGATTAGACAAGCCACCAGATTTTGAATTTGTGGGTTTAGTTGATGTGAATAATTGGAATCCAAAAGAAACTCTAGAGCAAGCTGTAGACCGTAAAAATCAATTTAAAATAAAGTACAAAAAACGTGAGAAAATAGATTTTTTGCCTCTCGCTTTAGTAGAGAAGAAAAATATATTTTTCTAAAAATCTGCTTTGATTTTGTTCAACGTTGTTTTTCTATTTATTAGCCATCCTTTGAGAGCATTTTGAAGTTCTGAGTCCCAAGCACGTTGTGAAAAGAAATTGTGCCAAGTTACTATCTTCTTTTGATAATAATATTCACTAGATCTATCAAAATAATACATGGCGGCTTGATCTGTTAAACTCAATAATTTTTCATTGTTTTCAAAGTTTTTGAAAATTTTATCCAACAAGTCTGGATTTTGTATAACTTCTGTTGAAGGTTTTTCTAAAATGAAATCAAATAAGATTTTGAAATATATAGTTACAAACAATAATCTAGAATATCTTTTTAGTTCAGGTTCATCATCTATTCCATATCCTAATTTTTCACCATAGGTTTTAATCAAATATGGATAGAACAATAATCTATAATCTTGAGGTAATGTCGCATTGAATATTTTAGGATATTGTGTTCCATTTGGCATATAGCTTGCAATGCTAGAATAGGGTTTTGTAGGGTTTTGAAATACGCCTGCAACCATTGCTTGTATGGCTTTAGAGGCTTCAATATTTTTTTCATGTTCGTCTCCAAGGTATTTTTGAAATAACTCATTTCCAGTGTATTCTTGTTGTTTATCAGCAAGATACTTCCATGCTCCTGCTTGAGTTTGATAATAATATCCAATTTCCTTTAATTGTCCTCTAATTGCAGTATGAAATGCTTCTAATGAAAGAAGATCTTTTCCTTTTACAGCATTTTGAGAATTTCTAAATCGGGTAATATCATTTCTCACGGTTCTATTATCGGCCTTGATAATTGTAATTAGTATCGAGCCTTGAATATTTGAGATTAGGGGCAATTTTTCAAAAATAGTCTGAGAGGTTTGAGCACCATTCACAATTTGTGGTTCTAATAATTTTAGAGAATCATCTTGTTTTTGATAATCCTTTACCACCATTGTTATTCCATTGTTATAATAAAAAACGTCTTTTGCGTTTATTTCAAGAGTTTTTGCCAATCCTTTATTGATTTTTGTTTTTTGAAGATATTTTCTAATATTTGATTCATAAATGTATGATTTTGTTTTTTCAAGAAATTTTCTTAATTCAGATAATTCAATTGTCCCAATCAAACTATTTTCAAATTCAAATGATTTTTCTATTTTGAGATTTTCTGAAATATTTTTAGGAATACCTACAAGATCAGTATGTAATTTTTCAACAATCTGATTAATACCAAATACATTTAATTTCGGATTTTTTGATTTGTATTCAATTTCTTGGTCGGTTAAATAATATAGTTCAGGTACAAGATTTTCATCTTTTATCATATTGTGAAGTCGCTTAAGTTCATCTCTAGGAATTTGTTCTAATTTAAGATTTAAAAAATCCTCCACATCTTTTTCAAATTTTAAAATCTCACTTTCATCATGTGATGTATTGTACTTTCCTTGAAAGAGTTGTATTGTACCTTCGCCTTCTTTTTCAATATCTGGTTTTATCCATGCATCAATTCCCATATCATTGGATCCGTCAATTATCTGATTTTTTATCTCATCTTCAGATGCATCTACTAACCTAGTAATTGCCCATGTAAGAAATTTTTTTCCTTTTTCTGTAGAACTATCATCTTCATTAATCTCATCATAAAGTCCTTGCTTGACTACTTTAGAAAATTGTTCCTTAGAAATGTCATTAGATTCATTAATTTGCAATTCTTTCCTGCTTTTTTTCTGACTAATAAAATGATCACCGGTTTTTCAATAGGCTTAAGTTCATACTTTTTTTATGAATAATATTGAGCATAAATCAAAATCATAAAAAATTAAATCAACTTATCAAAGAAATAGAAGAAATAAGAAAATATGCCCCATTCTCTTCAGAGTTTAAAGTTTGGAGATCCTCAGTGGAACGCTTCTTAGGACGGATTTGGAAAGATGAGCCAGAATATTTAGAACATTTTAAAAAAATCGAGTATGGTTTAAGGACCATAATCCCTGAATATGAAATGGAACAGCAGAAAAAAGCTAGAAAGGAAATAGCCAGAACATATTTTTTCCAACGATTAAGAGAAGCTGAATTACTTCTAAAATCATTTTTAGATGAAATTCCAAATTATGAGAGTCCAGATATTAAAGAAAAAAGTTCTAATCCATTAGAAAAAGAAAAAATTCAAAAATTGTTAACTTCTTTAAAAGATGATTTAACGAATGCAAATTTGAGCCCAGATCGAAATACATTTGGTTTTAAACATAGTTTAAAAGAAATTTTTAAAAATTTGTATGAATTAGAACCTAAAATTTTTGTAGAGTATACAGATATTGATAAATTATCACCTTTAGAATCCTATGATACATTAGATTATACAAGAGGGGACTCAGGCATGGCTCAATTATTGAAATCAAGAATTGACAGATTGTTAATTGAAACAAGTTTTGACGGTTCTCAACAATTTGAAAGTATAACAAATAAAAATTTAGTCTTAGAAAATATTTTAGAAAAATTTCCAAGAGTGGTAAGACAATTACAAGAAAGACGAAAAGAAAATGGAGAAGCTAGACACACACTTACAATAAAAGATGAATATGATGTGCAGGATTTACTCTGCTCCATATTAAAAATTAATTTCGAAATTGTAAAAAAAGAAATAGGTACTGAATATCATGCAGGCGGTTCAGCAAGGATGGATTTGGTTCTGGATGATGAAGAAATCGTTATCGAAGTCAAAATGGTAAGGAAAAATCACACACTTAGAGATCTTGCAGATGAATTAATTATAGATATTGAGAGATATCTGCAAAAATATTCTTGTAAATTTTTATATTTTTTTATTTATGATCCAGCTAATCTTCTTCCCAATTTACCCGAATTAGTAAGAGACATAGACAGAACAACAGATGGGGTAGTTGTACGAGTGATTTTTTCACCGGTAAAATAATCCTACAAAGATTACACTAATGACGACAGGATGAGTCTAAACTCTTTTGAGAACAGACAATACGCTTAAGTCATTTATTCACATCAAAAACTCATGCCTCCTGAAATTCTCATTGATGTTATGTATGAAGATCTTGTTGAAATTTTGGTAGATAAAGGATGGAATGCAAAAACTGTAACAAAGGAATTAGGTGCTTCAACAGAAGCAAGATCCGATGATAATATTTTCAAATATGCTCAAAAAACAAGGTGTGTTCTAGTTACTGTTGATCGTGGTTTTGTTGAAAGATTAAGATCTGAAGGTCTGGATGTAATTACATTTGGTGCTGCAGATAAAGCAAATATTATTCATAATAAATTAAAAGAAAAATTTGATTAGATTCTAAACTCAAATACAGTTTATTATTCAACTATACGGGTTATACAGAATTAGTCACAATATCTATACGGTTTATTGCCCGACAACCCGTAAAACAATGTCCGACAAAAATCCAATTCTTTATTTACCCTATTATGATCTTCATACTATGAAAGTTGCAGCAGGCGGAATTATTGGATTTTTTGTTTTTGCATTTGTTGCAATGATGGCAGGAGTAGGCATAGAAGAAGGAGGGAAAGATCCCAGTGGATTTTATTCATTATCGATAGTTTTAGGTGCAGTAGGAGTATTTCTCATTCTCAACAAGTCAGGAGCATTAGGTTCATTTAAAATTAATTTTTAAAAAATCATTATTCATAACTTCGTTAATTAATTGTGAATATTTGCAGTGTTATTCCTCAATAATTTCTTTTATTATCTAAATTATTTTTCAAATCCATTAAAATTATAATTGTGCCAATTATTGAAATTATAATTCCCAAAACAAGTAAGAATCCAGAAATTAAAAGTGGAAGAATCATATTCATGAGCGGAGAGTCTGGATT
>ENA-OREN01002776-OREN01002776.1-marine-metagenome-genome-assembly--contig:-NODE-2776-length-17177-cov-4.232281_pt1 | contig 17177 bp, 15 predicted proteins | sample MGYA00248624_ERZ508555 | MGnify/ENA primary metagenome ERZ508555 (study PRJEB26222, sample SAMN06267773) | marine metagenome | isolation source: Saanich Inlet, British Columbia, Canada | place...
ACCGGCGGTCGCAAACAAGACGCTGCGCGTTGGATCGGCTGGGGTCGAAATACCCTCACACGGAAACTCAAGGAACTGGGGCTCGATCGTTAGGTTTTAACGGGATCGATGGGCTCTTTGTCTTGTTGAACTTCTTCGACAGAGGGGCGAGCGTGACTCGAGCCGCAATTGAATTGATGATCTGAAAACCGAGTGAAGTCTATACTTTCGCGATTAAAATTTATTTAAGGATGGACATACATGAGTTCACTCTCTGACAAAATTGCGCTGGTCACCGGTGCCAGTGGTGGAATCGGTCTTGAAACCGCCAAAATGTTGAGTCTCGCGGGCGCGAAAGTTGTCGGCTGTGCTCGCCGCCTTGATGTACTTGAAGCAGAAATGAAGTCATTGCCGGGGCCGGCGATCGCCGTCCGCGTGGATGTCGCTGATCGTTTATCAGTTGAGAGCTTGATGGATCGTATTCCTGACGAATGGCGATCAATTGATATTCTTGTGAATAACGCGGGTAGCGATGTTGGGGGGCGACAATCATTTGATCAAGGCCGCATTGATGAGTGGGTCGGAACGATCGATATCAACGTATCGGGCCTGATGCGCGTTACCGCTGCATGTATTCCTGGCATGATTGAAAAGGGCGACGGCCACATCGTAAATTTGGGTTCGACCCAGGGTCTCAATGGTGCTCCAGGATGCGCGGCTTACGCGGCCAGTAAACACGCGGTCCATGGATTTAGCGAGACGCTCCGGCAAGAGTACGCGGGAAAGGGAATACGTGTCTCGGAGATACTGCCGGGTATGGTGCGAACAGGCTTTGCGGCGACGCGATTTTCAGACAGTGATCGTGGCGGTGCTTTTTATGATGCCTATGGACAATGCCTCGAAGCAAAAGATATTGCCCGCTGCATCATTTTTGCATTGGAACAGCCCCCTCACGCTGTCATCGCCCAGATGGTCGTGGCGCCTGATCACGATTAGTGGCGGGACGGGTGATGCCCAAGAATTTATCGCGTCGAAAATTTATTGGGGCTAGCGCTGGTGCTGTGGTCGGGTTGGCTGCGCTGGGTTGGGTTTATCGAGCGAAGAAAAAGACCCCCTTACCCGAGCAGCTCGTAGCAGATCCTCTCGGTGTTCTTGATCTGCCCGAAGGGTTTTCCTATCGAATTCTACAAAGAACGGGTGATCTTATGAGCGATGGTTTTTTGGCGCCATCGGCGCCAGACGGCATGGCGTGTTTTGCCCATGGCGACAGTGAATGGGTGTTGATGCGTAATCATGAAATTGATGAGGGCGTGCCGGCGGATCAAACGCTCGGATTTTCATCGACCCACGCGGGCGGGGTGACCCGGCTAGTGTTGGATCGATCAAATGCGACCGTGAAATCAACTAACTTTATTCTGACCGGAACCTCTCGGAACTGTTCTGGGGGCGCGAGTCCGTATGGCTGGCTGAGTTGTGAAGAAACCGAAGAGGACGGCCACGGCTATGTATTTTTATGTGACCCCACGGCCTCAAGTCTCGAGGCGCCTCATCGGTTGAGTTCATTCGGTCGGTTTTCTCATGAAGCCGCGGCGTTTGATCCCGCTACCGGGATGACTTACTTGACGGAAGATAAAAACACAGGCGCCATTTATCGACATGTGCCTTATGCGCAACATTCGCCGTTTGCCGAGGGTGATTTGCAGGCACTGAAGGTCAAGGGTTTACCTGAGTTTGATCTGTCCAGTGGCAAGGCGCTTGGGGATTATTTTGATGTCGAGTGGGTCCCGATCAATGATCCAAGTGCAACCACGATGCCCACTCGCAAGCAAGCAAAGGAACTGGGCGCCGCGCGGTTTTCACGCGGCGAAGGCGCATTTTTTGCCGGTGGGAGCGCCTACTTTTGTTCCACGAACGGAGGTCCAGCCGAACGTGGCCAGATTTATCGGCTGGATATGAGCGTGAGTGGCCAGGATGATCGTTTGACCCTTATCGCGCAGGCAGATAAAGAGGATGCTTTGGATCGTCCGGATAACATTACCGTTGCCCCTTGGGGCGGTGTATTTGTCGCGGAAGATGGTAAAAGCCCGAATGGTATTTTTCTGATTAGACCCGACGGGAAAGCGATACCAGTAGCGCGCAACGCGGTTAATGGTGGCGATAGTGAAGTGACGGGAATATGTTTTTCGCCGGACGGTAAATGGTTGTTTTTGAATATTCAGTGGGAAGGCTTAACGCTTGCCGTGACAGGTCCTTTTGAAAATTTATCGACTGCTATCTGAAAGGGTGAGTCAATTAGGGTCAGACAGAAATGGCCTTACAGCAGCGTAGCGCTAGAGGGCTTCGCTATAATTTAGTTTTTCCCATCAGCGGTCGGTGACGTTTGTTGCTCCTGATTTTCAGATGACAAGCATCGATGCTAAACCCCGGTGACTGAAGAGCACCTTGATCTTGATGACTGAACCGAAAGACATAAAATCCCAGCGTGTTGGCATTATCGGTGGTGGACAATTGGGGATGATGCTATGCCAAGCCGCGAATCGGCTTTCGGTGTCAGGCGTCGTGTTGACAGATGACGCGACAAGTCCCGCAACCTACTTTGCTGAGCGCGACTTTACGGCGGGCCTTGACGATTTGTCAGCGCTTCAGAAATTGATCGAGTGCAGTGACGTTATCACCTTTGAACTCGAGGCGGTGCCAGACCAATCTCTTGATGTATTGAGCGATGCGGTTAATAACGGCAAGGTCAAAGTGCATCCCAGCGTTGATACGCTGCGATTGATCAAAGATAAAGGGGTTCAGAAAACCTGGTTGCGTGATCAGGGGCTGCCAACCCTGCCGTTCATACTTATTGACGAGCAGGCGAATTTGGATGATCTATTAAAGGAAGGTTTTTGCGCGCCGGTTGTTCAGAAAGTCCGACGGGGGGGCTATGACGGTAAAGGGGTTCAGATCCTATGGAATGCGGAAGATCTCGACCGTCTATGGCCAGCAGAGAGTGTTATCGAGCCCGCCTTGCCCAATTGTACCGAGGTCGCTGTCGTGGTGGCACGGGATCAATATGGTGAGATGAGTGCTTTTCCACCGGTGACGATGGAGTTTGATGAGACGCTTAATGCGGTCAGTGTGATTGTGAGTCCTGGCGTATTGGAGCCGACCCAGCAGACAAAATGTCTTCAAATTGCGCTTGATGCTGTGGGTGCTCTCGGTGCGATTGGCGTTTTTGCCGTAGAGTTATTTATTAGCGCCGCAGGAGAATTCTTCATCAATGAGATTTCGCCGCGTGTTCATAACTCAGGTCATCTGACGATGGATGGCTTTCAACACGATCAATTTGAGCAGCATATTCGAGCGGTCTCAGGCCGATCAATCGGCCCTATTGTCCCAAGGGCCCCCGCCGCTGTTATGCTCAACCTTCTTTATGAAGACAATCTGTCGAATGCACACACTGGCGCGCCTTACTCAGTCGCGCTTGATGATGATCATATGACTTTTGTTCATTGGTATGGCAAAAAAGAAGCTCGGGAAGGGCGCAAGATGGGGCACATTAACGCGATGGGTCATTCGCGTGACCAAGCCCTTGCCCGCGCGCGGGCCGGGCTCAAGGTTTTGTGCAGCGAAGCGTTTAATCCATCAGTCGATTTATACAAGGCGGTGAAAAGATGAGTATTCGAGTTGGAATTATTATGGGCAGCGATTCTGATCTCCCCGTGATGCGTGCTGCAGAAGATGTACTTAATGAGCTTGCCGTCGAATGCGAAATGCAAATTGTCAGCGCGCATCGGACCCCCGATCGTCTTTATGAGTATGCGACAAGTGCCGAAAGTCGAGGATTACGGGTCATCATCGCCGGCGCCGGCGGTGCGGCTCACTTACCTGGTATGGCAGCTGCTATTTCAGTGCTGCCTGTGATTGGGGTGCCCGTGAGTGCGACCTGCCTTCAGGGAGAGGATGCCCTTCTTTCTATCGTGCAGATGCCTGCCGGTGTGCCGGTGGCCACTGTCGCGATCGATAATTCGACTAATGCGGGAATACTCGCGGCGCAGATGCTTGCGACTGGCGATGATGGGCTTCGGGAGCGGCTTCGAACCTACAAAATGGCGTTGCGAGACAAAGTGCTGGATAAGGCGTCGAGGTTAGCTGAATCAGGTCGCTGACGTAGCTGACCCGGTGACGATGGCTTTGCCACGACATTAGCCAATCTGTTTTGCGTTTGACTCGAACGCAATAATGCGAAGCGTTAAAGGAAAATAAAGATGAAATCGCATGTACAGGTTTGCGTGATTGGAGGTGGCGTGGTTGGCTGCTCGGTGCTTTATCACCTCACGAAATTGGGATGGTCTGACGTGGTGCTGCTGGAACGATCTGAGCTAACCTCCGGTTCGACCTGGCACGCCGCCGGCGGGTTCCATACCCTGAATGGCGATACCAACATGGCGGCGCTTCAGGGTTACACCATAAAGTTATATCGGGAGTTGGAGGCATTAACCGGTATGTCTTGTGGACTCCATCACGTTGGGGGCGTTACGTTAGCCGATACGCCCGAACGAATGGATATGCTCAAAGCCGAGCGTGCGAAACATCGATATATGGGTCTCGAAACCGAAGTGTTATCGCCCAAAGAGATTCAAGATATTGCGCCGGTGACCAATGTCGAAGGCGTATTAGGCGGCCTATATGATCCTCTTGATGGGCATCTTGATCCGGCGGGCACGACGCATGCCTATGCCAAAGGCGCTCGAATGAATGGCGCCGAGATTGAATTGCATACCCTCGTGACCGCAACGAATCAGCGTGTTGACGGGAGTTGGGAAATCGTTACTGACAAAGGCGTGATTATTGCAGAGCATCTTGTCAACGCAGGGGGTCTTTGGGCGCGAGAGGTTGGCGCAATGGCGGGGGTTTATCTCCCGCTTCATCCGATGGAGCATCAATACGTTGTGACAGATGAAATCGCCGAGATCTACGATAGGGATACAGAGCATCCCCATGTGATGGATCCCGGCGGGGAGAGTTATCTTCGCCAAGAGGGGCGTGGACTCTGTATTGGATTTTATGAGCAAGCCTGCAAACCCTGGGCAGTCGATGGTACGCCATGGGATTTCGGTCACGAATTACTGCCAGATAATCTCGACAAGATTAGCGATTCCATTGAGTTTGCCTATAAGCGATTTCCGGTGCTTGAAAAAGCGGGAGTGAAGACGGTGATTCATGGACCGTTCACCTTTGCGCCCGACGGTAATCCACTGGTTGGCCCCGTCCCGGGATTACGCAATTACTGGTCTGCCTGCGGTGTGATGGCCGGCTTTAGCCAGGGCGGTGGTGTGGGCCTTACGTTAGCGCAATGGATGATTGACGGCGAGCCTGAGCGGGATGTGTTTGCGCTCGATGTCGCGCGGTTTGGGTCCTGGACAACACCGGGATATACGTTACCAAAAGTGATTGAGAATTATCAAAAACGTTTTTCGGTCAGTTACCCCAATGAAGAGCTGCCGGCGGCACGACCGTTCAGGACGACACCGGCGTACGATATCCAAAAAGAAATGGGGGCGGTTTTTGGTCAGCAGTTTGGTCTTGAAGTGGCTAATTATTTCGCACGCGGAGAAGAGCCGCGATACGAAACGCCGTCATTTCGTCGGTCTAACGCGTTCGAAGCGACCCGGCGTGAGGTTAAAGCCGTACGGGAAGCCGTTGGTATCAATGAGGTTCAAAACTTTGGCAAGTTTTCGGTTAGGGGTCACCGCGCACGACCATGGCTCGATCGCATCATGGCCGGGCGAATACCCCTGCCGGGGCGTATCAGCTTGACGCCTATGCTTTCCCCGAAAGGTCGGTTGATTGGAGATCTGACCGTCTCCTGTATTGCAGCGGATGAATTTCAGCTGACAGCATCATATGGCTATCAAGCCGTTCACGAACGATGGCTCCGGGACAATCTTGATGATGGTATCAGTCTTGAGAATATCTCTGATCAACGCACTGGTTTTCAGATTGCAGGCCCACGTGCTCGTGATGTGCTGAGCGCGGTTACTCGAGATGACGTGTCTCCTGAGCGCTTCAAGTTCATGGACGTAAAGCGCATGACGGTCGGCATGTGTGATTGCATCGTCCAACGGGTCAGCTACACCGGAGACTTGGGTTACGAGATCTATTCGGATCCGATGAGTCAGCGCGCGTTGTGGCAGACGCTTTGGACCGAAGGCCAAAAGCATGGCATGCAGCCTTTTGGAATGAGAGCGATGATGAGTCTTCGTCTCGATAAGTTCTTTGGCAGTTGGTTAAGTGAGTTCTCTCCCGATTACACGCCAGGTGAGACAGGTATGGATCGTTTTATCGCGTTTAACAAAGATGCGGATTTTATTGGCCGGGGTGCGGTTGAAGCAGAACGGCAAACGGGGGCGAGTCGTGGCCTCGTTGTTTTTGAGGTTGATGCGTTGGACGCCGATGTTGTGGGGTACGAGCCCGTTTGGATTAACGATGAAGTTAAAGGTTTTTGCACGTCAGGCGGGTATTCTCATTATGCCGAGAAATCAATTGCGCTTGCGCTTGTTGATGTTAATTGTTTGATGGACGACTTACAGGCCGAGATCGAGATTTTGGGACACATGCGCCCAGCGAAGCGTATTACGCGAATGTTGTTTGATTCGGATGCGCATCGCATGCGGGGCTAGTAAAAAAATGGATCTAGATAATACGGAGCCCTTCCCGTTGCCGCCGCTCGTTGACTATTTTTTTGACGTATTGGGAACCATGAGCCGGATTAATCTGTTTGGATTCTCTTTGCGTGATAACGGTGCCGTATCCATATTGCTTTAAAAACGGATCAAATAGATCTCCATAGTATTTAAGGTCTTCTTCGGTAAACCAGTCTTGCCAGAATCCAGATGATCGACTTCGGATAACGCGTTCGAATTGTTTGGGGATCTTCTTATTTTTACCGATACGAACGTTCAGAAATGTTTCAAGTATTTCGAAGCGTTCTTCAACAAAATCCTCGTATTTGAAAACGCACGCGATTCCCTTTGCGATGCTGCTCTCCAGGACGGCCCATTTCTTGTGGTCCTCCCAGAAAAAACCTGAATCGAGGCTGGGGGGCGGTAATGCGAGCCGGGACTCAAGCATTTTCAAAGAAACCGATTCAGGATTAGCTTCTTTTTCTTCTAGCATCTGAATCTGATCCAAAACGAACTGATCATCTTGGTATCGGTGGTCAAAGTGGCGATAGAGAATGTAACTGACCAGCCGGTCGCGAGGGTCTCTTACGAGCCAGATCACTTTGTCAAAATCGTTTAATGCTTCAATCCTAAAATCGGGACCAATAATTTGTTTATCAATAATGTTCGCTGCGTCTTTGCTGGGCTTTTGCCGTCCAAGATACTTGTTGTAACGGGTCTGAAGAAAGTCTCCTTCAAAAAATCGAAGGTATTTTCTGGGATAAGTATTGACTAATCTTGACCAAAGCCCAGTGGTGCCTGACTTGGCTAAGCCAATAACCGCTATTCTGGTCATGGCAAGTTGCGCTTTTGGAAAACGGCATTTCTGTGACCGTTGCTATTGGCTACATCATTCAGTTCGATCATTACCGAGTTCATCTGAATTGATCAGAGATGTGTCCCGACACAATGCGACTGTAGACGCCGACAGGATAAAAAGAATGAAGCGGAACGGTGCGTGGTGCGTCGATTGCGATAGCGGTTGGTTCGTTATTTAATGCCAGCGCTAATTGTTTACCCATCATCGTTGCCATAGGCACTCCCCGACCGTTGTAGCCAAGTCCCGCATATACGTTATCAGAGAGTTTAAGTAGCATGGGACGCTGATGCGGTGTGACCCCGACATAGCCCGCCCAGTCATATTCCCATTGCGTGCCAGAAATCTGGGGAAACAGACGCAGCGCTTTCGCTCTTAGATGCGCCGTCTTGAGACCCCCTATTTTGCCGAAGAGGGTCCCGCGCCATCCAAAAACAAGCCGGTTTTTCTCATCGATCCGGTAGTAGGCAGGGACGCCCGCATATTCCGCGGCAACTTGTCGTCCGGGCAGTATGGTTGAGGCGACATGACCCGGAAGCGGATGGGTTGCTGAAAGCATGCTCGCAACCGGGATAATGGTGCGCGCCAGTCCTGGCCATAATCCATCAGTATATCCATTGGTCGCAAGTACTAATCGCTTGCACCTGATATCTCCCGCGTCGGTTATGACTCGCCAGCCCGTTGCGGTTTGTGAAATGTTTTTTGCGCATGTATCGCCAAAAATACTAACGCCGTGTTGGCTACAGGCACGTGCGAGGCCCCGACTGTATGCGAGTGGCTGCAGACTTCCACCGCGATCATCACACATGCTGAGATCATATCGAGAGGTTCCAATGACCTCCGATGTTTTCTCCCGGTCAAGCAAATGGACTGACTTGCCTTTTCCCGCCCAAAATTGTGACCATTGCGTTATGTAGCGAATAGCCGTGTTTCCTCTGCCCGCAATGATCGATCCATTTCTTTCCGCTTGGCAATCAACTTGATACCTGTTGATGAGATCAAAAACCAAGTCAACGGCGTCTCCCAGTGTTTGGATAAAGGCGTTAAATTGATCGCCGGGATACATTCCCTTCAGGGCTTGAAGCTCGCTTTTCCACTGGGGGTGCACCTGACCGCCATTGCGACCGGAGCAACCCCATCCGGGCTGCGCCTGATCAATAATGACGACGTCATCAGTATGTTCGATTGCATGGAGTGCCGTTGATAAACCGGTGTAGCCCGCTCCCACAATTAAAAGGTCCGTTTCGATAGATTCCTCAAGTCGACCAAAGTTCAAGCCCGCATCAGCCGTTGCCTGCCATAAGCTGTTCGGCCAATTCAGAGTTGGTTTTGATGGCGTGCGCGTCATTGTGGATTTGGAGAGAAGAATTCGAAAGATTGTAAACAAGATAGGCTCAAAACGGGCAAGATTACGTGCCGAATCAAAAATGGGTTTTGAAAGCGCCGGGCTTAATCGTGCTTGGTGTGGTTATGCGGTAATATTTTGATATCGTTTCATCGCGTATTCACATTTATCAGAATCAGGTTGCTTATGAGTTTCCCGAAAAGAGCTGATTTTCGTTCGGACGAAAAATTTGTTGATACTTTGTTAGCTGAGATTGATCGATTAGGCGCCGATTGGCGTTATGACGAGGAAGTGACCCAGCTTGAACACGCAATTCAAAGTGCCTGGCTTGCGCGTCAGAACGGGGATTCGAGCGTTGAGATAACTGCCGCTCTTTTGCACGATATCGGCCATTTTCTGATGGCTCATGCAGCGCAAGATAAGCGTCATAAAGACCGTGACCTCAAGCATGAAGAGGTTGGTGCTAATTGGCTAAATCAATATTTTTTGCCAGAAGTTGCCGAGTCTGTCCGCTTGCATGTTCCGGCAAAGCGTTATTTGTGTAAAACCAGAGCGGGATATTGGGATGATCTTTCCCAAGGCTCTAAAATCTCGCTCGAAAAGCAAGGTGGCCCTATGACACAGGGCGAAGTGAATGCTTTTGAGGCATTGCCGTCACACAACTCAGCTGTGAAATTAAGGCTCTATGACGACGAGGCCAAAGTCATTGATCGGGTCACGCCATCTATTAGTGATTTTGCAAAAGATGTGATTAATAGTCTGAGCGCCCGTTAATTTCAGAATCTCCCGCCATGTCGCTTGAGGATAAATACCGTTACGAGGTTTGTGAAAGATTAAAGATTGGTAAGTAATTGAGATCGATTAGTAGGGAGAGATTCGGACTTACACTAATGACCCGACGAAGCAGAAGCCCTCGAGCCCGATCAGAGCAAGTGACTCATCAAGTCCGCTCGCAGATTGATCGACGATTACCTTTTTTTGATCTTCTGGATGATGACGCAATTTCTCGTCTTGAGGCCCAGGTTGACTGGATTATCCAGGATATTGGAATCGCGTTTCGAGATGATCCCGAGGCGCTCGCGCTGTGGCGCGAGCAGGCAGGCGTCCGGATTGACGGTGATATTGTGCGAGCACCGGCTGACTGGATTCGAGAGATTTGCAGTAACGCACCCAGTCAATTTACCCAGCTTGCTCGAAACCCCGAACGCTCGGTAACCATTGGTAACCGCCATCAGGTTTTTGCTCCAATCTACGGGGCGCCGTTTGTGCGAGATCTGGAGAAAGGTCGTCGATACGGGGATCTTGAATCTTTTCAGGATCTTGTCCGGCTCACCTATCTGTCGCCCGCTTTGCACCATGGCGGTTTTGTGACCTGCGAGCCTTGTGACGTGCCTGTCAGCAAGCGTCACCTCGATATGTTGTTCACCCACATGACACTCTCCGACAAACCGCATCTAGGCGCTATTACTGAAATGAGTCGCGCTCAGGACAGCGTCGACATGGCCGAAATCATTTTTGGCCAGGACACGATGGAAAATAATTGCGTCATCATGGGCAACGTCAATACTAACTCTCCCCTGCTGGTTGATAAGGTCGTGACCCAGGCGGTACGCGTTTATTGTGGCCGAGGTCAGGGGATTGTTGTTGTTCCTTTTATTCTTTCTGGCGCAATGGGACCGGTATCGACCGCCGCCAAGATTGAGGATGCACAAGCCGCTTATGAGTCTGCAGACTCAATGCACTCGACGATGCTTGCCGGTGCTCATTTTGTTTTGCATGCCGCCGGTTGGCTCGAGGGTGGGCTTTGTACCGGTTTTGAGAAACTGATTATGGATGCAGACCGTTTAGGCGCATACCAGAAGGTGCTTGATCAGGGACTCGAGGTGTCTGATGAGGCATTTGCTCGGGATGCCTATGAAGAAGTGGGTCCGGGTGGCCATTTTCTGGGCTCGGCTCACACCATGCGCAACTATCAGAACGCCTTTTATGAGCCACGCCTCAGCGACAGCGAAAATGTCGAGAGTTGGGAGGAAGGCGGCGCCCTTGATATGCGAGCCCGCGCGCACCAACGCTGGAAAAAAATGTTAAAAGAATATGAAGCGCCCCCAATCGATTTGGCGCTGAAAGCAGAACTGGAGGCGTTTGTCACTCGTCGTAAATCGGAACTGCCCGACGCGTGGTATTAGTTTTAAAGCTCAGGCGACAATAGAATTGTGATCGCTGAAACCTGCGGGAGCAAAGATGCAAGAGTCAATTAATCTCAAGTCAAAATTTGAGTTGTTCTCAGATCACTGGGCGCCAAAAGTAATCGCACAGATGAACGACTATCAATTCAAGTTGGTTCGGCTGCAAGGCGAATTTGTCTGGCATGAGCATACTGAGACCGACGAAACTTTTTTGGTGATTGAAGGATCGATGACTATCGAGTTCACCGATCGCACGGTAGACTTGAAAGAAGGAGACATGGTCGTAGTCAAACGCGGTGAAGCGCATCGACCGTTTGCGGAGCACGAATGCAAGGTGATGGTCATTGAACCGGCGGGTGTGATTAATACCGGATCTGAGCGCGGCGCGCTCACCGCAAAAAATGACGTTTGGATTTAGAGTGTCGAGCCCTGCACGGACGCACTAATCAACCAGTTCAAAATATTATCAATAGTCTAATGAAACTTACTTTTATTTATTTCGATTTTCCTTTTTGGCGGGCTGAGGTTGGGCGCATCGCGTTGTTTATGGGCGGAATAGACTTTGAAAATCGATTAGTGGAGGGTGACGAATTCAATCGAGTCCAGCAAACCGGCCATTTAGATGACGGCACCTCGATTCCGTTTCATCAATTACCCTGTTTGATTGTAGATGGCGTTCCGATTGCGCAAACTGCCGGCATTGCCCGGTTTTGTGGCAAGTTGTCTGGCATGTACCCGAAAGACGATGATCTTTTGGCTGGACGAATTGATCAGTTTCTGGATTTCGCGACGGATATCACTGAATTGATATTCTCAACTAGCCGGGACGACGACGACCTGATTAAAAAAGCGAAACGGGAGACTTTGGCGAGTGATGATCTGCCCCGAAAGCTACAGATGCTGGAAAAATGTATTGGCGCTGAAAGCGAGTGGGTCGTTGGACCGCAATTGGGGCTCGCTGATCTCGCGATCTGGCGCATGATGGGTTGGTTGTCATCAGGAATTGTTGACGGAATTCCCGCTACCCTTCTTAGCGCATTTCCAAAGATTGCCGCAGTCTGCCGGGCGGTTGATGCGCATCCCCAGATTCAGGATTGGGTTGCAAAAACCTACCCTGGTAATTATATCCGCGGGCATTACGGTTAAGGTTTGAGCATCATGAAAAATTACGGCGAGCTATCACCCTCTGAGGCGCAAGCACTGATCGATTCTGAAAGCGCATGCGTAATTGATATTCGGGATAACGGATCTTTCTCTGACGCGCACGTTACCGGGGCAATCCAGTTAGATCAGACATCGGTGGGTCCGTTCCTGGAAGCGACAGAAAAAGAATCCCCTTTGGTAATCTATTGTTACCACGGGATCTCAAGTCATTCAGCGGCTTCTTTTTTTGTCGATCAGGGATTTTCGAGCGTGCATCATATCGTGGGTGGATTCGAAGCCTGGCAAAAAGCCGGAATGTCCACAGAAAAAGCCTGATTGGCAGTTCATTTTTTGTTGGGTGAGTTAATCAGGACGCATCCCGTTTCGTCTGGCGTGCTGTCGCGCCAGGTTACTAATCGTCTAAAAGCGACTCCTCGAGTGGGAAGGTCGATAAAAGTTTATAACCGTTGCCGGTAATAAGCACCTGTTGCTCTAGTTTTACGCCGTCTTTTCCGCCCGGCGCGCCCATGTAGCTCTCAACACAAATCACCATGTTCTCTTCAAGCATCCCATCGTATGGGTTGGGCCCTCTAAAACGAGGTTTGATTTGAGGATACTCATCTGACATCCCCACCCCATGGATCACGCAAGGATAGGCGTTTTGATGAAATTGCTCATCGGGTAAATACGCCTGTGCTTGGAAATCGCTGAGTGAAATTCCAGGCCGGATGAGATCAAGGTTGTAGTTAACTTCTTCCCAAGCCAGCCGATACAATTTTTTTTGACGTCGTGTGGGCTTTTCTGGTCCACAATGGAACGTTCGCGAGATGTCCGCGAAATATCCTCGAGGGCCGACCATGTCGGTATCAAGTCCCACGAGGTCTCCTGATTCTACTTTGCGTGGCGAGGCTTCCTGAAGCCAGGGGTTGATTCGCGGACCCGAAGCCAGCATTCGTCCCTCGTGCCAGTCGCCATTATTTGCAATATTGGTGTAATTCAGCAGACCCCAAAGTTGGAGTTCACTGATACCCGGTTGAAGGTTAGCTTTTATTTGTGCGATGCCATGTTCAGCCACAGCAATCGCCCAACGAATGCAATTAATCTCATCTGGGGATTTAATTGACCGGGCTTTTTCGCTGAGCTTGACACCGTCAATTACCTCGAGACCGCGTGCCTCTAAAGCTTGAGTGATGCTGGGGTTTACATATTCAATAGCGATTCTTTGATGTTGACTTCCAATTTCGGTGAGGTAATCGACGACGTCCTGTGCGAACCGATTTGCATAATCACTGAGTGCATCACCTCCATCAAAAAAAGAAATTGGGCGGCCAGGACGGGACTGATCTGCCCAAGATGATCCACTTACTGCACCATGAATTACAGTGGGACCTTCTTCAGATATGAAGACATATGCTTGCGGCATATGCGATTGAAAAATAGGATAGTCTCGATAGTTAACAGCATATCGCAGGCTGATCGGATTAATCAGTACACACAATGCTGCGTTATGATTTTTGAGTTCATTCCGAAGTCTTGATAGCCGCCATTCATGCAGACGTTTATCCTCGATTGCGTCAATTGAGGAGGGAGAAAGTTCGCTCCAATTATCGCGAAGAATCAGCGCATCCGGATTGCCTGCCATGGGTATTTGCGGTTTTAATAATTCGCTAAACGAAGGGCTCAACCACGATGTTGCCGACATGGCGTTTGTCGATAAAGGCTTGCTGGGCAGTATGTAGTTCTTCTAGAGGATAGGTGGCCGCAAGAAGCGGTTGGATTTCATCTCGCTCGATGTATCCGATTAGGTCCTGGAACACGCCGGGCGGCGGGACCGTCGCACCGGTGAATGTCAGATCACGAAGATAAAAAGTACGCAGATCAAATTCGACAATGGGGCCGCCAATGGCGCCAGCACAGGTATAACGGCCGCCCCGGGTGAGCGCGTTGATCAACTGCGGCCAAAGTACGCCGCCGACAACGTCGGCCACCACATCGACCGAATCCTTGCCAATTGCATCATGGAGTGCTGATCCAAGATTGGCACTGGCACGGTCGATCACGGCCAAAGGCCCGACAGCTTTAACAGCATCCGCCTTGCCGGCGCCGCATAGGGCGACGCACTTCGCGCCACGTCGATTGGCGAGCTGGATCAGCGCAGAGCCCACACCCCCGGACGCGCCGGTGATCAATACGGTATCTTCGTCGGTGACGGCAGCCCGGTTCAACATGTTCTCGGCGGTGACATAAGAGCAAGCAAAGGTCGCCAGCTCGGCATCCGACATCGTCGTATCGACCGGATGAACCTGCTGATGGGAAACTTTGGTGTACTGGGCGTATCCGCCATCGCACTCACTGCCAAAATAACCGGCTTTCTCACGGTTCAGCGGATCATTCCAGTCGCGAAGCCAGCCATCGATAATGACACGTCGTCCAATTAGAGAGTGTGTTACGCCATCACCCACACGGATCACCGTCCCCACGGCATCGGCTCCCTGAATGCGCGGGAATGAAACTGAGGCGCCACCCCAGGTTCCGTCCTCGCCTTCGGCCCCGACAAGTGCATCACCAGTGGTGGCGTCACTATTGCCCTTGGAATACCAGGCGCTGCGCGTATTGACGTCGGTGTTATTGAGGCCGCATGCCGCAACCCGAATCAGCACTTCACCTGACTCTGGCACAGGAACCGGCCAGTCGCGATGAAACTTGAGTTTGTCGAATCCGCCATGGCCGGTTAGAACCACGGCATGCATTGTTTTTGGGATGTTGTCTGTCATTTTTAATACCGCTCTAAGTCTCAATCATCAAATATTTTATGAACGTGCTCGTGGTTCGCCAGATTACCCGCCGTATACGGCTACCGGATCTCCCAGCAGTGTTTCATCCGGCGCGAATCCCAGACCCGGTTGGTCCGGAATAAAGAGATCGCCATTTTCACTGCGCGGACCCCTTCCCGGCGCTACGTCCACGGTCAGCATATCCTGACAGGCCCAACAGCCGAGCCGAAACTCCTCGGGCGTACTCTGTGCCAACGCCGCGGCCTCCGCGTCTGCCATGGCTGAACCGCCGGTCGCCATGACATAAATCTGAATGCCGTGAGCGATGGCAAGATCGCGAATACGCCGCGCCTTGGTGAGCCCCCCGACCCGGTTGATCTTGATGTTGGCCACTTCCGCAATACCTTCCCGAGCGATAGTTGCCATATCGTTGACACTCACCAGGGTTTCATCAACCGAAATCGGTGAGCGCGTTACGCTGCGCAGCGCCTTGATATCGTCAGTCGTTTCGCAAGGCTGCTCAAAAGTCACGCCGAGATCGGCCACGGCATTCATGACCATTGCCGCCTCACGACGAGTCCAGGCACGGTTGACGTCATACAGGATGCGCTCGTCTGACAGCCGGTGTTCCTCAACGTAGCGGATCCGCTGAATATCTAGATCCGTGTTGCTTCCCCCAACCTTGACGGAATGGCCGCGGTAGCCGCGTTCACGGTATTTTTTGATAAGCCCGACCATGTATTCCGGTGAGCCGCTGGAAACCGAGGACATCACACGTGTGGGGGTTCCAAAGCATCCGCCCAGAAGATTCGGCAAAGACTGTCCCGTGGCCTGTCCGGCAATATCGAGGCAAGCCATATCAATCGGAGACTTGACGTACGGGTGGCCAGGCAAAGTCCTGTCCATCAGGTATTCAATACGACCGGACTGCCTCGGATCAGCGCCAATCAGAGCCTGGGCCAGGGTTTCGATGCCCGCCCGTATTCCGGGGCCGTGCGCCGGCACGTAGGTGTGCCCCCAGGGCGTGCCTTCACCCCAGCCACTGATGGCATCATCGGTATCGATCCTGACGAAAGTGGCGTCGAGGACTTCAAATTTGAGACGGCCACCCGATAGCCAATAGGGCTCAGCGAGCGGCAGATCCTTGTGATAAACGGATATCTTTTTGATTTTCATGTCATGAAGCTCGGTACTCGGCGAGCGGCTCTCCCAGCGCGCTCGCCAGCGGAGTGACCCCCAGACCCGGCCGGGTACTTGCGAACAGTTTTCCGTCGCAGACCTCAGGCGGGGGCTCACCTGTAGAGGTGGTGTTGTAGTTGTGCAGATCGGTCGTGTTGTAAAGATATGACTCCGGGCAGGAGGCAGCAAAATGTGACACGGCAGCAGTGGTGATTTCTCCCCCCCAGGTATCTTCGCAAACCACCGAAAGACCATGCTCAACGAGGTAGTCCCTGACTCGACGCGCCTTAGTGAGACCACCCAGATTTGAGATCTTGAGACAAACCACCTCGGCGGCCCGGTCTGCGACCAGGCGCCCGGCCATCTTGAGGTCGGTAATGCATTCGTCGAGCTTCATGGGAAGATCGCAGCGCGAACGCACGTGCAGGCACTCCTCATAACTGGTGCAGGGCTGCTCAATCATGACCCCGGTGTCGCGCACCTCCCGTGCCACCTGTACCGCTTCGCGCACCGTCCATCCGCGGTTGGCATCAGCAAAGGCGCTCTCCCCTGGCTCAAGGATCGCTGCGGCCGCGTGAATCCGGGCTATATCTCCTTTCCAGTCGTTACCGACCTTGATCTGGAACTGCCGGTAGCCCGCAGCCCGGTGCTGCGCCATTTCCCGATTGACTTCGTCCGGGGACTTTTGCGGCACCACGCGATACATCGGTCCGCCGTCGGTCAAAACCCCGCCCAGTAGCACACTCACCGGCTGTCCACAGTCCTGACCAAGAATGTCCCAGCAAGCGGCGTCGAGGGCAGACTTGGCGTAGGGGTGACCTGTTAATGCCTTGTCCATGAGCCGCTCGATGCGATGAATGTGCCGCGGGTCCTGGCCCATCACCGCAGGGGCAAGGCGCGCCAAAGCTGGAATCACGCCTTCAGGATAGGCGGCAAGATAGTTACCGCCGATGGGGCAGCTCTCGCCGCAACCGCTGATTCCGGAATCTGTCTCTACGACAATGATTGTGGTGAGTGCGGTCCGGATTGCATGCCCGCGCCCCC
>ENA-OREN01002778-OREN01002778.1-marine-metagenome-genome-assembly--contig:-NODE-2778-length-17168-cov-9.048564_pt1 | contig 17168 bp, 13 predicted proteins | sample MGYA00248624_ERZ508555 | MGnify/ENA primary metagenome ERZ508555 (study PRJEB26222, sample SAMN06267773) | marine metagenome | isolation source: Saanich Inlet, British Columbia, Canada | place...
GCACTGTAACGGGGTGGGTCAACAGCACTGTTAGAAGGTTCTCCGCAGGCACGGCGATCCATCTCGGCCTCTACTTCATGCCATTTGGCATCGTCTCTCGGGTATTCAGCGAAGTTCCAGTCAATCCCGCAGAGCTCGTAGCTGGCAGGTTCGCAGGCAGCCGAACTGGGGTCGCTGACATCGAGCAGGTCTAGCGAGCAGAGGGTCTCCAGTATCCGCTTTGCAGTCAGCGCCATAGCCGCTCCCAACTGAATGTGGGCGCTCGACTATCGAATCCGTCCTCACTCCTGAAGCCAGATTATTGGGTGGCCGGTCAGCGGTGGCTGATCCCCTACCGGGCCCTTCCTACCCGGTGAAGAGGGTCTCTTGGGAGGGCTCGGGTGGGGCCACTACGGGTTCGTCTGGTTCGGCGAGGATCACATCGAGTTGGTCAACCGTGTCAAACGGAATGCCTCCCCGTTGTACGAGGTGTGGGTTGCCGGGGCCTTCTCCGGCGCCTCGCCACACTGCGACCCGGCCGAAGCCACCTCGGAGTGCCTCGACAGCACCTGCCCAGGTGCCTCCGGTTTCGTGGTCTGATGCGACAACGACGGTCAGGGTTGAGAGGGCGTAGATCACCTTGTTGCGCCCCATTGCCGTGCCGACGCTGAAGGGCGCCTCGGGCCCGTACGGGGTTGCCAACACGGTGTGGCCGTCGAGCAGGGCCCTTCTGGTCTCGGCCCTGGAGACGGTTCTGGTGAGCGAGTCGGCGAGAATTCCGACGACGCTGCCGCCCACCTGGTAGGCGGCGTTCATTGCCAGCTGATCGACACCGCGTGCCCCGCCGGAGACAACCGGATACCCGAGCGAGGTTGCACGCTCTGCGACTGCCGTGGCTACCCGTGCGCCGTCCTCGTCGACTCCCCTGCTACCAACGACGCCGACACCTGGTTCGGAGAGGAGTGCCGATTGACCGGCTACGTGGAGTAGCGCTGGCGCCCTAGGGCCGAGCCGCTCACGCAGACGTGCCGGGTAGCCGTCGTCGTGGACAGTGACGGTCGAAATGCCGAGTCCGGCGTAACTGCCCATAGGAGAATCATCATCGCAACCTGTGACAACCGACTGTCAGACGGCCGAAACCACACGTCAGGGGCCACCGGGAAGCGATTCGCAGGGTTTGCCGTCGCCGTTGCTGTCGAGATGGGCGACGTCGCCGTAGTCGACGAAGTAGGTATCAAACCATTCCCTGGCGTCGGCATATGAGTCGAAGTCGCCGCAGTTCTTCGAGTTGCCCGGATTCCCCACGCTGGCGCCAGATGGAATCGTGTTCGTCGGAACCGCTGTGGTGGCCACGAGTACAACCTTTGCCGGTGGCAGGTCCTCGGGGACCGGTTGATCATCACAGGTCGAGAGCATCGACTGCAGGGCGGCCATCTCGTTGGTGGTCACGCTCAACTCCCAGCGGACCTTGATGTCGACCCAGGTGTCGGCGTAGGTGCACCAGTAGGTCTCATCGGGTGGCTTCCATTCGTCGGGGCCCCTCGACCCCTTCGAGCGGTTCGCAGAGGCTGTGACCGCTATGAGATGGCGGGGGTCGGTGAGGTCGTTGTAGTAGGAGCGTTTCGTCTCGGCCGACCACTCCCAGGCCCCTGACCGGTGGGCGTTGGCGAGTGGCACGAAGTGGTCGATGTCGAGGTCTCCCGGGTCGGAGACGACCGTGCCCGTGAACTCGGCCAGCCAGGTGCCACCGGTGACGAGACAGCCGTCGTCGCGCAGGAACACCGATTCAGCTGCCTCGTGCATGAGCACCTCGTGGCGGGTGCTGAGACAGTCACCGTCGGCGTCTGACCAGCCAGATCCCCAGTCATTCCGGTCGTAGGGAATCGTTACGAAACCATCGATGACCACGAGTTGTGAGAGCAGGTCAGTGGCCCAGTCGAGACCGTCTACAGGCTGAGAAGTAGTGGTGGGTGAAGCGGTCTCAACGGGTGCCGGCGTCGTGGTCGTGACAGAGGTGGTCGACAGAGTGGCTGTCGGGGTCATCGCCTCGGTTGTCGTGACAACCCTCGCCGAGCCGGTGACGGCCTCACTGCCGGTACCGGCACAGGCGACAACAAACAGACCCAGCACAAGCCACCTCACGCGCCCCTACCAACTCCTCTCGATCACGCCCGGCAACAGATCGTAGGTGATGATCAGCAATGGGTTCCGTTGGCAGTGACCTCTACGCCAGACCGAGCCTCAGGCAGTGTCCTCGTCGCCATCAAGCATGACAGCCACGCTACGAGCCGACCACCAGCCCTGCCAGAACAAGCCCAAGATCGGCCTGAGAACCCAAAACCCTGGAACTAGTGGGCCTCTCCGGGCGGTGGCCTGGGCAATGCGCGAGACTCACGCACGCCACTAGTGCGCGGAAAAGCGATCAACGGACCAGTCGGCCCCGGGGAGCAGACCATGTCGAACGTGAACACGGTGACCAAGCCACCGGCGTTGCTGTTTGCCATCACATGCCTTCTGCTCCTGATAACACTCGTTCTTTTTCGAGCCGATGGCCTTGATTTCGGCCTGCCGTTCACCGACCGGTCCGGTGACCGAAACACAGTTGGCTTCCTCGTTGGGTCAGTACTGGGAACAGCGATGCTCGGCGCGTTCCTCATCCAGGACAACGTGCGCCGCTCAACGATGCGCTACAGCGACTGGTCGTTTCTTTCCCCCAGGGCCTACGCCCCATACATCACGGGGGTGACCTGGGCGCTCGGGGTTCTCCACATGTTCTTCTGGGCCAAGGACCTCACCCGGGCATGAATCGCCTAGCGAGGCTTCTGATCGCCATGCTCCTCACCGCTGGCCTTGTGACGCTTGACGGTCCCTCGGCCGGAGCAGCCACCAGCACCGACGGCTACAAGCCGTGCAATCCCGGTCAAGGCATCGACCTTCTTTTGATGATGGACGAGTCCGGGTCCCTGAAGAAAGCTGATCCTGGTGGAGTTCAGAGAACCCTGGCGTTGAAGATGATCCGCGATCAACTCAAAGGGGAACCAGACATTCGCATCGCGCTGATCGGCTTTGACACCGAAGCGAAGCCGCACATGCCGAACTTTGAACAAGCCTCCAACCAGCACCCTTCAGATCAGATCATTAGAGAGTCGCTCGGCCGGAGCGGAGACACGAACTACAGGGTTGCCGTGGAGGCGGCCCTTGACGCGTTCGAAAAGATCAGCGGTGGAGCCAATGAAAGCCGCTGTCGGGTGCTGGTCTTCTTCACCGACGGCATCTACGACCCGATAGAAGGACGCAACGTGGCCGGCTCCTTTGGCTCGGAAGAGGACTTTGCCAACGCGCTTGTTGACCAGACGTGCTCCCCGTCTTTTGAGAACAACCCGGGCTTCAAAACACAGCTCAACAACATGGGCATCCAAACGTACGCCGTGTTGTTAGGCGATTCCTTCCAGACCGGAATCCAATCGGCGGACGACCACGAGAGGCTCATGGCAACAGTGTCCATGCAGGTCATCAGAGCGATCACCGGCCACGGTTCATCTCCCCTCGTCGCCGACGTCGCTCATGACCCGCTGTGCAGGCCGTGGAGCGACACGCCAGATGACCAGACCGGGGAGATCATCACGGTCGCCAATATCGATGACTTCGCGAACAAGCTCCTCCAAGTCATCGATACATCCACCGGCCTCTACCGGTGGCCCGACTGCAATAAGGGCCAGGATGGCACGCAGGTACACAGCGCTCTGCTCCCGGCTGGTGTCTACCTAGACCAGATCAAGATCTACCCCTTCGGTGGCGCGATTGTCAGTTACACCGTCTTCGATAGCGCTGGCACCTCAACCATCTCGCGTCCCTCATCTGAGGCTCAGAGTCGTCTCGTACTTAATCATGAGGACCTAGAAGATCTTGACGCTGGCTGGACCCTTCAGCTCGAAATTGCTCCCAGTCCTGGAGAAACAGTTGAACTCGATTGCTTCGGAAAATACGTCGAGACACCACTTAAGCTCGAAGGCAAAATTGTCGACCACGCAGGCAAACGAGTAGACAAGCTGCTCGACACCGAGGACTACCGGCTCCACGTTGATCTCGGCGATTACGTCTGCCCGATCGACGCTGGCTCGTTCACCCTCAACGCAGTGTCACCACCCGGTTCTCCGACGCTCTCAAATCGGGCCTGCAGCCCGGGCGAGCAGATCGTCGAATTCGACTACCAACCAAGCCAAGTTCTTGACGAGTCCGAGTCCATCGAAAACTTCGACGGTCGACTTCAGCCCAAATTCGCTGAAAACATGTTCCAAGAAGCCGACAAATGGCTACCCGTCCAAGTCAGCGTCAGTTTCGAAGTGCTTAAGGCATCTAAGAACGCTCCCCGGCTGGACTGTGACGGGCCGAGCACGATTACCGATGTTTCAGGCGGTTTCCCCGGCCACGTCGTCGCCCGTGACGGCTGCACGGTCATTCCACCCCTAGAAGGCACAGCAACTGTTCACGTCGACTGGTCTTCAGCCACCGAGCCTGATCTCGGGTGGTTACCAAAGCCTGGTGCGCTACCAACCCTGCGGCCCGGAGACGACCCCTTTGTCTTCGACTTGGAAAGCGAACAGTTGCCGGAAGACGGTCAACCGATCATCGACGGCACGGTCACGGTCACGGTGAGCTGGGAACCGCCCGACGGGTCAACCCAGCCGACAATCGGCGAGTCAATCCGGGTCGACATAGAAAGACTCGATGTCGCCCACCCTGGCAGCGGTACGTTCCTCACCTGCTCTGAGAATCAGGTCACGATCGTCAACACGGACGTCAAGGTCCCCCGCCAGCCGATTGAAGGGTCGGCGGGATGCGTGCTTGAGCCTCCCCTATGGGGCACCGTCACCGTTCGCGCATCGTGGATGGCGCCCCCCGGAGTGCCAGGACCCATTGACTGGCAGTTCGACGAGGACCAGGTCACCTCGGGGACGCTTGGCAGCAACAACCAAGAGTTGACCCTGGAAGCCGGTGAGGCCGCTGTCAGACTCGACTTCGTCACCACCGACGAGCTCGACAACAGGCGTTGGGACCTGACCGGCGACATCCATCTTGTAGCCACCTGGGACCCCCTTATTGAGGACAACCTCCCGGCCGGAGACATCACCCTCCCGGTGACCCTGGACTTCCAGGCCCCCGACCGTCTGATCTGTTCAGAGAATCAGCTCACCATCACCAACGCCGACATTGAAGTTCCACGAGACACGCCGGTTAAAGGAACTGCCGGATGCGTGCTTGAGCCCCCCCGACGGGGATCACTCACCGTGGTCGCAACATGGGAGGCGCCCCCTGGGGTGCCGGGACCCATCGACTGGCAATTTGACGAGGACCAGGTCACCTCGGGGACGCTTGACAGAAACAACCAAGAGTTGACCCTGGAACCCGGTGACCAGAGGGTCGAACTTGAGTTCGTCACCACCGACGAGCTCGACAACAAGCGTTGGGACCTGACCGGCGAAATCCATCTTGTCGCCACCTGGCATCCCGACGGTGACGGAAACCCCGACCCCAGGTCGGTAACCCTGTCGGTGCCGCTGGACCTCAAAGGCCGGGCCAACTCAATCCTCGCATTCTGGCTGGCCATCCTGTTCGTGATCATCGCCATCCTGATCACCTACGGAGGGCTCTACGCCATCCTGGTCTACGCGAACCGGCTGCCTTCCCCCGAAAAGTTCTTCTTCAGCACGTGGGAAACCACACTGGTCAGAAGCCCAAACGGTCGACTCCAGGTAACCAGAGGCGAGCGCTATCAGCCAACGGTGGATGATCTTCGGCTGGTTGAGGGTGACCGGAAACACAACCGCTGGCTCACAGCAGGCGAACTAGAGATCAAGGCTTCTAACGCCCCATTTTGGAACCTGGGAGGATTACTGGCCGGCGGTTGGGGTCAACTCAATCACGCCGGTCGGATCACCCAGGCAAAGCCTGCCGGTCGACATCCAGGTACGACCAGGGTGCTCTTCGACCGACTGGTCGTCGTGGCTATCGAACCCGGTCTCGACCCAGATCATCCTGCGGCAGCCGTGCACTTCCTAGTGCCGAGGCTTGGGCCGTCATCAGGGGTTGACGGAATCGAAGCGCTCACCGGCGACGCAACCACGGTCATCGATGACCTCACCGACCGGTACGACCAACAGATCAAAGAACGGCCAGACGGCGCAGCCCCACCGGGCCTAGTCGAACCCGACCCAGACAAACAGCCACCTCCGCCGCCACCAAGCCCGAGCGGACCGTCCTCCGATGGGCCTCCGCCACCCCCACCAAGCCAATCAGGCAATGACAAACCGCCCTCCGGTGGACCGCCACCACCAGGCCCGAGCGGACCGCCCTCCGATGGGCCTCCGCCACCCCCACCAAGCCGACCACCTACCAACCGGGGCTAAAAGATGGGCCAACAATCCTTGACAATCCAACACTCTGGTCGCCTTGTCGCGCCCGAAAGACAACTTGGATGCCCGATCGGTAAGACTGTGACAACAGGGGAACGGAGGAGTAGTCATGTATAGCCGGTTTCTATTCGTAGGACTTGGTGGTTCGGGCGGCAAGACCCTCCGTTTTCTCAAGCGGGAGATCTACCGTTGGTTAGAGCATCACGATGCGGGAACTTCGATCCCTTCCGGTTGGCAGTTCCTTCACATCGACACGCCCGCTACAGCCGATGGCGACGAAATCGACCATCTTGCCGATCCACTACCGGCAGACGAGTACCTCGGCTTGATCGGCCCTGGACTCACCTTTGCCGCGGTACAAAACAAGTTGGACGGAAACGAGCACCTCCGTTCTGAACTCCAAACCTGGCGGGTGGATCCTGCTGGGTTGGCTGTCGGCATCCAGATGGGTGCAGGCCAGTTCCGGGCAATCGGCCAGACCGTCTCAATGGCTTACACGAGCCAGATCCGGACCAAGCTCCAACAGGCAATCTCCCGGATCTCCAGTGCCAAGGGCCCAGCCGAGACTGGCCAGGTTTTCAGCAAGGTGACCGGCGAAACACCTGACGTCACGTCACCCATGTACATCGTCGTGATCTCCTCTCTGGCCGGCGGCACTGGAGCCGGTCTGCTCAACACGGTCTGTGATGTGTTGAGAGCTGAGAAGACCGACGCTGCTGACAACATCTTTGGGGTTCTCTACACACCGGAGGTCTTTTCCGCTCTTGGGGACGCTTCAACCGGTGGAGTCCAACCCAATAGCTTGGCGGCACTCAGTGAGATCCTGAATGGCCTTTGGTGGGGTGGATCCCCAATCTTGACTGCCAGCAACCTTGTCCCGCCGATCGTCAATCCCGCGCTAACCGCGGCGGGCCTCCCTAATGCAATTGAAAGGAGTGGCCCGTCATTCCCGTTCCTAGTCGGGCGGGTAGGTACCGGCGGAGTCGACCACGGCACCCCAGAGCGGTTGTTCGAGATGGCGGGCCGGTCGCTCCTGTCCTGGGTGACGGACCAGACGGTGCAGGCGAAGTTCATTGCCTACACCGCAGGGAACTGGGCGAACACGGCAATGAACCACACCATGGGCCCAATTCTGGTCAACGAGGGAGAAACTCAGGACCAGGGCTATCCGTGCTTCTCTGCGCTGGGCTTCGCCCGGGTATCGGTCGGAACTGAGTATTTCGAGAACTACGCGGTGCAGAGAATCGTGAAGTACGCCAACGAAGTTCTCGTCGACTACCACTACAGGTCTGAAGAAGCCCAGCATCAGGCCAACACCCACGCCACTAACGACCCGGACGAGATAGCGGACGCAGTCGCGCGAAACCACCTGCGCCACTTCGTCAACCAGGCGCACCTCTCTGAGCTTGGACCTGATGACCACCAGATCTTCGATCGGCTACGGCCCCAGAGCAGCCAGACCCTCTACGACGACTTCAAGAAGCGGTCCAAAGAGTTGTCAGGTCTCGGCGATGGATCAAAACTCAGTACCCAAGAGTGGCGGAAACGTATCCACGCTGGCATCGAGCAGGCAGCAAATGGATACGAAAAGAACTACCAGTCGGCGCTAGAAGACTCGACGCTCGATTGGATCAAGGACATCCAAAACGACGTTGTCCAAGCGGTCGAGACGGCTGTAGCGCGACTTGGACTCAAAGTTACGGCAGCCTTGTGCGCGCTCACGGCAAGCGAGCTTCGTAACGACACACACAACGATCTGCTGAATAACGACTACGAGAAGAACAACGCGTGGGCTTCGAACTGGAAGTCGTACGCAGATCAGCAGTTAGAAGGCATCACGGGAAATCTCGACTCTGACCATGCGGGTCTTGACGAGTCGGTGTCCACCGGCATGCACTCGGCCTCTTTCGCCGGTGAAGCCCTCGTGGCAGGACGGGCCGCTGAGTTGTGCACTCACATAGCCGACCGCCTTATTGCACCACTTGAACTAGCACTCCTGACCGCCCACTCCCAAGCTAAAGACGAACAAGCAAAAACGGCGACGTGGGTTTCCTGGACCGATGCGGAGCCACCAGATTCGGTGACGCCCCCGGCTGGCGATTTCCCGCTCCTCGACCCACCTGAATATGCCGAGCAATTCTCAAAATATCTTGCACTGTCGACAAACCAGAAGCAGAGCGTCGCCGCCCAACAGCATGTACTGCACTCTGTGGTTTCTGGTGATTTCCTGCGAGACGAGGGAACCACGCAGGCAAAACGTGACTTCTGTGTTCAGGTTGACCATGACTGGTGGCCCGCTACCACAGCAGCTCTCGGCGGATTCAAAGCCCCAGCAGACCTGGTCGTTCGCGTAGAGACAGGCCTCTCAGTTCTCGAATCTCGAACTCGCCAATGGCTCCACCGAACTGGCAGCCCTTTCGCTACCTTCCTAAATCTCAGTCTCCGCTCGTATCTGGGCACTACGGCGACCTTTGACGATTCGAACCTCGACGCCGCGGCAGTCAAACATAACCAAAATCGATTCCTCACCATGATGTCTGCAGCAATGAACGCCGCTGAGCCATTGATCAATCTTGACGCGACCCTGATGGGCATCGTCCACCCGAACTCAACCCAGCAACCGAATATGCACTTCAGCCAGATCCCATTTCAGGGTCATCCAATCGAGACCGATGTGGTTGCCAACCTGATCACCGCCGGGATTCACGAAGCCACGGTTCCGGACCTACTCACAAACGATGACTCGATTCGCCATATCGACATCACTACTGCACTTCACGCCCCCCACTCCCTCTTGGTAATCAAATCGCTCCTAACGCCGATCTCTCAGACGTGGCACAAAATGGTCGCCGACGGGGTGAAGCAATCGTTCTGGACTCGTCGACGTGCCCAGCGCCTCCAACGATTCATCCCGGCATCACAGGCCCTAATTATCTGCATGATCCGCGGTTGGTTTACCGGAAAGTTGTTGGGCCGAATCGACAGCGATTCCAATCCGGTGCAGATTGCTCGAGCTGGCCATCCTGTTGCCAAGTTTCCTTATCCGTTCCTTTCGGCGGACTCGGGGCCAGAAGATCGAATGGCCCTAGTTTTGGAGTCTCTTGGTCTCGCCTACCTAGAAGTAAGCCGCCTCTCCAACCTGGAGCCGCTTGCCGCCTACATCGAGCTTCGGGAGCTTGGCCGGAGTGGCCCCGAATCAGGGCTCTACGAGTACAGCAAGTTAAACCAGGCCCTAGCCAGCTGGGTGCAAACAGGGTCCTTAGCTGAGCAGATCGCTAGTCCATTTGCCCAGTTGACAAATGCTTCAAACGAGACAGGGGATGATGCGGACGGTGCAGCTCACAGGATTGACAATTTGATCCAGGTTCTAGATCAGGCGGCGAAGAGTTACGAGGATCTCTACCAGGCCAACGCCGCTGAATGGTCCTTTTCCCCAACTTCGCTTTCCGGGCCTCCTCACTGGACTGGACTCGCTCCACTGATAAGCCAAGGTCTGGCCGGCATGGCCACGGCAGCCCGAAGCTACCGAAGCAACATGGGCGAAGGAGGGGCCCTACTCGGCTGATGCCGAAAAGGGTCGTCCACCGAACGGTTTCTCAGAACCCGAGGGTTCTCGTAGTCCTGCATCACTCGTCGGATCCGGGAGTTCACCAGGCCCTCGAGGTCGTCAGGAACCTGTCTCAGAGCGGACACGTCAGACCCTTCCTATCAGTTGAGGTCCCGAGCGTCGGCTCGGAAACCACTCAGTACAACGCTCGAGTCCTTGATGGCGGCCGCTCTGAAGACATCAACCTTCTAGACATCGTTCACAAGACGGGCGCTCTCGAGCGGGTTGACCTGGTGAGTGCTTGCAGCGCCTCGCTGCCCGACGCAGAACAAGGCCAGCTCGCCGCCTTGGCTGAAACTCTGGCCCACACGCTCCAGCGCCTGGCCCATGAAACCACCGAGATCTTCGACCATCGGGTCTACTTTCCTGACTACGACAATTTGGCGCCTTCGGCCACCTATCTCGGTGGCGGTCCCGACTCAGGGCTCATAATTATTCCCGAAGATCGCCAGTTCGAGTCGGCAATGGCCATGCCGCTCAGCTTCTCGGACCCCGGCCCTAACCACTGGCATATGGCCGTCGAACTTCTTTCGGTCACTGGGCTGTGGGCCACCATGACCGGCGCGCCGATCGAGAACGTGCCAAGGGCCCATCCGGGTTTAGACATTCCCTTGGCCAGGCTCGTTCGGTCAATGGTTCGCACCTCCCGGTTCGCACACCCTTCCGTCTCTGAACTGCTCGGATCCGAAGAAACTCTTCCGATTCCTGTCGGGAAACAGGCCGCACCCGACCCCTTCTACCTGGTCCGGGAGGCCGCCCATGCGATTCATCCACCCGAGTTCAAGCTCCTCCCGCTGGAAGAGTTCAAACAGCAGAGACAGCGAGTCGAAGGTCGTTGGCTACTGACAAGACTGCTGAGGCGAGTCGGTCGAGACATTCTCGACCTGCCAAAGACCGTTCGGACGGGAATTCAGCACGAGTTCGAAGAATCGGCTACGTCGTTTGCCCAGACGCTTATTGGTGAGAACTCGTGGGTTGAGGCTGTGTGGTCGGGGAGCACCACTGACCAACCCCTCCCGGAGGAAGCCGACACCGTCAAAGTGATTGAAGCAATCGAGGCTCGCGGCCAAAAACCAACCCTCGCGGCGATCCCTCCTGAGGCCTGGGACCACGTTGTTGAAACAATCCTTGGGGTAATCGACGGATCCGAAGAGGCGGCAAGCATCCGGCAGAACGCTGGAAGCGACAAGTTCGTAGCCATCGACCGGGTGGCCCTCACCCGAGGCGAGCAACCAACCACTTCGGCGGCCGTCGATTCACTCGATGCCGCTGAGACCACCTACGACCAGGTGGAGGGCAACGGCGACGAAACGGACCTGTCTCAGCCAACCCTGCTTGGGTCGGTCACAAAGATCTTCAAAGCGGAGCAGCAGCGCGCAGCCGATCGTTGTGAACATCTGATCAGCGACCTGAAAGCCTTCACCAAGCCGGAGACTCGGTCACGAACCGGGGTCACATTGACGGTACGGATCTGCTTCATTGCCTCCGTTGTCCTAGCGGTCATAGCGGTAGCCACCCTTTCGCCAATCCACGGGCAACTCGACTTAAGCGAGTACATGCAGGCGCTGGAAAGAATGCGCCTTTTCATCATTGCCACGGTGCTAGCGGCGATTCCGCTGGCCTTGCTGTACATCCCTCAGGACTCAAAGCGCATGCAGATCTACCTGGTCACCATGGCCGGTGTAATCCCCGGCGTCGGGGCATATTTCTATTTTGAAGCACCAGCGCTACTCAGGAGCACCATCAGCGAAAACAACTTCCTTGACCGTCTTGCCGCATTCATCATCGTCGCCGGAGTCATCATTTTTTCGATCGCCGCGCTGGTCAAACCAAGACAGGTAGCGGAGCAGAAACTGCGCGACACAGCCCGGAAGGCAACAGGTGCGACCGTACTTATCTACGGAGTTGGCATGACGATCGTTGGTCTGAACCTGCCGCGAGCACGAACGGAATGGCTAGAAGATCACCAAACCAACCTGCTTTTCATAGTGTTGATCGTCGCCGTCGCAGTGTTCCTTGCCAGCGCGACCGCCTCATCTATCGCTCACGTTCGTGATGAGAACCACCTTGACCAATGGAAGGGACGATTCCAGTGGCTTGTTGATCACACCACTAAGGCCGTCGACGACCTCAAAATCGTTTCCGCCCTAACGGTTCACTGGTTAGGGACAGCCACCGTTCTGATTCGACTCATCAATCGCCCCTACGGCGAACCAACCACCAACACGGACTCGACGGCAATCCAACCAGATCCGACACCCGAAGTCCTCAAAATGCGTTCCCTCAATCTCGACCTCACCGCCGAAGGACGAGAAGCGTTCCTGGACCGGGCGTCACCGATGCTTTCCTCACCGGGGTGGCTCACCAACCAATATCGCAGAATCGCCCACGCCTTTGTCGTGGAAGGACGCGGTCGGTTCGGCGCCAGAGACGATGGCAACACCTCGCGGCCCGAAGCGTGCGCCTACCCCGTCGAACTGGAACAGGCCCTTGCTGGGCAGGCCCGCGGCCGGAGATGGCCATTCGCCTACCAGGTCTACAACGGCGAGTTCGATTCACTCCTCAGGCAGCCGGCCGAAGCGGAACTAGCCCAAGCACTCCTTGACACATTCCTCGATGACCCCAACTCCTGCGAGGTGGGATCCGGCGCCCACATCAACGAGACACTAAGCAGCGTTTTCCAAGAAATCGTCCCCGAAGGCGAGCCCAGCTTCCCCCTTGGGGTGCTCGGCGACAGCGCTGCAGGTTTCACTGAGGCGCCTGAGTTCAATTACCAGCTCTGGTGGCCGAAACAAATCCCCCTACCAGACCAAACATCAGTAATCCCCGTTAGCGGTAACGACCATCGAAGCGCTGGAAGCTCGGTCATCTTCCAAGCGATACGAGTTGACATCTCTGAACCGATCCGACTCACCGACCTGAAAACGCAGGTCACCCCGGAAAGGCCGCCGACCAACTTCAGCGAAGAACCACGTCCTGAGCGGTCTACCAAGCCTCTGCTCTAGAAGATGGCAACGAACCGAAAACCACCTCGGCGGCCCAGCCCACTTCATCGGCCAGCGCGTCAACCAGCGCCTCCCCCACCGCCCATCTTTAACGAACCCGGGTCGGCACGAACCCCTGATCGGGAACCCCCGCCGGGAACTCCAGCACCGCGGCAGCCAAAGAACTCGAACCCCAAGGAGATTCTTCGCTCACGTAGGGTTCGTCTACTGTCACGAATAGTCCTGTTCTTCATTGGGCCTTTGGGCCTAGTGGGGGCCCTACTGGGATTGATGTCGGGCGGGGACGAAACAGAAGTCTCAACGCCTCCTCCAACAACACGGGCGGCACCAACCACGGCAGTGTCGGTCCCGCCAACAACGCGGGCGGCACCAGTCCCGTCCTCGGTGCCTTCCCAGCAAGCACCCGGACAGGAGCCCGATTGGGAGCGACTAGCTCGCGCAGTCGTTTTGATCGGCGTCGATTGTGGTTCGAAAAGCTGGATGGGTTCAGGAACGATTGTTCTAGACGGAGGCCATGTGCTCACGAATGATCATGTGGCCTCTACTGATGCTTCGTGCGAGATGACGATTTGGGGCGTGAATTCCATTAAGGACATCCCTGACCTAGTTGCCTATGCAGAGTCGATCCCCGGTGCCCGTGATCAGAGAATCGACTTAGCAGTAGTCCGATTAGTCAACGAGAGAGGCAATCCCATAAAGATTCCGGGGCGGTCGCCGATCGACATACCGCGCAACGAGATAACGCTGGGTACACCAATGAAGCTTCTGGGTTTCCCAGGAATGGGCGGAGTCAGAATCTCGATGACGCCCGGTGAACAGTCAGGGTGGTGGGAAGACGAGGAGAATCTCCTTTGGTCGGAAATATTCTACAAGACTTCAGCCAAGATGGGTCCCGGGATCAGCGGCGGGGCCGCCTTTAACGCCGAAACCGGTGAGTTCGTAGGTATCCCAACCGGCACCCCCGGTACAGGTGAGGACGGAGGGGACATCTTGGGACTTGTGCGACCCGGACGCTACGCGCTCCCACTGCTCGATGCGGCCGAGAGAGCAGGTTGATATACAGACCTGCCCAAAAACTAGGACGACATGATCTCGTTCTTGAGTCGGCTGAACTCATCCTCATTAGTTGCGCCGATGTTACGAAGCTCAGAAAGCTCCTTACTGGGATGAGTCTCTGACCAACTGTCTGTGGGCTAGATCTGTATGGGCCAGCCACATTTGCTGCAATAGCGTTCGCCCTCGGACGGAACGGCGTCGCAGTCTGGGTTCGCACAGGACGGATCCTCAAAGTGCACTCCGCAATGGGGGCAGAACTTGGCTTCCTCCGGCACTTCCTTGCCGCATTCGCTGCATCCGATCACGCCAGTAGGCCTGTTCGGCGGGTTACGGGAGACAGTTGGGGCATCGAGGTCAGACGGACCATACGAAGACCTTTGCCGAGGTGACAGGTTTCTGGCGGACTTTCGGGCCATGGCGATAACTCCACCTCCTACGGCACCAACGACGAGAACCTCTGTCCTTTGCCTGTTGATCGGGGGGTCACAGCGAGTGCCAGGGTGCAATCGGAATAGGGCACTTCCGCAACTAGAACCACCAGGCACCACGGAGACTGGAACCAAGAGGAAAAACACCGCACAGGCAAAGGGAAGACCCCCAAGCAGTCTGAGTGCCCCGACACGGGGTCTGGGACTGAACCGATTAACCATCCAGTCGATGCCCGCTCCAACTAGCGACTACTCCCCCTCGCTGACCACGAAACTTGTCCAAACTCAGGCTGAACCACACACGTGATCTCTCGATCACGAAGCCTCTTCCAAGAGTCCTCAGTGGGATGAAGATAGGCCCCGTACCACTCTGAGTATTCATAGTCCAGGCCGACATAGCCCTTGAACCTCCCGACACAACCCTCTTCAGCCATTCGGACGACCGCGTTCATACCTGGCCAGTCCGAGCCCGGAACATCAAACAACGAATAGACCTCAGAACCATGAGGGCTAGTGCAGGCCACGATATCTACATCTGCAATTTCGGCACCATCAAAGCCTCCATTGAAACAATCTCCGACACTAAGGGAGAAGACATTTCCCTGCCCACATCCTGATAGTCCAGCAGCCCCGATGACCACCGCACACAACACCGCAACCGCCCTTAGAGCCATACCCCTAGACCTCAACCCCACATGAACTGCAAAAACGTGAGTTGTCAAGAACCTCTGTTGTACAAGATGCACAGAACTGAGATCTGGCTCGCGGACTGACCCGAGACAACTCCCTGGTTCGCCTCGCTGGCCCTAGGAGAAAGACCAAACCAATGATCCATCCAAGACCAAAAGCCCAACCGATCAAGATTCCCCAGAACCATCCCCACTTCTTGGTCTTAGCCGCACGATAAAGGCCATAGAAAGTAGACCAGATGAGGCCAATGAAGAATCCGACAACAAGGACAACAAGGAGGAACTCGTTGCTACTCAGGAATGCGATCACAAGATCAAGTTAGATCACCAAACCGATCGCTGCTCAGGAACTCTCACCGCCCCTAGTGTGGACGCATCACCGCTCACTCGTTGTCATCGTCGGCGACAACGAGGTCGAACCTGAGGGGTTCGGCGTTGTCGGTCACCTCGGCTAGGGCTGCCAGCGCCTCTGGGGAGTACTCGCCGTTGCGTGAGCCGATCATCGAGTAGCCGACCGCCTGATACTGCTTGTCGCAGTCGGCACAGTGGAACAGCACGTCGTGGACGAGAGTCTCGTTGGCATTTATCCGTAGGGGGTTGAAGCCAAAGGCGGCTCCGGTGTTGGAGAACGCCGCAGAATCAGGACATTCACTCCGATTCCCAGCGACAGATCTCGCAGGATTCAGGGTCTTCGAGCATCTCGCCGCAGTTCGGACAGTCCGGTGGCCGCTCCACTGTCTGGCCGCATTCCATGCAGTGCTCGTCGTCTTCCCACAGCGGCATACCACATGGGCACAGTTGCTCCAACATTCCCATCTGTCCACGCCCTATCGGATCAGTGAGGCACCTGTCATCACGCGCCACCGTCTGGCTTCGAGCGAACCAATGGTTTCAGCCTGTCAATAAGGGTTAGCGGTCCTACCACCACCAGCCGGGAGATCGCCCGACTCATTCCCACGTAGAGCAGGTGATCGTCCAAGGCATCGTCCTCGGTCACCAGGATCACGGCATCGCGTTCGAGCCCCTTCATTCGGTGGATGGTCTCGCAGACGATGTCTCCACCATGCCGATCCTCCCATGCTGCACAGGCAAACCCTCCGGGCGATTCGCTACGAATCCGGTCCCTGAGTGCCGTGTGGCCCGTTACTACAAGGATGTTGGCGGGATCTATCTGGGAAGAAACAACCAGGTCCTCCAACAACAGACCCACCTCGTCGACGGCATCATCTGAAGAGGAGCACCGGGCCAATATGACCGGCTCGCCCTCGGGTGCTCCCGAGGCCGCCGGTGCGCCCCCCAGTTGTCGAAGGAGGTTGGCGATCTGGTGGGTGTTGCGACAGTTCATTGTCAACTCCGCCCTGACCAGATCCGGGCCGGCGCTGGGAAGTTGGTATCCCCGGTCGTACACGCCCTGATCGGGGTCAGTGACCATCAGAATCCGACCAGGGCCCTCGTCGTATAGAAGGCACTCAAGTACTTCGAGCCACCTTGGAGCGAAGTCCTGTACCTCGTCCACGACGATCGTGTCGAACCTCACCACGACGTCCTCAATGTTGTCGAGCACGTGGGTGAACGGCGCCGAGTTCCACCATTCGTTACCTGCGCCATCGGGCACTTCCAGATCTGGTAGTCCCTCCAGGGCCATGAGGGTTCGCTGAACGGGCCCAACAGCCCGATCAATGAAGTCAAAACACCGCTCGAAGTCGGTTCTGGCGTCAGTTAAGTTCCACACTCAACACGTCACACGATGCAACGCCTGGAACGTCGAAGAGTGCCATGTCGTCGTACTGGAAGGTCTCGCCGTCTGAGACCGTGTCTATGTATGCCGTTGCCGTGTACATGCGAGAACCATCAGCATTGCGAAGGGCGTACTCGACGACGTAGTCGCCGTCGCCCTGGTCGGCAGTGAATCCCAGACTTGCCTCCCAGAAGCCAAAGGTTTCTATGCCCAAGAGTGAGCATGACCCCGAACCGGTAGCCGCCCCAGACAC
>ENA-OREN01002779-OREN01002779.1-marine-metagenome-genome-assembly--contig:-NODE-2779-length-17152-cov-2.976105_pt1 | contig 17152 bp, 12 predicted proteins | sample MGYA00248624_ERZ508555 | MGnify/ENA primary metagenome ERZ508555 (study PRJEB26222, sample SAMN06267773) | marine metagenome | isolation source: Saanich Inlet, British Columbia, Canada | place...
AGCTAAAGGGGCATATTCAACTAAATTACCAAATGCTCGAATAGACTGCAGCATCTCCGATGAATCACCTGCTCCAAGCAAAGTATTAGTCTTAAGCCTAAGTGTGCCAGTCTTGTAGGCTAAAAAGACAGCTAAAATAGATAGAAGAGATGCATATAAGAGTGTAATTTCCATATTGATGTTTTTTATAGCTTTAGCTTTAGTTTAATCGTATCCTTGAAAAAGTTGGAGTATTTATTAAAAAAAAATTAAGTATCCATTAGAATAGGCGAATGGACGCAATTACCAATCTTATTTCGCGAAACTCACCCAGAGAATTAACAACTCCCATGCCTTCGAAAGAGCAAATGAATAAGGTTTATCAAGCAGCATTAAGAGCACCGGATCATGCATGGCTAAGACCTTCTCGTTTTATTGAAGTTACAGGCAAAGGCCTCGACAAGCTCTCAGATCTTTTTTTAGAATTTGCAACAAAAGACATAGAAGATGTCACTCCTACTCAACTAGAAAAATATAAATCTGCTCCCTACAGAGCACCGATGGTTATAGTGCTTGTTACCAAAATTTCTGATCACCCTAAAGTGCCAGAAATAGAGCAAATGCTTTCAACCGCTGCTGCTGCGCAAAGCATCTTGCTGGCTCTGCATGCACAAAACTTTGCTGGGATGTGGAGAACTGGCAAGCTGGCATTTAATAAAAAGGTGGTTGAGTACCTTAATTTATCGTCTGATCATCAAATCATTGGTTATCTTTATATAGGCACTCCTACCGGAACAATGAAAGCCATACCTGAGCTTGATATAGAAAAATTTGTTACCCGCTGGGATTAATAATATTTTTAAGTCTTGATTTTTCTTTAATCGTTCCTAAATAAGTGAGGTAGATGCCAATTGGGTCTACGTTTATTAACAGCATATGCCGCAAGGATATGCATTATTAGTCGCTACTAAGGAGGGCTATATTATGGTACTTAATTTTACCGATCCGTTCCTAACAACTCGTGTGTTAGGTTTTGAAAACCTATTCGATAGATTGCAGAGATTCTCTGAAACAACAGAGAGATCCTCGAGCTATCCACCATACAACATTAGGAGAGATGAAAATCGTATCTTCATTGATGTTGCTGTTGCTGGTCTCGCTCGTGAAGACCTTAACATTGAGTTGGCTGAAGGAGTTCTTACCATTGAGCACAAAGGTCCAACTGTAGAGTGCTGTGATTCAAATGAGGTTGTATATCAAGGCATAGCTCAAAGAGCATTTAAGCAGCAGTTCACTCTGGCTGAAAATGTTGAGGTTCATGGCGCTGATTTGGTTAATGGAATGTTAACTCTAGCATTAGAGAAAATTATCCCAGATGCTCAAAAACCTCGCTCGATTGATATTAAAACTCCTAAAATTTTAGGCAGTAAATAATTCAATCAAATTGGATCGGGGGAGCTTAGCTCCCCTTTTTTTATTACAATGGTTTAACATGAAAAACATGAAGAACGTTATCTTAGTATGCAGTCTGTTGATCTGCTCAATAGTTGCTGCAAATCCAGTAGAAACAGGTCATGCGAGAGCTAGCTTAATTACCAATATTGAAAATTCTACTCAAGAATCCTTTTATGTTGGGGTGAGATTAGAGATGCAAGATGGCTGGCATACCTATTGGGAAAATCCTGGTGATTCTGGAAGTCCATTTGAAGCTAATTGGAAGGTAAGTGATGGCACAGTAGTAGAAAATGTTCAATGGCCTACCCCTGTAACGATACCCTATCCACCTTTAATGACATTTGGATATGAGGGTGATGTCGTTTTTCCATTCAAAGTTTTTCGCTCTCTTGACTCTCCGCTTGAAAAGATAAACCTAGAATTTAATTTTTTAATTTGTGCAGACATTTGCATCCCTGAAAGCGCATCTTTAACTCTAGATTTATCCTTAGCCACACCTAACCTGCTTTTAAGCGAAGCAGTAACAGAGCTCCCAACAAACTTCTTACAAACTAACAGTTCAAAGGATCAAGAAAATTTGAAAGTAACTTTTCAATCCTCTGAAGAAATTACAAGTGCGTATCTTTTTCCCAAGCAAGATAATTTATTTATCTACTCACCCTCTCAAAAACTGGTCAAGTTAAACGACGACACCTATGAGATTACTGTTCCACTCTTAAGTTCAGATATCACCTTCTTTTCAGGTATTTTAAGTTTAAACGGAGAAGGTTTTCAGGTAGAGGAAAATCTTCAATCTGTTTCTAGCATGTCCTTATGGCAAGCCATTCTATTTGCCTTAATTGGTGGGCTAATATTGAACTTGATGCCCTGCGTTTTCCCAGTGATTTCTTTAAAAGTATTGAGTTTTGTCTCTATGGGTGGAGACGATCATGCAAAAATTAGAACTCATGCCCTCTCATTTGCCGGGGGTGTTATGTCTACCTTTATATCAATTGCAACAGCCTTACTTATTATTCGATCTAGTGGATCTATGATTGGTTGGGGTTACCAATTGCAATCCCCTATCGTGGTAGGAATTTTAACCCTTATCATGCTTGGAATTGGCTTAGTGCTTCTGACTAACATTAATTTTGCTGCTGGATTAACTACCTTGGGCTCAAGCGTCCAATCAAGAAATGATTATTCTGGCTCGTTCTTTACGGGTGTTCTCGCTGTGGTCGTAGCATCACCTTGTACAGCTCCATTTATGGGCGCAGCAATTGGTTATGCTTTATTGCAACCATCTTTCGCAACTTTACCAATATTCATAGCCCTTGGCCTTGGCTTTGCAGGGCCCTATTTAATTCTTGCTTTAAAACCTCAATGGATAAGCGCACTCCCAAAACCTGGCGCTTGGATGGAAACCCTTAAACAATTTTTTGCATTTCCAATGATTGCCACAGCTTTGTGGCTAATGTGGGTTTTTATGGTGCAAACATCAGGAGATGCTTTAATTTTGTTACTAATTTTAAGCTTAATACTTGGTGTGGCGGTTTGGATGATTGCAACATTTAAAGGGAGATGGAAATGGATTGGCATGATCATGACTGTTATTACAGCCTTTCAAATCTTTAATAACCTTCCGGCCTCTTCAACTGAGATGAAGGCAGATGCATCTGCAGAAAAATGGAGCCTTGAGATTGAGTCAGAAATGCAATCTCAAAATCAAGCCTATCTAATAAATTTTACAGCAGCATGGTGCATTACCTGCCAGACAAATGAAAAGACTGCGCTTGCAAGGGAAAAAGTAAAAGAATACTTGGCAGAAGAAAATATTACTTACGTTAAAGCAGATTGGACAAATCGCAATGAAGACATTGCAATTGGCTTGGCAAAATACGAGAGAACTGGAATTCCTCTGTACATTTTTTGGAAACCAGGCATGCGTGGTTCTAAAATTTTACCAGCCGTTCTAACGGAAGATTCATTAATAAAGTCAATGCAATGAAACTCTACATAAACCTCATAGCCTCTTTTTTGATTGCAAGTATTAGCTTTGCAGGTGACATTGAATTACAGAACCCCTCAACCAATCAAAAGGCCCCAGATTTCTCTGGCATGAATACTTATGGGGAAATGATTAGACTGTCTAATTTTATCGGCAAACCGGTCATATTAGAATGGACTAATCATGAGTGCCCCTATGTAGCAAGGCATTACGACGAAAATAACATGCAAACTGTGCAAAAAATTGCTCAGGATCAGGAAATCATCTGGCTCAGTATTATCTCTTCAACACCTGGGGATCAAGGTCATGTAGGACCCAAAAAAGCCAATGAGCTAACTGTTGCTAGAGGTGCATATCCATCTCATGTGTTGCTAGATGAATCAGGGGAAATTGGTATGCTCTATGGCGCCAAAACTACCCCGCACATGTTTATGATTGATGCGAATGGAGTGCTGCGATACAAAGGAGCAATTGATGACATAGGCAGAGGCATGCAATTTTTTGATGCTTCATTTCCAAAAGCAGTGAATTATGTCAGTTCTCAGTTTCCAGAGCTGCTTGCTCAAGAAACTTTAAGTACAGATTCAACTGTGGCATATGGCTGCAGTGTGAAGTACAACTATGACTAATTGATGTATTTTTAACAAAGTCTGATATAACATAAGATCAAAAATACTGTTTTAAAATGAGTTATCCAGCATTTGAATTATTCGGAACACAGCACCTTTTGTCGCTGCTGATTTGTTTAGTAGCAATTATAGGTTTCCCAAAATTGTTTCAACATCAAATGAACTCTCGCAAGATCTTGGGCGGCAAAATTGTGGCTGGTCTACTTATCTTTCACCTTGTCACTCAGCCTATTTATGATATTTTTTTATTTGGTTTGCCTTGGCAAGACGAGCTCCCTTTGCACATGTGTGATTTCTCGTCCATAGCACTCATTATCTTTCTGCTCAAAGACAATGCATCCAAGCTCTTATTTCACTGCGCTTATTTCTGGGGCGTCATTGGTGCCACCATGGCATTGTTAACACCAGACCTAGAATATGCACTTCCTCATGGGGAATATATTCCATTCTTTTTTGGGCACAGCCTAATCATTATGGCCGTATTTTATGTTCTTATAGTTAAGCAAGACAGACCTTATCTATCCGATATACCCAAAGTCATTATCACCTCATCGATCTTGTTGATTGGGGTTTACGTGATTAATGTGTTGATGGGGCCTCCAGCAAATTTCTGGTTCTTGGTGGACAGGCCTGATGGTGGTTCTTTGATGGACTACTTCCCAGATCCACCCATGCATTTGGTAGGAGTGATTCCCTTGGGTATTTTCTTATATTATGTTGCGTATCTACCATTTTTAATCTCAGATTTATCAGCTAAAAAAGGTTCAACATGAAACTAGAGCCAGGTGTCTGGTTTGATGAAATTGTTAAAACTTACCAACTCATCTCTCCCCACATTCATCATACTCAGCTGATCACTTGCCCTGATTTAAATGAGGAGCTTGGGGGAAAGTATTTATTCAAACCAGAGTCTCTTCAAATTACAGGATCTTTTAAAGTCAGAGGTGCCTTGTCAGCTATTTCAAGATTAAGCGAGGAAGAGCGCAAGCGAGGGGTGATTGCATACTCTTCAGGCAACCACGCGCAAGGAGTGGCACATGCGGCTAAAGTTTTTAATACCCCAGCAACGGTGGTTATGCCAGAAGACGCCCCCATAAAAAAAATAAACACTGCTCGTGAGCTTGGTGCTGAGGTTATTTTTTATAACCGACGCACTGAAAACAGAGAAGAGATAAGTCGTAAAATTGCACAAAAGCGAAACTTAGTTTTAATTAATCCCTACGATGCTTTGGAAACAATTTATGGTCAGGGCACGGCTGCCTTTGAGGTAATTAATGATACCAATAACCCTAAGCTTGATAATGCTATTATATGCGCAGGTGGTGGTGGCCTGACTGCAGGTTCATGCATCTCAATCAAGCACATCAACCCTGATTGCAATATTTATACTGCTGAGCCAAGCGAATGGAATGATCATCAACAGTCATTCGAAAAAAATGAACGTGTGTCAATGGACGTGAATCGCTCTGGTTTATGCGACGGATTGTTGACTCCTACCCCTGGTAAGATTCCTTTCGCTATCAATCAATACTATGGGGTAAGTGGCTTATCTGCGCCCGATCAAATGATCTGTGAGGCCATGAGCTTTGCATTTAATCGACTTAATTTGAAACTTGAGCCTAGCGGAGCTGTGGCGCTTGCATGCCTGCTGGCTAACAAAGAGCAATTCAAAGAATCAAGAACTTTGGTAATGCTCTCAGGCGGAAATGTCGATGAGGAAACTTTTTCTAGATGCTTGGATCAGGCTTCTGACTAGTCTCTTCTGAGGAATCTTGCTCTAGTGAACTGCTTATCTGCTCTGTCATCATTACATCAACAATAACACCTATCACCATATTTAATAGCACCACCGCATTGACCATTATGAAGGAGATAAAAAACATCCATGCAAATGGATATATAGGCGTGATATTGCCCATAATGTTGGCCCAATCATCATAGGTAGCAATTTGCACTAAAGTAATAAGCGCTAAGCCAATGTTCCCCCAATGTGCAGGGTCAATAGGGCCAAAAAACATTGTTCCAATGGCTCCCCATACATACATAAAGATAAACATTAGCAGTGCAATAAAGCCAACTCGAGGAATAGTTTTGATCAAGGAGTCAATAATTCGTCTAAATTCTGGAACCACCGTGATAATTCTTAGAACTCTGATAATTCTAAGCAAGCGAGCTACAAAAATACTTTCGACGTTTGAGATGGGCACTAGTGAAATCACCACAATACAAAAATCAAAAATATTCCACCCGTCTTGAAAAAATTTAAACAGCGATCTTTCTGAAATCATCCGAATAGCCAATTCAACAACAAAAAATATAGTTATCGCATAATCAAAGAGATCAAGGTAAATAATATATTCAGGTGAAATATCATAAGAGCTCACACCCGCATAAATGGCAGAGGCAACAATAACCGAGATAACAATAATATTAAAAATCTGGCTATTTCTGATACTAAGAAAGAAATTAATAAAGCTATTCATTGGATTGCTTGGATTGCCAGAGACTAAATTTTATTAAGGCTATTCATCGCCTTTGTCTGGAGCTGAATCATGAGAAATTTTTTCTGCTTTCAGGCCTAATGCTGCATAGACACTTGGATCCACAGATTCATTGTTTTCTATGTAGAGAGAAGAAGATGGATAGGCGAACTCCGACCCGTTGAAGCGAACAATTTTAATAATTTCAAAAATTAAGTTTTGTCTAATTTTTGAAAAATCTGTTAAGCCGATTGGATCTGTATAACATAGAACCCGGACATCAATTGAACTTGCACCAAGCTCCTCTGTTCTGGCAAATGACTCTTGGTCAGGGTTAATGGCAAATTGATCAGAGTGGTTGATATATTCTGAAATATCATCACAAATTTTTGCAAGTTGCTCTTGAGTGGTTGAGTAGACTAGATTTAAAGTCCAACTAACTCTTCTAAATTTCATTTTTCCGTGATTAATTACCATTACATCTGATAAATCCTTATTCGGAACAAGCATTGGGGCAGTATCAAACATTCTTATAAGAGTCGATCTAAAACCAATATCCTCAACTATTCCATGCAATTGACCGGTAACTTCAATTCTATCTCCAGGCTGAAATCTATTCTCTCCAATGATAAGCAAACCTGAGATTAGATTTTTAAATAAATCTTGGGCTCCCAAAGCCACTGCAACAGAGAATAGGCCTAACCCAGCTACCAAGGGGCCTATTTGGATACCAAAAATATCAAAAATCACTCCAACCCCAATAACCCAAATAATAATCCTGGCCGCCCTTTCAAGCCATATTGTCATTGATTTTGTAAGAACAGCCGATGAGGTAAATACATTAAAAATAGGCGAAATGCTATTTGCTAAAGTGCTAAAAATTGTAAAAGCGATCAGGGCCTTAATAATATTTGTTGCAAAAAGATCAGCTACCCCAGAAAGTGGCAAGTAAACTGCAATACAGTAAAGAGAAATAGTTATCGGGATAAATCCTAGAGGTTTGCGGAAAGATTCAACCAAAACATCATCAATTTCTGATTCTGTTGAAGCAGTAAAACTCTCAAGCCATTTCAGCACTCTGCCAACAAAAAAAGCCCTGCTGATTGCTCCAGCAATGAATATTAAAAAAGAGATAATAATTTCAGTGATTCCAATGCCAAGGAAACCTTCCGTCCAAACATTACTAATTATTTCTATTAATCCTTCCATAGGGTACTCAAGTCGTATGAAAATTTTGTGACCAAAGATTCGTCAGTCTTCTCTGCCAGTCTTGGGGGGCTGGAATCATGAAATGATGAATATTGCACAGTAATTTTCAAATTTTTATTAACATTAAAGTCTAAGCCTAAAATGATACTTGCTTTGTAATCATTATCAAAGTTCTTGACACTAGGTTGAAGGTAAAGGGTTGAGTGAAAATTAATATTTTCACCAACCTCTTGCAGGTCACGAAGATACAATCCCAGTCGATCCGTTTTGGTTGTTTGACCGCCCAAATCTTTCTCATCTTCCTTTAAAGCTCCAGCTCCGAACCTGGCGGTATCTGACAGGATGATGCGCATTCCCAAACCTAGCACAGATCTTTTCTGATAATTTCTAAATGGATTTTCACTATACTGCGAATATATCTCCCAGTGCACCCTATCCTCTCCCAGTAAAATATATCTAGCGTGTAGAAATCTAGATTTATCTGATAATTTATTATTTGACTTGCGCTCACTGTCTTGAAGAATTAAAAATGATTCTGTATCTTTGGTGTTTGAATCAAAGCGCAATAAAATGGAATAAAAATCTCTATCTCTATTGCCCCTAGAAGCCTCTAAACCAATAGAGCTAGCAGCAAAAAAACCTATTTCCCCTTCTCTCCTCATGTCTTCAATATTTACAATTGCCTGAGCAAACAGGCTATTAGACAGAAGAGTTAGAAACATTAAAGCTGTGCTCAAAAAGGTTTTTTTTGAATTTACTATATTTATAATAAGCATGCGGTGATTATATATAAAACATAGTGGAATGAAGGGGTTCGCAGTAATTTTCTATAATAAAAAATAGTTCTTATAACTTCGAATAATTTGATAGGATGGCTGATGGACTATTTTCTTAAAAAATTAAGCATGGCAAATGACTGATCAAACAATCCTAGCAGGAACATTAGTAATACTGATGGGCTTACTTATCTGGGGAAAGTGGCGTTATGACGCAGTAACCTTAATTTGCTTGGCTGCCTTGGTTTTGTTTGGGGTTGTTCCTGCAGATAACGCCTTCTCTGGTTTTGGTCACCCTGCAGTCATCACAGTTGCTCTTGTCTTGTTAATTTCTCGGGGTTTACAAGAGGCTGGAATGGTTAGTCTTGCTGGTAGTCTGATCTCAAGATTTACATTAACTGAAAACCAATATCTTGTGATGATCATGGTCATTGCTGCTTTTTTATCCTCGTTCATGAACAACATCGGCGCTATGGCGTTGTTGCTACCTATCACGCTTTCAGTCTGCCAAAAAATGACCTGGAATCCTTCTAAATTTCTTATGCCTTTAGCATTTGCGAGTATTTTAGGGGGGATGAATACAGTAATTGGAACTCCGCCAAATATAATTATCGCCCAATACAGACAAGAATATACAGGCGTTAGTTTTAATTTTTTTGACTATTCTTTCGTTGGCTTGGCAGTCAGTATCGTGGGTGTTTTGTTTATTGCATTAATTGGTTTTAGGTTTGTGAAGGTGCGTGAGAATTCATCAGACTCAACCCGACTTATTGATCTAAAAAACTATCTGTTTGAAGTAAGGGTGAGAGAAGACAGCTCAGCCATTGGGATGAGGCTATCTGAGATTAAAAAGATTTCAGGGCCTGAAACTGAAGTGCTAGGTATTGTTAACGAAGCCGGGGCAGTCTCTCAGGTATCCATGGCTAAAATGATTGAGGCTGGCCAGGTACTAGTAATTAAAACATCCCCAGACGAAATCGCCGCAATTCAAGAAAGATTGGGATGTGAAATTGCTGAGAATTTAAACACCATTCAAGAATCAGATCTAGCGGAAATTGAGGTAATGGTCACAGCGGGATCTCGTCTGATTGGACGAAAGCATGAATTTTTAAAGCGCCTAGCCTCTGAAGATTTAGCGCTACTGGGTCTATGGAGGCAAGGAGCAAAATTTAGAACTAGGCTTGCAAGGGAAGCATTTAAAGTGGGTGATGTATTGCTCTTGGGAGTCAGAACCATTGATGATGAGGGTGTTAAAGAGAGAATTAAACATTTGGGTCTCATGCCTCTCATGGAAAGAGAGCTGCAAACAATCCCCAGCAGAAGTCGACTATTAAAAAGCTTGGTCTTTTTTGCTACAGCCATTGCATTGACTGCCTTTAATGTAATGAACATTGTGATTGCATTTTTGCTTTGTGTGATAGCCTTTATTTCTATTAAAGTACTCAATGGTAACTTGTACAGAAATATTGAATGGCCTGTTGTTGTGATGCTGGCTGCTATGATTCCGGTGGGTCAAGCCCTAGAAACCTCTGGTATTTCCTTAAATATTGCTAATTTTATTTCAACCACAACTCATGGGATGGATTTACCTTGGTTGATCTTAATGATCCTAGTTATCACGATGTTTGTATCAGATATCGTAAACAATGCAGCGACAGCGGTTATCATGGCCCCCATTGCTGCTAATCTAGCATTGCAGGTTGGACAGCCCGTCGAACCATTTTTGATGGCAGTGGCTGTAGGTGCAAGTTGCGCATTCCTCTCACCCATTGGTCATCAGTGTAATACTTTGGTTATGGCTCCTGGAAACTATAAGTTCGGAGATTACTGGCGTCTTGGATTGCCACTAGAATGCGTGATCGTTGCCATATCGATACCTATGATTTTATTTGTGTGGACTTAAAGATCTGTTCAAAGCTAGAAAATGTAAGCTTTTAAATCAGAGGTATTAAAAAAGACATGCGCCCGCATTATCTTTATAATTTTAATATTGTTTTATTAACTAACAATATAAGAAGCTAAGTTCATAATGAGCATAAAAAAAACAGAGAAAACTAAGGCAAAGCTTCTAAAGGCAGTCCGCTTCATTATCACTAAGGGAGATAAAGTCTCAGTCACCTCAATAACGAAAAAAGCAAATCTTGCGTATGGTACTTTTTATAGGTACTTCAAAAATTTAGATGAAATCTATCTTGAAGCTATTGAAGCATCCCTGGCTGACTTGTCTGTAAAACTTACTAAGGATTTAGCGAGTGTTAATCCAGCTCCTTTAAGAGTCTATGTATTATGGTATCTGGTGATTGACTTTTTCAAAGACAAACATACTGCCTCTTGGTTGTTTGAGCATCCTGGAATAATTAATAAAGCTTTTTATAATGCTGCACCAATGAGTGAAGCATGGATTCAAGAAGGTGTAAAAGATCCAAAGCTTCCTAGTTTTACCAAGAAAAATGCTGATCATTATGCAAAAGTGCATGCTTATATTTTCTGGATGTACACACAATGCTTAAGTGAATTGCTTGAAGGTAAAAATACTATTGATGTTTTTACTGAGCTAATGAACGCCTCTAATGTTTTTAATTTTTCTTATAATACTCATCAATCGTATATACGAAAATCGATCAAATATTTTGAAAAAAATTAATTCAATAATTTTGAATATTATTGAGAGCAACCGTTAATTGCGATCGTTTCTTATAAACTACAAGAAATTAGTCTGTGAGTTAGAAAGCCAGGATAATGTAAAGAAATATTTATTTTCTCTTTGAGTATGATGAGCATTCAGTGCGTAAAGATCATAGAATGGTATTTGAATATTTAGAAAATTGGCATATTTTGAATAGTACCTTAATGCAAATACTCTTGCTGGAAATGCTGAATAATCGCCAGATTCAATAGCGCGAATATACTTAATATTAATAAAGGTTTGAGACGCAACTTCCTCTTCCCCCAAGGACATTAGCGCCCTACGATCTTTAAAAATACTTCCTATCTTGCTGGTGTGTTCAGTTTTAAGATTATGCGTGGGATGCAAGGAAACTGATTGCATGATCAAAAATTCCACATTAGCTCAAGAAAGCAAATTTCTGCTGATGAGATATCATTGTTAGTGACACTTGAGTAGGTAGATAGGTAGTCAGATCTTCCTTGCCATTTGCAACCAATAGTAGTGTTCATGGCGGCAAAAGTTTCAATCATCAATCCTATGTCAACTTCCCAATTGTGAGCTTTCATTCCATCGCCTAGCTCTAATATATAATTTCTACTCGCCCCTTCCACGGTGTAATACATATTTTGAGCAGAGGTTTCTGAGTAATCTAAACCGTATTCAAAGGTCACATATGGCATTACATTATATTTAGACCCTGCAAATAGATAGCTGATATCTGTTCCAATTGATGCCTTGGCATTTGATAGCGTCAACTCATCAAAAGTTAATGCAGCCTCACCTCCTATTTCACTGAATCTATCAAACTCAGTATAGGAACCATCAATTCTAAGATAGGGAGAAATTTGCCAGTTGCTAGATTGATTGTTCATCGACCCTATTAATGCAAGAGAGCCAAAGACCTGATTGGCTTCTCGCTGGCCTCTAAGAAGTTCTTCTCCATCTAATCGGTCTGAGTTAAATTCTAACTTGCTAAGCCCAAAAATAAATTGCAAAGCATCTCTTCCATTATCAAATTTTCCGTATGTTGAGAAGCTATAGTTCCTAGACTCCATATGAGAGTCGTGATTTCTGTCTGCTGGTCTATCTTCTCCTAGGCCCAAGGCAAAACCAAACATATCTCCATCATCACTCAGTGTCTTATCCATTCCTATGTGAAAAGACTTTTCATCTAGTATTCTTGATCTTGGCTTGGTTTTGCCAAGAGTAAATTCTCCAAATTCACCATCAATCCATACTGACCAATTGCCAAGCACTTCCTTGAGCTCTCCATCGGCTGTCACAGTGACAGGGTCTAACGCCCATGCTTTGATGGTTGACTTTAATTGCTCTGAATCTTGAGTGTCGTCAGCTTGATCGCGAGCAACATTAGTATTCAAATTTTGGATTTCAGGATTAGTGTCTACAAAACTTTCATCAGAGCGATTGAATTGAGTGCCATTAACTTCTGTGTCCAGATTGGAAGAGGCTTTTGCAATGATAGGTGATGACGATCTAGGATTATCAAAATCTGATATGCAGAATTGATCGGCACTTGGGTCTGTCCATGCTTTTTGATCATCTGTTAGCGTATAGGTATGTACCAAATTGTCGCCCAACAAAGAATTAGAGGATTCTGAAAGAGTGACAATAATTTTCCTATCACCCTGGATAAAACCAAATCTATCCTGAGGAATATTATCAATGGCGATGGTGGCAGATTGACGCCCAGCATCTATTTTTAATATCCCTGCCCCATATGAGAACATCTCTTTACCTGTTGAGCCGGTAACATTAAAATCTATGACAATATTATCAGGCGAGATTTTAGATAAATGCACTTTTATAATCTTGGATAAAGAGGTTTTAGGACCGCTAGAATCAACTGTACAAAACTCTACGATTGGCAGCTCAACAAAGCTGTAATCCATCTTGCTCACACCAATGGTTTTAACGGAATCAATAATTTTATTGTTAAGATTAACCCTCAAACCTTGTCGAGATGCAATCTTCATCCTTTTAGAAATTACATCAATATTTCGATCAACCCAACGTGTTGCAATATGTGTCATAGCTTTTGCATTATCAATTACAGGTTGCTTGAGAGTAGGATCAGTCAATTCAATTTGAGTTTTAAAATTAAACTCTTTTTTGTTGCTAATGCCTGTATAAGAATTACCCACCAAGTCATCAAACACAGTATTTTCAATTAACACGTAATATTGCGTTTCATGCTCGAGATCTATAGGAAGATTAATAGTAATAATGTCTGTCCCGCAACCGGTCACAATTTGATTGGGTAGGCTGACTGCAAAAGAGGAAGAATTATCCTCTGATTCAATATTAATGGTGCCTGATTCACAATTCACGTCTTTGTTAAACTTTAAAATAATATCGCTATCTATTGGGACCCTTGTGCTGTCATCTTGAGGGCTGGTTGCGATTAAAATTGGTCTTTTATCCTCGTCATTTGCTGATATTGTATGAGTATAGATATAGTCATTACCCAAGGTTGCATTGGTTGGATTGGACAATGTGATGATGATCGTTTCATCTTCCTCTGCGAAGTCATCATCAATAATACTTGGAATTGTTATGGTGCCCGTGTTCTCACCAGCATCTATTATTAAAGTGCCATCCTCTAAAGTGTAGTCGATGCCTGAGCCAGTCGCTGTGCCAGTCAATTGATAATCAACGGATATTTTCTTGCCAGATATCTCAGACACATCAACCGTGATGATTATCGAGGGTGAAGGCTCATCACCTTTTGAGCTAGTAATACTAAAATCTATGGCCGGAATATTGTCATTATCGTTAATGGTGTAAGTATGAGAATTATTACTGCCTAAGATTGCATTGATTGGGTTAGATAGGGTCACTATGACTGTTTCATTTGCTTCATCCAGCAAGTCATCAACAATATCAGTGATGGTGATGGTCCCTGAAGTTTCGCCGGCCTCAATCGTTATAGACTCATTAGCCAGGGTGAAATCTTTACCAGAGCCATTAGCCGTTCCTGTGACTGAGTAGTTGACCGTAATATCTTTGCTAGAGATAGTTGAGAGATTTACAACAATTGCTTGAGAGGAAACTGATTCATCGTTGGAAGAGGTAGTTATATCAAAACTAATGGTTGGGGCATTCTCGTTATCATTAATGGTATAAGTATGGACAATATCTGTGCCTAAATTTGCATTGGCTGGGCTGGATAGCGTCACGATTACTGTCTCGTCTATCTCATCAAGTAAATCATCAACAATATTACCAATCGTGATTATGCCGCTGGTTGATCCAACATTAATGGTTAAAGAGCCATTTGCTAAGGTGTAATCAGTTCCAGAGCCTGCAGCCGTGCCTGTAACTGAATAATTAACTGTAACGTTTTCACTAGATACAGCCGATAAATCGACCGTGATTGCTTTGGAAGATACAGATTCAGCTCCATTCGAGCTGGTGGTATTGAAATCGACTGTTGGCTTACTATCATCATCGGTAATTGTGTAAGTGTGTACATCATCGCTTCCGAGTGCGGCATTGCTGGGGCTTGATAAGGTAACGATCACCGTCTCGTCTGACTCGTCTACAGAATCATCAATGATATTGGCAATTGTGATGGTGCTGGTTGTGTCGCCTGCAGCAATAGTTATGGTGCCGTTAACTAATGAGTAATCTGTGCCTGATCCGGTGGCTGTTCCTGTGACTGTGTAATTGACCGTTATCGCTTCGCTAGAAGGTCCAGATAAATCAATTGTGATTGCTTTTGAGGATACCGATTCAGCTCCATTCGAACTGGTGGCATTGAAGTCTATGGTTGGTGTATTGTCATTATCGCTAATGGTGTAAGTGTGAGCGCTGTCGGTACCCAAAGTTGCATTGCTGGGGTTAGACAGTGTTAACACAACAGTTTCATCTGCCTCATCTATAGAATCATCAATAATACTAGCAATAGTGATCGTGCTAGTTGTTGCTCCAGCATTAATGGTAATAGTTCCACTTCCAAGAGTGTAATCATTACCTGACCCGCTAGCTGTTCCTGTCACAGCATAATTAACTGTAATATTTTTCGTCGAAACCGCAGATAAATCAATCGTGATAGCTTTAGAAGATACAGATTCAGCTCCACTAGAAATTGTGGTATTGAAATCCACTACTGGAGCATCATCATTATCATTGATTGTATAAGTGTGAACGCTGTCGCTACCCAAAGTTGCATTCCCAGGGCTAGATAAAGTGACGATCACTGTCTCATTGGCTTCATCCAATGAGTCATTGACGATAGTGGCAATGGTTATAGTGCCACTTGTTGCTCCGGCAGAAATGGTTAGAGTTCCATTGGCTAGAGTGTAATCGGTGCCAGATCCGGTGGCGGTTCCGGTGATAGCATAATTGACTGTCACATTCTGACTGGACGCGGCAGATAAATCGACCGTGATTACTTTCGAAGATATGGATTCAGCTCCACTTGAGCTGGTGGTATTAAAGTCTATGGTTGGCGTATTGTCATTATCGCTAATGGTATAAGTGTGAACGCTGTCGCTACCCAAAGTTGCATTGTTGGGGCTCGACAAGGTGACGATCACTGTCTCATTGGCTTCATCCAGAGAGTCATCAATAATCCCTGCTATGGTAATGATGCCGGATGTTGTGCCAGCACTTATTGTAAGAGTTCCATTGGCTAGAGTGTAATCGGTACCAGAGCCTGTCGCAGTTCCGGTGATAGCATAATTGACTGTCACGTTTTGACTGGACGCGGCAGATAAATCTACAGTCAAACCGGCAGAAGAAGCTGACTCAGCTCCACTGGAGCTGGTGGCATTGAAATCGACTACTGGAGCGCTGTCATTGTCAGTAATGGTGTAAGTGTGGACATCATCGCTGCCGAGCGTTGCAGCAGTAGGACTTGATAGAGTTAGAATGACGGTCTCGTTTGCTTCATCAGCTGCATCATCAATAACACTACCGATTGTAATAGTGCCAGATGTTGCACCGGCGCTTATTGTGAGAGTTCCATTGGCCAAAGTAAAATCAGTACCAGATCCGGTGGCGGTTCCGGTGATAGCATAATTGACTGTCACGTTTTGCCCTGAGGCTGCCGATAAATCCACCGTAATAGCTTTCGAAGATACAGATTCAGCATCACTAGAGCTGGTGGTATTAAAGTCAACCACTGGAGCATTGTCATTATCAGTAATGGTGTAAGTATGAACAAGAGTGGAGCCCGGGTTAGCGTTGCTTGGGTTAGATAAGGTAATAATAATAGTTTCATTCACCTCATCTAAAGAATCATCAACAATGCCAGCAATAGTTATCGTCGTTGATGTTGCACCAGCTGCAATGGTTGCGGTGCCATTGGCTAAAGTATAATCAGTACCAGAGCCTGTGGCTGTTCCTGTAATGGCATAATTGACTGTAGCATTAGAGGCAGTTGATGCAGACATTTGAATGGTTACAACCTTGGAAGATACTGACTCAGCTCCGCTTGAGGTGGCATCAGCAAAAGCTATAGTGCGAGACGCCGCTAGTGGCTCTAAAATTGTGAATGTGTGAACATCATCGCTGCCGAGTGTGGCATTGCCAGGATTGGATAAAGTTAGAACGACTGTCTCGTTTCCTTCAGCATCTCCATCATCGACAATCCCTGCTATTGTGATAGTTCCGGTTGTTGTGCCGGCGTTTATTGTGAGCGTTCCATTGGCTAGAGTAAAATCGGTGCCGGATCCGGTGGCGGTTCCGGTGACAGCATAATTAACTGTCACGTTTTGACTGGACACGGCAGATAAATCCACCGTGATGGCTTTGGAAGATACAGATTCTGCCCCGCTAGAACTAGTCGCTTCAAAATCGACTACTGGAGCATTGTCATTATCAGTAATGGTGTAAGTGTGAGCATCATCGCTGCCGAGTGTGGCATTACCTGGGCTCGACAAGGTAACTATCACCGTCTCATTCGCCTCATCCAATGAATCATCGGCAATACTGCCAATCGTGAT
>ENA-OREN01002784-OREN01002784.1-marine-metagenome-genome-assembly--contig:-NODE-2784-length-17118-cov-6.973006_pt1 | contig 17118 bp, 15 predicted proteins | sample MGYA00248624_ERZ508555 | MGnify/ENA primary metagenome ERZ508555 (study PRJEB26222, sample SAMN06267773) | marine metagenome | isolation source: Saanich Inlet, British Columbia, Canada | place...
AGCAGTGAACCGCCACCGGCAAGGGTGTTGATGAATCCGGCGAGTATGCCAGCGGTGAAGATGACGGGTATGTGCCAAATTTCCATGAATAAAGCTTAACGCAGAGGCGCAGAGAAAGACAGATAAAAAAACAAGTCTCACACAAAGACACTAAGGACACAGAGAAAAGCGAAAATTTAGGTTAAAGGCGAAAGGCAGAAGCGAAAGGAATTCTCTCGTAAAGGCGCAGAGGACGCAAAGGAAAAACAAAAGACAGAAGATAATAGGACACTCCCCGGACTCGAAAGCGCCGAGGACAAGGATTAAAACGGAAAAAACAGATAAAAACAAAAAATCTCTCGCAGAGGCGCAAGGGGCGCAAAGAAAAACAAAAAACTATTTAACCACAGATTAACACAGAGAAAAAAACAAAAACAAAAGACAGGCATTAATAACAAACAACTACTTTAGTCACGGATTTACACAGGCTAAAAACAATTTCCACGCAGAGACACAAAGCACACTAAGAAAAACTAAATATAAGACAATAAAACAAAAGAAAAGGCTTTTACCCTTTGCGCTCTTAGCGCCTTTGCGAGAGAAATTTCTAACCTTTGGTTAGTTTTTGTTCCCCGCAAGGTTTATTGATTTGAAGTAGAATGGTGGTACTCTTAGTGAGCCGTGCCAGTCGGATTTGTCGCCTAGTGCAATTATGTTGTTAAATACGTCGAAAACGTTTCCGGCAACCATACAATCCTTAACTCTCCCGACGATCTCTCCATTCTCTACAAGATATCCTAGATCTATGTTTACAGAGAACTCCCCGGCAAGGACGTTGCTCTGGCCTCCGCCAAGAACCTGGTCTACCAGTATTCCGTTCTTCATATCTTTAATCATATCTTCAAATTTCATATCTCCCGGTTCAACTATCACATTAGAGTTTCCCGGAGAAGGTTGTGAGGCGAAACTTCTTGTTCCGTTCCCTGTCGATTCGGCATTCATAATACCGGCAGTCTGCAGGTCATATATATAGTTCTTAAGTACGCCTGATTCGAAAAGGGGGGTTCGCCGGGCAGCGACACCTTCGTCATCGCAGAAATAGCTGCCATCAGCATAATCAATAGTTGGATCATCATAGATGCTGATCCTTTCATCCATTATCTTCTCTCCCAGTTTGCCTGTCAGAGGAGAAACTCCCTTCTGTACCAACTTCCCGTTACAGCCGGATTCAAACGTTGATAACAGAGTTCCGACAGCCTTGGAAGTAAAGACTACCGGATAGCTTGCAGTAGATACATCAACCTCCTTCTCTGCTAATCTTAAATCGTAAAGCATTTTTGTTGTATGTTTATCAAGATCATCATCCACTCTCGATGAACTCTCACCCTCTCCAACCCATAGTAATCCTTTATCTTTAACAAGCAATATGTCCATGCTTGTTCCAAAAGAGGTGGATTGAGTACTTGTGTCCAGGCCCTTTGAGTTAATTAAGCGGCTTTTACCAACACCTTTTCCGATACTGACTCCGCATTCATAATCCGGATTTACAGATAAGGCTTTTTCAATCGCCTCTTCACCGATCTGTATGCCTTTTTCGATAGGATAGTTCACTACGTTTTCATCAAACAACTTGGTATCTTTAAACTGGCTTTTTGACTGGAATTCAAACTTTGCTTCCTGTCCAAACTCTCCGCTTTCTAAAGCGTTTGTAACAAGCTGTTCAGGATTCCTGAAATCAGTGGTACTTGAGAATCCAATTTTTCCGTCCTTGATAATACGCAAACCGATGCCTCTGATTGATTTGGTATATACAGACTTTAATTTATTATTTTCAAAACTGATAGATCTGGACTCTCCCTCTTCATAGATCACCTCAGCTGAATCTGAATTTTTTAGGGCCAGATCAAGTATCTTCTCTTCAATGTTATTTTCCATTTTTTTATTGTTCTCTAATCTTAAAAATAGGTTTATTTTCTGTCTCTTCCTCCTGGTCAGGAGTATCAAATTTAATTCTCAAACGCAGGTCATTTGCACTGTCTGCATATGCTATCGCAGTTTCGTAACTGATCTTTCCCTGCATGTAATAGTTGTAGATAGCCTGGTCAAAGGTCTGCATGCCTTCCTGCTCACCCTTTTTCATCGCCTCTTTCAAGAGGCCAATCTCCTGTTTGATGATAAGGTCCTTTACCCTGGGGGTGTCCATCAGTATCTCTACAGCGGCAACCCTCTTGTCATCTATAGTAGGAATAAGACGCTGGGAAATAATACTCCTGAGATTAAGAGATAGTAACAAAAATATCTGTTCTTGTCTATCGGCAGGGAAAAAAGTTAAGATGCGTTCTATGGATTGGTTGGCATTATTAGCATGTAGAGTTGCAAGGCAGAGATGGCCGGTTTCTGCAAAGGTTATGGCCGCTTCCATAGTAGTAGCGTCACGCACCTCACCTATCATGATAACATCAGGAGCCTGTCTCAGCGCACTTTTCAGACCATCGCCAAATGAATGTGTATCGATCCCCACTTCTCTATGGGTTATGATACAGCGCTTGTGTTGGTGTACAAATTCTACTGGATCTTCTATAGTGATTATGTGTCCCTGCGAATTGCTGTTTCTGTGGTCTATCATAGCGGCCAATGTAGTGGATTTGCCGGAACCGGTTGCCCCTACCACCAATACGAGACCTCTCTTAGTCATCGCAACATCTTCTAATGTCGAAGGTAATCCCAACTGTTCAAAGGACTGAATAGGAATTTTTAACTGGCGAATAACAAGACCAACACAATTCATTTGATAGAATATGTTCACCCTGAAGCGTCCGATAGATGGAGCTAAAGCGAGATTCATCTCCTTCTCTTCCAGAAAGGTGTCTTTCTGCTTTTCGCTCATTAATGAGAAGGCAAGTTCTTTTGTGTCCTCCTTGCTCATCACCTGTTCACCGGATATGGGTTCCGTTTTACCCTCCACACGAAAAGTAGGTGGAAGCCCTGCGGTTATGTAAATATCCGAGGCGTCCTTCTCCATCATTAATTTTAATAATTCTTCTAAATTCATTTTAGTAGGTCGGGTTTCTATACCCGACTTATTCATTAATCGGCGCGTATGGAAACGCGCCCTATTTATGCGCCATAGGACGAGAGGGCGGATGGATTACTCAGATATGGCGTTATTGTCTCTTTAGAAACCACACCTTGTTTGTACATGTCCACAAGGGTTGCATCCATTGTCTGCATTCCAAACTTTTTTCCAGTCTGCATCATTCCAGGTATCTGGGCTATTTTACCTTCTCTTATAAGGTTTCTTATTGCAGGAGTTCCTATCATTATCTCTAAAGCGGCGACTCTACCGGAACCATCCTGCTTTTTCAGCAGGTTCTGGGTGACAACAGCTAAGATAGATTCGGAGAACATGGCTCTTACCTGGTTCTGTTGCTCATGAGGGAATACATCTATAACTCTGTCTATAGTCTTGGCAGCACTTGACGTGTGCAGTGTGCCAAGAACCAGATGGCCGGTCTCTGCAGCAGTCATTGCCAGAGAGATCGTTTCCAGGTCTCTCATTTCACCAACCAGGATGACATCGGGATCTTCTCTCAGTGCAGAACGAAGTGCATTGGCAAAACTATGAGTATTGGTTCCTAATTCTCTCTGGTTTACGAGGCAGAGCTTTGGTTCATAAACAAATTCTATGGGATCCTCTATGGTTAGAATATGCAGCCTCTTGTTCTGGTTTATATAATCTATCATGGCCGCCAGTGTCGTAGATTTACCGGAACCGGTCGGGCCTGTAACCAGGACAAGTCCTTTGGTCTTTTCTGTAAGATCAGAAAGTGTACTGGGGAGATTCAGCTCTTCCAGTGACATTATCTTTGTAGGTATTGTTCTGCAGACAATTGCTTCACCCTTAGATTGATAGAAAGCATTTATTCTGTAGCGGGCTACCCCTTTCAGATCTAAGGCGAAATCTATCTCCTTATCTCTCTCAAAAGTTTTAAGCTGCTGATCGTTCAGAATATCATAAAGCATTTTATGAACATCTTCTTGAGAGAGGGCAGGCATATCTACTTTCTGGATTTCACCATGGATTCTAATTACGGGAGGTTCACCGGAACTTATGTGTAGGTCTGAAGCTCCTTGTTCCTTTGTAAAGGTAAGAATTTCACTTATATCCATTGCTCGCCCTTTCTTTTCATGCCCAAGTAGGAGTTAATAAATTACAAACTGAAGAATTAATTAGCCACGGATTTCCCCGGACAAAAAGCGCCGAGGACAAGACACAGATAAAAAACAGAACAAAAGATAATCTCACACAGAGGCCACAGAGAAAAACAATATTATAGGTAAAAAAAGAAAAGACAGAAACAAAAAAACAAATCTTAACGCAGAGGCGCTAAGAGCGCAAAGGGAAAACATTATAGGTAAAAAACAAAAGACAGACACTAATTTCACGAATTGACACTAATGACTACTGACCACCATAACTTTAGGCACTTCAAACTTTAGTTCACTTAAGTCACTTTTTTTCTACACGGAAGATGCAACTGTGAACACTTCCTCCAGAGATGTTAGCCCGTTTTCCACTTTACTTATACCATCATCTACGAGGCTTTTAAAGTCCTGAGTTTCCCTGGCTGACTTTGCAATAACGTGTGGTGTTTCTCGTTTTATTATTAAATCTCTTATGTTGTCATCTACGGCAAGAGTTTCGTACAGACCAAGTCGGCCTTTGTACCCTGAATCTCTGCAACGTTCACAGCCTTTTCCTTTTGAAAAAGTAATGTCAGTCTTGTCCTGTAGCCCTGCGCCTTTCAACAGCCTTTCGCCAGGCACATAAGTTTCAGTACAATGGCTACAATTTGCCCTTACTAATCTTTGTGCCACAATGCCTATCACGGAGGATGCGATAAGAAACGGTTCTATACCCATATCTATTAAACGACTGATTGCTCCGGGAGCATCGTTGGTATGAAGTGTACTGAATACCAGGTGGCCGGTCATAGCGGCCTGAATGGCAATTTCCGCTGTCTCACGATCTCTCATCTCTCCGATCATTATTATGTCAGGGTCTTGTCTAAGTATGCTCTTCATTGCAGAGGCGAATGTGACGCCTGCCTTAGAGTTAATCTGGGTTTGACGGATAAGGTTCAGATGATACTCTACAGGATCCTCCACGGTTATTATGTTTTTATCAGGAGAGTTAATTTTGTTCAGGGATGAGTAGAGTGTTGTGGTCTTACCGCTACCGGTAGGGCCGGTAATAAGGACAATGCCGTTTGGTCTTTCTATAAACGATTGATATATATCAAGGGATCCAGTTGAAAAACCCAGTTGGTCTAAACTCATAGAGGCAGTTCTCTGGTCAAGAATACGCATAACGACACACTCTCCGAATACTGTCGGCATGGTAGAGACACGGAAGTCAAAATCACGGCCCTTTACTTTTACTTTAAAGCGGCCATCCTGCGGTAACCTGCTCTCGGCAATATTCATTCCTGAAATAACCTTTATTCTGGAGACTAAGGTATTACGAAGTTTTTTTGGTAGAGTAGAGGCATGGTACAAGATTCCATCTAACCTGTACCTGATAAGCATTGAGTCTGCTTCATGTTGAACATGAATGTCGCTTACTCCTTCTCTGATAGCACGATGAATGACTGTGTTAAGTAGTTTTACTACAGGAGATCTTTCCAGCTCCTCTTCTGAGATTGCTTCAAGATTTACTTCCTTTATCTTTTCTACCTCAACATCGTCACCAAGATCATCAAATTCATTCTGAACAATCTCATCTACAATGTCAGTCAGGTCTTCTACTGTGCTTCCATAGAACTTGTCCAGAGACTGCAGGATCTGGTCTTCCGTTGAAACCGTAACACCAATATCACAGTTCAGTATGTCACGGATTTCATCAATGCCATATAGATTTCTTGGGTTCGAGATAGCTATTGTCAGGTTGTCAGCTATCTTAAAGAGCGGCAGGAATTTATATTTACGAGCTAATCGTTCAGAAACCAGCTTTAATACATCCGGATCAATATCGTAAGTATCCAGATCCATATACGGAACATCGTAATAGGCGCCCAATGAATTGGCAATAGACTCTCTGGTTGCAAACCCCATCGTAATGAGTGTCTGCTCAAAAGGTACTTCTGACTTATCTTGCTCATCCTGACATTTATCCAGCTGGTCTGTGGTTATTACACCCTCACTTACCAGTATGTCTGCCAGTGATGTTTTTGATTCTCTTTGAAGTTCCATCAAGGCCATTATGCTTTACCCTTTCAGTGTGCTGCCGCTGGATACTCGTAGCTCTTTTATATGTGCCTTTACTATCTCTTTTAATTCTGAGTAATCACTGTCAGCATTTCTAATGAAAAGAGTATAGTGCCATGTAGCCATCTCCTGATGCCCCATCTCCTCGTAAAGAATCGCCAGGTTATAATGAGCCTCTGTCTGGAATGTATCTTCCATCAGGACATCTTCCATTATCTCTATAGCCTTTTTTGTCTGGCCTTGAGATTTATAAACCAGCCCGATGTTTATAAGGCTTTTCAGGTTGCCGGGATTAAGCTCCAGTGCCTTCCGGTACTCTGCACCGGCCTCTCTATAGTTGCCTTTGAGGTAGTATATTACTCCGAGGTTATTATGCGCCTCCTCCATGCCAGGATTTAACGAAACGACAAACTGATAATGCTCTGCCGCTTTGTCCAGCTCATTCTTTTCCCGATAAATAACTCCCAGGTTGTTGTGTGTTTCAGCATTCTCCGGGTCCAGCATCAGTACCGCTTCGTACTCTTTGATAGCGTTGTCTATGTTTCCCAGCTTCTGGTAGTAAACACCGAGGTTAAAGCGGTAGGCAGTATTATCCATGGATGGATTTCCTGATCCGGAATTGTTTACTATGTTGTTTACGGTCGCTTTCAATTGCTCACTTACCGGGGCGGCACAAACAGTGCTGACGAGGTGCAGGACTACTGTAAGAACCAATAGAGTGCTTACATATCCGACAAGTCGTTTTCTCAGTAACTCCGGTAAGCACAGAGTTAGTTCTTTCAACGCTTTTGTGTAAAATTTATTAATGATTTGTCGCATAATAATCTCCCGTTAATTTAATCTCTAATAATGTGTAATGTTATTTCTTCTTGGTAAATGGTTTTCTCAGCAACGAATATTTTGATCTTATAGAACCAAAATCCTTTGCCCTGGGACCTACAATAGTAGGTGTAATAAGTATCACCAGTTCTGTTTTGATATTGGAACTTAATTCTCTGCGAAAGGCTTTTCCGGCGACCGGAAGATCTCCGAGAAAAGGAAGTTTAGAGTGATTAGACTTGATATCGTTTTTAATCAAACCTGCTATTAATATTGTCTCTCCATTAGTAATAGTCACTACTGTCTCCGTCTCTCTCGTATCAATAGCCGGTCTTTCGGCCCCTCCGGACTCTTTGAGTTCTATAAAGGAGGATACGCTTGGATGAACTTCCATAGTAATCATCCCTTCCAGATCCACATGTGGTGTGACATCAAGATATACTCCATAGTTAAATGGCTTTGCCGTTGTAGTCGTAATGACACCACCGGCGCCCCCTGCGCTTTGCTGGGTTTCAAAATATACGTCCTGGGTTACACTGCTGAGAATGGCCTTTTGGCCGTTCAATATAGAAACCTCAGGGGATGAAAGTACTGTAACATCTCCCTGTGATTTCAGTGCCGTTATGAGGTAATTAAAGTGACCCGCAGATTTTCCGAACTGAAACAGCTCTGCTACATCATTTGATGATGTAGAAGTTGCCCTTGACTGACCGGTTGCGCTGGTTGAATCACCTAATATAGGAGCAAAGCTCTGTACTATGTTTAAGGGGTTGGTCCTGTCGGAGAAAAACGGAATCGACTTAAGCGTCGCTGCCCAGTTTATACCGAATTCATTGCCATCCTTAAGGGTTACTTCCAGCAACTTGGCCGTGATATGTATCTGTGTTTGAACAGATGATTTAAAAATGTCCATGTACTCCTCTATCATCTTCATGTTTGACCGGTAATCAGTAACCGTTATGTAGCCCACTCTTTTGCTTATAGCCAGTTTCCCTATGTCAGGAGTCATAAGAGCAGTGATTCCGGATTCCAATTCTGCCCATACATCTACAGACTCTTCAGTCACAACAGAGCCATAACTTGCACCGGCACCTTCCTCATCTCCAGCTCCTGTGACTGCCATTACAGAGCTTTTGGAATTTCTGGAAGATGTGGTGTATGTAAAATTGAAAGTGCGCGATACCACTTTTGGTTCTGATATCCTTAGAATATTCTCTTCTATGACATACTCAAGTCCCAGTGGTTTCAGTAACACATCTAAAACCTTTTCAAGTGTCAGGTTCTTGAAAGATGCGGTTACTTTGCCTGAGACGCCGGGTTCTACAATAATGTTATATTCCGGTAATTCGCCAGTCAACACATGGAGAACATTCTCTATCTCCATATCTTTGACTGATAAGCTATATAGCTTCTCTCTCTCTTTTACCTCTTCCAGCATCTGTGTTACCGGTAATTCATCCATGGGAGAGACTTTGGTTACTCTTTTAGGAACTAACTGACTGACCGGCATTTTTTTCAGCTCTTCCTTGGTGGTAGCACATCCGGCAACAATGAATGCAGTAATTATCGCTAAAATAATATTTTTCATTTCTTCTCCTTAAGTATGCCTGTGATATACTGCCTCAGTTCAGCTAACATATTTTCCCCAAAATTATTTAATAATTAATTGCTAAAAAGTAAGTGCTATCCAGTATTGCAAACACATTGCCAAAGTTACTATTAAAAACCACTACCTTGTAAGTCGTTAATATGACAATACATACGGGTATCATCGCTTTGATTGCAATACATTTTGTATCATTTTGATATGTGTTATTTTGAAGCAGTCTGGGTTATTATGAACTTCAATTATATGGGTTACGAGTTACGAGTTGCGGGAAAAAGAATTCTCACGCTCCCCGGACAAAAGGCGCCGAGGACAGGAAGGCGCAGAGAGCGCAAAGACATTAGACAGGATAACAGGATAGTAAGGATTAATGACAAATAACAGACACTAATTTTCCCCGGACAAACGGCACCGAGAACAGGGAGAAAAGAGAAGCACTGATGTTAAAGACTAAACAGCTAAGGAAAGCAGGAACTTCAGGAAAAAACTGTATTATAGGTAAAAGGCGAAAGAGGAGTTGTGGGTTGCAAGCTTGATTACCTGGACATTGTATTTTGTAATTTATTTGTAATTTGCTATTTGAGATTTGTAGTTTTTACCCTTTGTGTCTTAGTGGCTTCGTGTGAGGAATTCAGTTTTTGTTTCCGGCGTCAGGAGGAGTGTAAGGTCTCTGGATTCTCCTTCATTTACCTTTAGAGGTCATTGATACAATTCGCTTAGTAGTCTCAAATCTGGCACCATCCTCTTGCATAAGAAGGGTTCTCTCTACTCCACTCTTTCCGGACAGAACCACGCTATCCCTGTTTATTACAGTTACCTGCTCTTCTCCTACCCATTTGCCTGTTTCTACCCATACATGGTTGATATTGGCTATGGACTTTCCGTTACTTCTGAAGATGCCTTTTACATTACTGGCAACCATTCCCTCTATCCATTCTCCTGACCCTGAGTCGGCATTCTCAGCCGCCTGTGATTTCTTTAAGAAATTTACTTCCAGGGGGAGAGCAAAAGGATCACGCATCGACTCTTCATCCTTTAATGGATTCGAGTCTCTGTTTACTCCGCCACCTTGAATACCGGCAACGCAAACAGATGAAAAGCTCATGATAATGAAAGTCGTAAATAGAAAAAGTTTAGTTTTGCTTAGTTTCATAATTAGATTTAAAAGTGTCTAAAATTTAAGTATTAACTGTTTTGATAAGATAAGAGACTATTTGACGGCAACAATATCGCCAACCTCTTTTTTGCTGTAAACGTTTACCATTATATTCGACACCGCTCGTGGATATAGTTTTTCGTCACTGCTGATTTCCAATGTATCAATGATAAGGAATGTTGCCAGGTCCTGTAGTACGCTTATGAATTTCTCCAGTTTATCATACTTGCCCTGCAGGTTGATATCGAAGGAGACCTTGTTATAACCGGGAGCTTGTCCGGGCAGGGCGGTATTGGCCGCAACATTTGCATCTCCCTTCGCATCAGGTGCAGGAGGAGGCGGTGGCTCTACCACTCTTGTGGACATCTTTAACACCTTTAGATCAAGACGCAGCGCTTCTTTCTCTATAGTCTTAATTATGGGAATTATCTCTCCTCTTGCAGCTATTTTGGTCCTGATAGTGCTGAGTTGCTTTTCAATAGCCGCTACTTCCTCTTCCATCTTTTTTGTCATTGAAGCATGTTTTTGAGCGGTACTGATTTTCTTATTGTGATCAGCAATCATCCTGTTTATATCGGATAGCTTTGCCTGTGAAGGATTAAAATATAATTGATAGAATGCTGCCGACAAGGCTAATGATCCGATAATTCCAATCATAAGGCATTTCTTTTTATCTAACTTAGGTATATTAATTTTTAGTGCCAAATCTATTTCCTCCTACATAATATTACATAAACAGCTTATCTGAAATTTTAAACCTTCTGATGTATAATCTTTGTCTTGCTCCAGGTTGATAAGACGTACGTCATCAAATCGAATAGAATCTTCAAGGGCAGTCATGAAATCTGAAATTGCAGAGCCTCTTTTGTCCAGAAAAAATGCTGTACCCGTTACATTTATCTTCTTCTTTTCCGCTGTAGGTGATTCGGAGAGAAAGCTGATGTATTCCAGACGTATATTGTCTGCGGTATGGAGCCTTATCTCTTTTAGTATCACAGCGGAATCTATATCTTCTCTAAGCACCTGAGGGTATGAGTCCCTTTCCATCAGTAAATTTCTTTTTTTGGAGCTAAGCTGCATCACCCGTGTAGTAGCAGAATCTAAAGATGATAACTCCTTCTTTTTGCCTTCCAGTTCAAATTTGGCGCTAGCCACTCCTCCTGATATGTTTAAATAGAAAAAAAGCATTGCCATCGCGGCTATGCAACCGGGAGCTGCCAGGGCTGGAATAGAGGCGATACTTGCGTTCTTTTTCTTCCCGGAGAAGAGATTCAATTCCTCTTTTTTCCATGCGGCTAATCCATACGCTGTAACTAAAGAAGGGATACTTGCTGCAGTAATTTCTTCAGATATGCCGTCCGCGTATTCTGCATCATGGATGGGATTGGCAGATTCTACTTCTATACCTAGTGCATTCGCCAGAAATTCTCTCAAGCCTTTCAGTTCCGAACCACCACCGGAAATAATAATCTTTTCTACATGAGATACGTGAAACTCCGTTGTGTAGAAATCAAAACTCGCCTTGATCTCGCTCAAGAGTTTTTCTAAAACAGGTCTCATGAGCATAGAAAGATGGGCAAACGATATACCATCTTTTGTCGTTCCAACTTCTCTTGGAGAAGGAAATCCATATTCTCGTTTTAAGGCGTCTGCATCGTCATATAAAAGTGTACGAAGTTCTTTGCCACCTTCACTTATCGGTGCCGATATTAATGATTTCGTAACGTCATTACCTCCCAGATTAATAGACCTGGTAAATTCCAGCACTCCTTTATTAAAGAAGCTGATTACTGTCCTTTCATAGCCTATATCCACCATGGCGCTGACTTTATCTCTCTCTTCACTATTACGTAGCGTAAGTGTTTTCCATTGTACTAATGGTGCAACACTGACCGCAACAGGCTTCAGACCGGCAGCACGGGCAATAGAGAGCTCCTGCTCTACTAACTCTTTGGGAGCAGCAACCAGGATGACATCCAGCTTGTTTACACCATCCTCCTCCTTTTCCCCTACAATCATATAATCCATAGCCATCTTGTCGATGGAAATGGATACATACTTCTGCACCTCAAAAGGTATTACTGCATCCAGCTCTTCTTCTGGCATTGGAGGCATGGTAATACGTCGGATGAAAACCTGAGATCCTGATACCATAATAACAACATCTTTGTCCATAATACGTCCTTCTGCCAGACAACCTTTTATTAACTCCGTCAGTACTTCCGGGTTCCTTCCATTCTGCCTTGCCTCTCTATCTGCTTCTGACATTGCAAGGCACTCTATTTTTTGACCTGTTCCGTTGACGTGTACACCTAATGCCTTTACGGAATAGTTGCCTATATCCAGACCTATCAGACGTTTTCCTTTACTTTTCTTTGAAATTGATGAGAATATTTTATTTTTTAACATGGCTTTCACTTTCTTAATTAGCGGACACTGCCTCATGCGAAGATTTGACAACTATAATGGGCATTGCTTTGCTCATATTACTAAAAAAATCATTTTCTATTGTTACTGCGGTTGGATTTCCATTTCCATTTATGACACTGCCATAATGGATTATGCCGCCAACAATATCTGATGTACCATTGAATGTAACATCACCTTCGCAGATTATTATGGCATCCATTGTAGCGGTTCCATCTAAAACAACGTTTCCTTTTACCCAGATCACACCAAACGCCTTCCGATTTGAACCTACGGTAAAGTCTTGCTCAACATAGGTAAAGTTTGGCAATATGTCTGTTGGTGAATCATGGTAGAAACTTGGAGTTGAAGGCTCCGGATAGTTATCATTCGCAAGGCCAATAGTCAAGTCCAGGGTATTGTAGTGTCCCTGATCGATAGCAAAGGCCTTAACAAAATTTACATCCAATTGTTGTGCGGGACGAATAACAATACCGGTTTCAGGGTCAGGGCCGGTATTGTTATTTACCCCGGGAGTACCAAAACTAGTTGAAAGAGTGCCGTCGTCATTTGTCATGCCAAAACCGCCACCTGTTCCAACAATATCACCACTTGTTTGTACACCGGGATCTATTGTGGTGTCAGGAGAAGGAATAATAGTCACCTTTGTTTTTATCTGTCTTTTTGCGACTGTGGTACCGCCTCTTTGAACCTTACCAGTCGCTATTACGGTGTAAACATCTGAAAAACCGTCAAGTGGATTACTCACATCAGTAACGTTATTGATGATGGTATCATCATCACTATCATCATCTGATATGTCATCATCAGCAAGCGTTGTATCATCATCATTATTGCCACGATCTAAATCAACAGCAGAATTTGTGGAATACGGAGATGAGCCGGCGAGGTATGGTCTTTCAATCCAGTACTCCGCAGTTTCAGTACTGCTGGTTGATACGACGTATGGAGTACTTCTTGTGCCTGTTGTCGCAGAGGGGTAAAGAGGAGTGCTGGCGGCATTCACACTAAAGAACCTGTTCTTGGCATCCTGGATGGCAAACATTGTTGCTGTTTCAGCCAGGTAAAGGGCCTTGCTTGAGTTTATATTTGTTGGAGCGGATATCTTCCATCTGCCCATTACGGAACTGAAAACTCCACCCATTACTGACATAATCACCAACATTGTCATGATGGCAATGAGCGAAACTCCATCATTTCTGTTCAACATCCCGGCAAGTTTTTTTAGATATTTTGTCTTCATAACACTGAATAGAATTTAAATTGTTAACTTATAAACCGGATCAGAGGCCATAGTTCCTGGGATAAATTTTAGTTTCCCAATCTGAGCCATCGGAAAATTGTAGTGTTACCCAAACCCTAGGATTGGGGCCACCTACAGACAGCGAATAGCTATTGAAACCAGAAACATTTTCTGCCACAATATTACCTGAACTACTACTGCCGGGCAGGCTTGCTACATCTGCCGCACTCTGCCTTCTCAACCTGTTAGTGGCTGTATTCCGAATAAACTTTACTGATTTACCGGTATCAGCTCTCTTAAATATTAATATATTATTACCTACAGTATTAATGTCATTTGCTGCTCTTACTTCTCTGCTTATCTTTTCTAATACCAGTACTGCATCATCGGCTCTTTCCTTTCTTTTACGCATGGTAATGGAAGTCTTTAAGCTGCTGGTAGCAATCTGAAGGACAAAAATACCGAGTATAGAGGCGAGGACCAGTACTATCACCAGTTCTATCATAGTAAAGCCGGCTTCTCCATCTTTTGTGGATTGACATCCATTTTTCCTGTTAATTGGCGTCTGGGTCATAGAAGTCCTTTGCTAAAATAGTCCATATAACGATATCATCTGGTATTACTGTATTACTAACGGTTACTATAGCTCTTATGTATTCGGTAGAAGTACCAGAGGTGCTGAAGCTGCCGGCGGCATGAGAAGCATATTCTGTAACAACCTGTTCAGTATAAACACGTCCTTTCTTTGTAACATTACCGGTAGATGTTCCAATGAGACCGCTGGTATAGGTATAACCTTGGCTGCGAATCTCTTCTATTTTCTTTTGAGCAAGATATGTAGCCGTTGAGTATATCTCCGGTCTGGTTCCCTGCTTTATACCGGTGGTAAAGGGTATAACAAGTGTAGAGGAGAGGATCCCGGTTACGGTCACAACCATAATGAGCTCCATAAGCGTAAAGCCTCTCTCTGACTTCAAATTCCATATCCAGTTTTTGTATATATTAATCTTCATATTTTTAATGTTTCTTATGAGTCCATTATAATTAAGAGGCTGATAACCTCATCTGCGTAGAAGCAGTTTACTGTATAGTTGCTCTTCCTGTCATATTCTCAATATTAATTTCATTATAAGATCCTTCAGATGTTATTCTCAGGGTTCCACCCGCTCCTGTAACAGGTTCTCCGGAGGAGTTGAATGTAAAGACAAGGTTTGTAGTGCCGGTACCAACGGCATTAAATATAGCTTTAGAACGTTCCGGTAATTTCTTTGATTCGCTTGCCCCGGTAGATGTAATACTGTAAGTGCTATCGTCTGCGGTAAATGTAATGGTCGCTTTCTTATACTTACTCATTGCCATCTCCTGCGTATAATGAATATCAGATTTTACCTGTCTGGTAACGCTTTCCAGATCTATAGTATTGACTATTCCCAGTTTAGGCAGAGCAACCGCCATCATTATTCCCGCAATGACCACAACCATTATCAGTTCCATTGTGGAAAAACCTTCCGCGTGCCCATTGGCTATTTTTCTCAATTTTCTTTTTATGCTGGTTTTCATTTTAAAAAACTGATAATTTGTTCGTCCTCATACAAAGATGAAGGGTAAACACCAAGGAGGGCAATCTGATTTTCTTAAACAGTTTGCCCTCCCAGGCAAAGTAAAATAATTCAAGGAGCTGGAAAATTACCCGTTTAAACAAGCTCACATGATCACGGGAAACCGGAAGTCTCTGCTATAAATGCCCCAACATCAGTTGCTCGAGGAGTATAGGTCCAGGTGAAAGTATCAGGCCCGGAAACAAAAGTAAGGACATTTGCTGCATTGGTAACTGCAACACCACCGGCAAATGCAGTAGCCGCTAATACTGCATCGGCATCATAATCTGTTGTGTTTATCAGATAATCAGCATGCATGGACTGTATAGTACCACTTATGGCTCCGCCTACTCCCCTGGCTGCGCTTACCCTGGCGCTACTGGATAAACCTATAAACTTGGGTACGGCTACACCTGCTATTATACCGAGAATAACAATCACTATAATGAGCTCGATAAGGGTGAAACCTTTTTCATTTTTTTTACGTTTTGGCCTCATTTTTTCCTCCTGCTAAAAATTAAAAAAATTCTTAATTTACTACCTGTCTTTAACCGCGAATATGCCTTTAAACCATAGCTACGCAGTTTAGATGCTATACAACCTTTTATACAATCCACCACCTCCTCTCAAAAACGTTAAATATGTAATATTTTTTATCCTCTTTCTGCCAGCTTGGTAAGATCCCACATGGGCAAAAATATCGCCAGCATAAGGAATAGAACAACCGCACCGAGAAAAGCCAGAAGTATAGGCTCTATAAGGCTCGCGATATTTTTGATAGAATAATCAACCTCCATATCATAGTACTCTGAAACCTTTACCAGCATATTGTCAAGTTCACCGGACTCTTCTCCCGCGGACATCATCTGCACTACCATAGGAGTGAAGAAATTGCTTTTCTTTATAGTTGCTGTAACACTCTCACCACGTTTCACACCTTGTTCGATATCGTTGATGACTTCAGATATCGGGACATTTCCTACTACTTCTGCACATATCTTCAGGTTGTCAACGATTGATAACCCACTTCGATTAAGCGTAGACATAGTTCTGGAGAAAACAGACATTGCAATCTTGAGAAAAATAGGTCCGAAGACAGGGGCCTTCAGTTTTAACAAGTCTAATTGACGGCGCCCTTTATGGGTTTTAGTATATGCTCTAAAGGTGAAAAACAGGACTCCTGCTCCACCAAAAAGAATGTACCAGTAATTTGTAAACAGGTGATTAGCCTCTATCAGCATCCTTGTCGCCAGAGGGAGTTCGAGATCAACCTGTTCAAAGATAGCCATAAAGTTAGGAACTACAAATTTCATGAGTATAAGTAGAGCGATTATCATAGCGCTTACAACTATCTTAGGATATCGTGTGGCCGCCTTTATCTTCGCCTTGGTTTCAGCCGCGTGTTCTGCCAAGGAGGCGAGCCTCCCTAGAATGTCGTCCAGGGTGCCGGATGCCTCACCTGCCCGTATCATATTTATGTAAAGGCGAGAGAACACTTTGGGATGTTTTGCAAGTGCATCAGAGAAAGAAGAGCCTGTCTGGATATCTGCCGCCACCTTAAGGAGTATCTCCTTGAATGTTTTGTTTTGCATCTGCTCTGCAAGGCCCTGGATTCCTGAGAGCAATGGTATGCCGGCAGAAAAGAGGGTAGCAAGCTGACGGTTAAAAACTATGATGTCTTTGTCCTTTACCTTTGGCTTTAAGAAATTTATAGAAAAGCCACTCTTCCCGGCCTTGCCCTCTTTCAGGAATACCGGTATGTATCCCATTTCCCCCAGACGTATCCTGGCAATATCCAGCCCCGTTGCTTCTAATGTTCCTGCAACGGCCAGGCCTGCTCCATCTCTGGCTCTATAATTAAATATTGGCACTGTTCACCTCTTCGACTGTGCTATGTAAATATTTCTCAACAGTATCTGTAAGCATGCTCAAATCATAAGGCTTTGCTATGTACTCATTCGCGCCGCATGCGAGGCCCAATTCCCTATCGGCATCCTGGATTTTTGAACTGACAATAATAATA
>ENA-OREN01002787-OREN01002787.1-marine-metagenome-genome-assembly--contig:-NODE-2787-length-17115-cov-28.350100_pt1 | contig 17115 bp, 17 predicted proteins | sample MGYA00248624_ERZ508555 | MGnify/ENA primary metagenome ERZ508555 (study PRJEB26222, sample SAMN06267773) | marine metagenome | isolation source: Saanich Inlet, British Columbia, Canada | place...
TTATAAGTTTGAGATTTTTGTGTTTCCCATTACCAAAATAATCTTAAATTCATTTTTCGTGAGAGCCATAACAGATAGCCGGGATTGTTTGATTAAGGCAATGTTACTTAATTTTAGCTGGTTTTTAATGTCGTTGAGGGTAACAGGTACTAATAACGCTTTGTATGGTTTAAGGTTTACCACCACCCAGCTCGGACTATCTGCCGTTGGATCAGGGTAATTCTCTTTAGACACTTTCGCAATCCCCTTGATTTCCTTTCCTACAACGCTGTGATAGAAAAATACAAGGTCCCCTTTCTTCATTTTTTTGAGGTTATTACGTGCCTGGTAATTACGTACTCCATCCCAGTAGGTTTCTTTGTCTATTACAAACTGATCCCAGCTATATTGGGATGGTTCTTGTTTAACAAGCCAAAAATTCATAAGTTAAAAAACTAATATTTGGAGATTGTCATGAGAAACTGAGTATATAACACCTGACGGTACTCTACCATTATCAACTCGTTGGGGAATTAGTAGTGTATAAAGTATTGATTTTAATTAATAGATTGACCTGATTGAACATTCAAAATATAATTCTTATATACCACTTATGTTTTTTAATGCCATATTAGTTTGATTGAAAAAATGTTTTTTTAGAGGATAGGTATGTATCGTAAAGAAATCAAGGTTTTAGATTGCACGATTAGAGACGGTGGCCTTATGAACAATCATTTGTTTACTGATGATTTTCTGTCCGCTGTTTTTAGAGCGGTTAATAGTTCTGGAGTTGATTATATTGAACTTGGTTATAAGGCTGACGAAAGTCAATTTTCTAGAAGTGAATACGGATCGATGAAGTTTTGTAGTGAAAAAGATATTGAAAAAGTTATTAATGGCGAGGAAGTGAAAAGTAAAATCTCTGTAATGGTTGATATTGGCCGAGTAGATCCCTCGACAATACCTCATAAGGGTGAAAGTTTGATTGATATGATGCGAGTGGCAAGTTATGTGAAGGATATTGACAAAGCCATTGACTTAGCAAATAAATTACAAACAAAGGGTTACGAGACGACAATAAACCTGATGGCGGTATCTCATGCAAGAGAAGTAGAACTAGATGAGGCTTTGATGCAAGTAGAAAAAGAATCTGGTGTTGATGCTTTGTACCTTGTGGATAGTTTTGGCGCTCTATACTCTGAACAGATTTCTCATTTAGCACGAAAATACAAGTCACTAATGCCTACAAAAGAAATAGGTATTCACGCGCATAATAATCAACAATTGGCTTTTGCAAACACAATAGAAGCAGTTATACAAAATATAAACTACTTGGATGGAACCATTTTTGGAATTGGTCGTGCCGCGGGCAACTGCCCATTGGAATTACTACTTGGGTTCCTAAAAAATCCAAAATATGATTTGCGCCCTATACTGGAAATTCTGGAAAGCCACTTTGTGAAATTAAAGGAAGAAATAGAATGGGGATATACAATCCCTTATATGATTACCGGAATTCTTGATTTGCATCCAAGAGCAGGAATGAAGCTGAGAAAATCAGAAAGCAAAGATGACTATCTAGGTTTTTTTGATAGTCTTGCTCAGAGTGATAGTGCTTGAACAACTTGGTGACAAACCCGACTTTTAATCTAAACCGATTCAAAGAATCCCCAGTTCTTGGTATTATTCGTGGCGTATCGAAGGACTCAATTCAAGGCGTATTGGATGCCTGTGTTACCGGAGGGCTTAGATTTGTTGAGTTGACTCTCAATACAGAAGAAGCATTGCCTCTAATTGAATCAGCGTCGCAACAGTTTTCAGAAGATCTTTGCGTTGGAGCAGGAACGGTTCTCACATTAACCGATGTCAAGCAGGCAGTCAATGCGGGAGCCCAGTTTATTGTGTCACCAACGTTAAATATTGATGTGGCGACATATTGCGTTGAAAACGATATAGCTTATTTCCCCGGAGCGCTTACTCCTACGGAAATTGAAAAGGCGTGGGGTGCTGGTGCTACAATGGTCAAGGTTTTCCCCGCCTCACAAATGGGTGCGAGTTACTTTAATACTGTTCGCGGGCCATTTAATGAGTTATCATTAATGGCTGTAGGTGGTGTTGATTTATCTAATGCGGTTGAATACCTTAAGGCGGGTGCCTCTGCTGTGGCGGTTGGTGGGTCGTTGTTTACAGTAACGAGAATGAGAAATAAGGACTTTGACTCCATTAAAACAGCTATTACGGAACTTGTTTCAACTGTGAAAATTTTTCACTCCACGTCTTAATTCATTTTTATAATTTTTTAGAATTGGGGACTCCATGGCATTTGATTTTATGAAAGATTCAATGAAGTCTGAGGATACAAAGTTTGTGAAATTATGTGAGTCAATCGAAGATTGCATTAGAGAAGTTGACGGTGGAGAAGGTAGATACTCAGACCTTGAAATCATGCAAGCAATTAATTTTGTTGGGTTTAATTTTTTTCGAGATGATTGGGAGGAGTTTAAAAAAATAGATTCAGCGAAAGATGGGAGCTTTGAAATGCTGAAAAAAGAAGACGGTAAAAATCTTATTAACTGATAAACTAAGGTTAAGAGTGTTTTTTGTGTGTTGTGAAAAAACATTGGTGCAGTGCAAATATTTTTAATCCCCTCCTCACATTAATATCCCTTTCAAAACGCTTCTTCTTGATCTAAAAACTCTCGTTTTTTGATAATTCTTTGTGATGAATCACGAGAACACCGCATGTTTATTCCTAAAACATTAAAGAAAGGGGGTTGAGTGAATTCAAAAAAATTAAAAGATATTTATCAGCAGTTAGTCAACAAGCTTGAAGAACGGAGTAGGTTGGGTGGTGTGATGGCAACTATGCACTGGGATCAGGAAGTCATTATGCCTAAGGCAGCAGCAGAAAATCGATCAAAGCAGATGGCAGCATTAGCGGGAGTTTTACACGACAAATCTGTTGATGTGGAGATTGGAAGCTTGATTGACAAACTTTTTGAGGGCGATCTAAATAACTTCACGGAGATCGAGCAATGTAATATTTATGAAGCTAAGCGTGAATATGAATTGGAAACAAAAATTCCGAAGCAATTGATACAGGAGTTGGCGGAATTAAGTTCCAGCGGTCATCAAGTATGGGCTAAGGCTAGGCAAGAAAATAAATTTGAAGATTTTGCTCCAACCCTCGAGCGATTAATTATTCTGAAAAAGAAATGGGCTGGATTTGCTTTCCCGGAACTAGATCCTTACGATGCTAATATAGATATTTTTGAAAGAGGGATGAGGATGGAATGCCTCACTCCAATTTTTGACACATTAAAAAAAGAATTAATTCCACTCATTGACGCAATTAGAAAATCCCCAATTAACCCTGATATAGGTTTTTTAAGGGGTAATTTCCCAATTGATAAGCAAGAGGCCTTGGGGAGGATTATCAGTAAGGATATAGGGTTTGATTATGATAGGGGTCGTATGGATGTTTCTGTGCACCCGTTTTGTGGTGGTGGACATCCGACAGATGTGCGTATTACAACACGTTATCGATCAGAAAGTTTTATTGATTCACTTTTTGCGGTAATACATGAAACAGGGCATGGGTTATATGAACAAGGTAGAATGTTAGGTTTTATGGATTTGCCGGTTTCTGAACCGTTAACCATGGCTATTCATGAATCTCAATCCTTGTTCTGGGAGCGAATGATTGGGCAGAATTTTTATTTTTGTGATCACTATCTTAATCTTTTTGTGGAGACATTTCCCGAATCATTGCAAGGTGTTTCTTTAGATACACTTTATGCAGCTATTAATAGGTGCGACCCGTCTTTTATTCGGGTAGAAGCGGATGAGGTAACATACCCCCTGCACATAATACTTCGTTATGAAATTGAAAAGGAGTTGTTTGACGAAACTATTAGTGTGAAAGACCTACCTGATATCTGGAACTATAAGATGGAAGAATATTTGGGTGTGAGTCCACCTTCCAACTCAAAAGGAGTTTTGCAGGATGTGCATTGGAGTGGGGGGGCATTTGGGTACTTTCCTTCCTACACACTTGGGGCTATGTATGCGTGCCAGTTTTATTCAAAAATGTTACTTGATATAAACGATATCTCTAAACAGATTAAGGAAGGAAATTTCTCATGTGTAAAAAAATGGCTTAATGATAATATTCATAAGGCGGGCCGTTTATATTCACCTGAAAACCTTCTTTACAAAGTTACTGGAGACTCAATAAACCCAGACTTTTTTATTTCCTATCTTAAACAGAAGTATGGTCAAATTTATAGCCTTTAATAATTAAAACCTTGAGGGCTTTTTTTGTGATGAGCGTTAGTCGAGAACATTTAAAAGAATCAAAATTAACCTGCTTGTGCTCTGCCTGTGGCGCAAAAATATTATCAGGAACTATTTTTTGCTTTGAATGTGGACTTCCTGACCTTCCTAAAAAAGAACCTGAAGAGACTGGTATATCGTTAGATCAAGCCGTTAAACGTATTAGTATTTTAGTATTTTTGTTTTTATGTATTGTTGTAGTTAAGTTTGATGTGTCTATGGATGATTTGTTTTTTTCTTCAGATACGGTTTTAGAAACGGACTCATTGAGTTTAAGAGAAAAAGATCAAGATGATGGGTTCGAGTTAATACATACGGTAATCCCATCGTTGGCAAACGTTCGCTCAAAGCCTACAGTCGATAGCCCGATCATTGCCGTAGTGGAGGAAGGAATGAATCTTATTATTGTTCAAAAAAAACGGAACTGGACAAAGGTTCGAGTGTTTGAAAAAAAAGGGTGGATTGCCAGCAAATTAATTAAATCAGAAGTTCAAAGCTTAAAATAAATATTATTTGTTTAGGGAGTCTCGCAAATCTAGAAGGGTATTCTTAAATTCCTTGTAATTTCGCGAAACTGGAAATTGTGGAAATTCCTGAATAACATTGTCAGGTGGACAAAATAAGATCCCCGCATCTGCTTCTTGAAGCATTCCGGTGTCATTGTAGGAGTCCCCTGCTGCAATCACCTTGAAGTTTAGTTTTTTTAATGCTGAGACCGCCTTGGTTTTACCATCCTTCTGTCTTAGACGATACCCTGTTATGCTTCCTTTGCTGTTAACTGTGAGTTCGTGGCAAAATAAAGTTGGGTAATCAAGGCTCTTCATGAGGGGTCCTACAAACTGATAAAATGTATCAGATAATATAATTACTTGAAATTCAGATTTGAGCCAACCAAGAAAATCAATCGCTCCTGCCATAGGTGATAATGTTTTAATAACATTTTGTATGTCAAGTAGCTTTAGGTTGTTGTCATGAAGGATTTTTAACCGACCTTGCATTAATTCGTCGTAATCGGGAATTTCTCTGGTGGTAAGTTTAAGTTGTTCTATCCCTGTTTTTTCTGCAAAAGCAATCCATATTTCTGGTAGCAAAACTCCTTCAAGGTCAAGACATGCAAGCATAATAATATTCCTTTTTTAAATTTTTTAGGCTTATTTTGTATGGTTTTTTAGACGGAAGATTTTTTTTTACGTTTGCGAGATAACTCAATCAAAAATGTCAATTCCTCATTTTGTGTTATGCGTGAGATAGCGGTGTATACTAAAACACCAATCGAAATATCTGCAAAAAGAATGAAGAGTTTTAATGCTAACATCGAATTAGGGTCAAAAAAAGTTAAGTTAAATAAATATACTGCAATACCCATGACTCCTGATATGAAAAATAGTTTGATGGCAGATGATAATATCTTTCGCCCCCCCATCAATCCAATTCTTCTTCTAAGTAAGTAGATTAATAGAATCACATTAAACAAGGCCGATATTGAGGTTGCTAGAGCTAATCCACCATGCTTTAAGGGGCCCATAAGTATTAAATTAAGAATTATATTGAGTAACATAGAATAGACTCCAACTTTTGCTGGAGTCTTTGTATCATTTAATGAGTAAAATGCTGGAACAATGACTTTGATTCCGCAAAAAGCACATAACCCAACAGAATAATAGAGTAGAGCTATTGCCGTTCCTTCAGTTGTCAGTCTATTAAACTCCCCTCTCTCCCATAAGGTGTTAACAATTGGAAACCTTAGAAGGATAAGACCAATGGTTGCAGGGATTGTTATAAATAAAATCAATCGAATTCCGAAAGCGATTGTTTTTACCATTTCAGAGAAGTCCTTATTCGCAACTTGATGAGATAGCATTGGTAGGATTGCAACTCCTAGCGCAACGCCGAATATACCAAGAGGTAATTGCACCAGACGATTCCCGTAATATAAATAAGAAATAGATCCTTCTGGGAGTAAAGAAGCAAGAAGGGTATCCACTAACATATTAAGTTCGTAAATTGCCAAACCAAATATAGCGGGAATCATTAACTTGCTAATTCTTAAAGTTTCATGATTTTTCCAATCAATGGATGGGATAAACTTGAACCCGCACCGGATAATTGCTGGTATTTGAATAACGAATTGAAGTAACCCCCCAGTTATTACTCCAACTGCTAGGCCTAAAATTGGTTGGTCAAGCTTGGGAGAAATTATCAGCGTGCCTAAGATCATGCATATATTCAGAATGGCTGGGGTTATTGCCGGTAAAGCAAACTTGTTGTATGTGTTAAGTATACCCATGCAGAAAACAGCCAACCCTATAAAAAGAAAATAAGGAGCCATCCATTGGGTTAGGAGAACAGTTAGATTGAATTTTTCAGAAGTTTGTGGGAATCCAGGTGCAAAAACCATTATTATGTAGGGTGCAAATAGCGCTAAAGCGAGAGAGGAAGTTATCAATATCGTCAACAAAATATTAAATAAATTTGCGGCCATTTTCCAGGCGTCTTCTTCTCCTTTTTTGTTTCGAATTTCTGTGAAAACGGGAATAAAAGCTGCGGAAATAGCTCCTTCACCAAGTATTTTCCGTTGAACATTAGGGATTCTGAATGCAACAAAAAAAGCGTCTGCCACAAAAGTTGCTCCAAACTGCATCCCTATAACAAGATCTCTTATAAACCCTAGTAAACGAGAGATAAGTGTCATTCCCCCAACGGTGCCAGCAGTCTGACTTAGTTTTTTATTATTGTTCATTTAAAATGGTGTAGTTACAAAAGGAGACCCTAATGTGGATAATAAATAACCGAATGATTTAATCTTGGTAAAGGGAAAATTCTGAATGGACGTTCAGAGCATAGGTCAATAGAAATCTCAACTTACTAAAATTATATAGAAATTTTATTGGTAAGCCTAATGGTTTAAATTTATGGTGATTCTTACTCAAAGAATAAAGATATAAGTAAATGTATACGAGACTATGTTGAAAAGGGGGATTACTATAAATCTTGAATAAAATGATTTGCAAAAGATCTAATTTGTTTTCCATTGAGGACATGAAATCTTCGAACTTTTTCGATGGTTTGATTAGAGAAACGTTTCAAAGGAATGTGGATAATACTTTTGTGATACTTTCGAGAAAGTTTTCGCCAGTTTGACTTTGGGAGGCATGGTGTGACCACTGTTATATGTTTTTCTTGCGAATGAAAAAAAGCTGCTTCTAATAATTTTTCTTCTAAAGTTTTTCCTACATGAATTCTAGGGTCTTTCCAGATATCAGGTATTGGTCTAGGTGGATAGATCATCATGCATCCTCCATATGTAGCACGACCCACTCCAGGACCGACCATATCATCCATGTAATTTGTTGCAAAAAAACATAATGTTGACTCTTCATTATGTTCGGCATACCAAGTTTGACACCATTGATAGTTATTTTGATTAGGTTCTATGTCAAAAATAAAAACAACGATTTCGACACGTCCCCGTGAGGGGGGTATTTCTTTAACGTAGATATCGCCTTCGTGCCAATGACGAAGTGTTTCTCTCATATCTAGACCGTCTTTTGTTGAGGAAGTAAACTTCTCGGACCTTGCGAGGTCAGTGCTCAAAAGTAATTTAGATTGTTCTCGAACATGAGTGTTAAAGCTTTCTATTTTATCATCTTCTGGTGGCCAGGAGCATTGACCATATGGATTCCATTTGTGTTTCCATTGAGTTTGTTTTTTTATGCCAGGTTCTGGTTTTAGGTTTATTTCACGCCATTCTGTATGATTTTCTGATAGGCGATTTTTCATATTAATAGCGTTATTTTCGCTGTCTATGGCTTTATCTATTCCAAGTGCTAAAGGTTCGAGATTAGTAGATTTGAGGACTTGAAAAGGATACGCTCTGGCCGCTTCAAGAACAGCAATTGCGAAAGGGTCGCCACTGAATTGTTTTGCAGTTGTTATTAAAGTATACAGATCAGGTGTTAGGCGGCTTTCTATTAATGTTAAATTTCTTACGTACTGTAGGTATATTTGAAAAGATTGTGATGTGAGATTATGAAATCGTAGTTTATGTTTTTTAGTGAAGATATCTCGAGCTTTTATTAGAATTTCTTTAATTCCATCAACCACAACCTCTTTGTCAGATTTTATTTGTTGCCGATATACCTCATTGAGATAAGTTATGTAAGGAAATTCCGCAAGTGCAAAAAAGAGTGTTTCTTTTTCAACCCCATATATTTTAGGATTGTTGAAAGATGAAAAAATTTTATCGTATGGTTTTCTGTCATTATAAGCTTCTTTTATCCAGGGCCAGTCTAGAATCGAACAGATGACAGTTATATTATTAAAATCCATTTCTAGTTGATGAAGCTGATAAGCCATCCACCGTGCTCTTTTGTCATGAAGCGTGTCAGCTTTAGGGCGTTTAATGGAAAGTAAAAGAGTGGCGCAAAACTTTTCATAAGACATGTACCTTAAGGCGTATGAGTCAGGGAAGTTTATTTTTCTTGGTTCATAGTTGTCACAACTATAATCTATGTACTTTCTAGGGATTCCTTCTTGCGAAGCGATGCGGAGGCCCATTATAAGAGGTTGGCAAGGATCTATAGGGACATAATTATAGGAACCCGATGATTCTTTCTGAGAGCACAGAGTTATTAAGGGCAGGTGATTGATCCCCTCATTCACTGTTGTTTGAAACTCTGGAGGAAGGCCTACTGCTAAACAGTCAGTTGGAGATGATAATAAGCGGTCTCTTATAATACGAGTGAAACTGGCACTGCCATGTATTACTGGTAAAAAGCGAATTTTTTTACTGAGATAAAAGATACCCATTATTGTTATCGATCAGGATGAATTGGGCTATCTTCATCGAAAAAAAAATCACCCAGTCCTTGCGGTAATTGTACTCCACCTAAGGCGCGATTTTTCTTCTCTGCCATTACATCTAAATCTAGTGCGTCGTCCCCAAGAACCTTTTGAATGGATTCTTGCCAAATCATATCTTTTGATATTGGATGATCTTTGTCTTGGATCAACCTTTTCATTGCGTATTGCAATATATGTAAACCGTCCCTGGGAGAGAATTCAAGGTCTAGTTGATGAGACTTTTGTAAGAAGTTTACGGTCATTTCGAGTAATTCATCTTCAGCAAATGGAAGGTGATATTTTAAGATGGCCATCTCATCTTCAGAATTAGGCATGTTCAATGACAAGGTAGGTTGAAGTCTTGATAATATGTAATCGGGGATTTCAAATGTTGACTCATCATGATTCATCGTGACACAAGCACGAAAATCATTGTGAGCTTTTATCCTAAGTCCGGCAATGATCGACTCAACATAGCGCCTGTGATCAAGAAGAGGAGCTAGAGAAGCCCAGCTTTTTTCGTTCATTCGATTACCTTCATCCAGTATGCAGATTCCACCGCTAATCATTGCTGTCACTAATGGTGATGCGTGGTAAGAAATTTTCCCTGATTCAGCCAAAACAGGTGTGACAATTAAATCTTCTGGTCGTGTATCACTTGTGCATTGATATATATAAAGTGGTTGTTTTCTTTCTAAAGCTGCAACCATTCCTAAAGTGGTTTTCCCGATTCCTGGCATACCAATGATTCTAGGAGATAATGGGAGGTCCTTATCTGATATAACCATCCAGCACGCTAAGACTTGTTTTAAAACTTCACTTTGACCAATCCATTCAGGTTTAGTTGTGTCTGGTTTACTTAAAGTTAGAGTGACTCCGTCTAGTACTGCAGTTTTACTAATACTTTGTTGATTCATCAAACCCCCAAAAGAAAATATACATATCGCCTTAAATTGAAATGTTATATGAGTATTACTGAATCTACAAACGTATTTTCAGATGGGTTTATGAATAGTTTTATATGATAGAATTATAAAATGGAGTTTTATAATGATTGTTGATCTTAATTTGATAGGAAAGCGTGCTCTCGTTGTGGGAGGAGGTAATGAATCAAGTCGTAAGGTTGAAGCCCTTCTTTCGCAGCAATGCGAGATTTTTGTGGTAGCTGAGCAAGCTGAACAATCGATAAAAAACTACGCTGATGAAGGTAAAGTTTCACTTGATTTAAGAAAAATAGAAAGTGTTGACTTTTTAAAGGACTATAAACAACTTGATTTGATTTTGGCTACAACTGATGACCCAGATATAAATAGAGAAATTCTTATTGTTGGGAAAAAAAAATACGATTGCTATGTATACGCATCAGACGATCCACAAGCGAGTGATTTTAGTCATCCATCAGTAATTAATATTAATGACACAGTTCAAGTCGCTATTTCTACAGGTGGTAGAAGTCCCTTATTGAGTAAGTCCATAAGGCAACACCTCGAACCTTTAATAAAAAAATCTATTAGCGATCTGATGCTCCTGCAAATTAACTTGCAAAGTCAATTTAGGGTTGAGTCTAAAAAAAAGATCCCCTCAGTAGAATATAGAAAAAAATTTCTCATCGAGTTGCTTGGCAATAAAAGAGTGAATGAGTGTCTGGAGGAAAAAAAAATTTCTATGGCTAGAGAATTAGCTTACGATCTATTAAATACCTTTATAAAAACAAACTTTAATGCATTGTGATTTGATTATTGACAGGCAACTCAAATGATTTGCAAGACAGATCCACAAGAAATCTCTCCCTACCTGAAGGATGCGTCAAATTACGTTGGAGGGAATGCCGACAAAGTTGTTATCCCAGAATCTATTGAAGAACTTTCGTCTTTTTTAAAAACTAACACACAACAAATTACGATAGCAGGCGCTGGGACAGGATTGACAGCATCACGTATTCCAGAAACTGGTTGTGTTATTTCTCTTGAGCGATTTGATCGTATTGGTAAACCAGAGAATGGTATTATAGACGTTGGTCCTGCTGCATCTCTTGCTAATCTATATAAAAAACTAGAAGCCACAGAATATTTCTACCCACCTAATCCTACTGAAAGCCTTGCGTCAATAGGTGGAACACTTGCAACCAACGCATCTGGTTCTAGAAGTTATAAATTTGGTGTAACCAGAGACTATGTGCTTGAAGTAGACATTATGATGGTTGATGGGAATTCGATCACTTTGAAAAGGGGATTAACCATCGATAGTCCGATTAGCATTTCTGATGGGCGGCAATTATGTTTTCCTGAGGTCACCTACAATAGCCCCCTATGTAAAAACGCTGCTGGCTATTATGTAAGGCCTAATATGGACTGGTTGGATTTGCTTATTGGTTCTGATGGAACTCTAGGTATCTTTACTCGTGTTAGATTGAAACTTGAGGTTCGCCCCACGTCTTTTATTAGCGGAATTTTATTTTTTAGTATGGAGGAAGAGTGCTGGGATTTCATTGATTTGATTAAAAAAACAAATAATAAATTTATAAATCCTTGTTCTCTTGAATATTTTGATAGGTACTCTTTGAATCGCTTGCGCAAAAAGTTTACAAATATTCCTCTTGTCGCTCAGTCCGCCCTGTTTTTTGAAAATGATATTTATCGACAATCAGACCATGACCCTGCATTAGAAGTGTGGTTCGATTATTTGAAAGAAACTAGCGCACTTAGTGACTCTTGGATTGCTCAATCCAACAATGATTTAAAACGTTTTCATGAATTTAGACACGCGATCCCTGTTTTATTAAATGAAGAAAATAGCCGCCTTAAAAGAACCAAAATAGGAACAGATATGGCTGTCCCAAGTGTACACTTTAAAGATATGATGTTTTTTTATAAAAATGAACTTGAGAGTTCAGGCATTGAATATGTTGTCTTTGGTCATGTTGGTGATAATCATTTACATATTAATTTTTTACCCGAAGAACAAGATGTTTCTAAAGCCCACGAACTGTATTCCAGGCTTGTTCGGCAAATTATTGATTGGAATGGTACTATTTCAGCTGAACATGGTATTGGCAAGTTGAAGAAAAAATATTTTTTGATGATGGTGGGGGAAGAGTCCGTACGTCAACTTAAGGCTATTAAGGAGATTTTTGACCCAAAATTTATCCTTGGAAAGGGGAATATTTTTTAATAACGCTGTTTGTTTGAAAAATATAATCCATATTAACACCGCATATGAAACGTAGAATGAATTCTGTAAGTTAAAATTTTTTTTCTTAGTGTGGTTGATTTCTGGCAATTATAGAGGCCCTGAATTATGCTAAATTCAGTGAAAAGCTTGGTTCTAAACTATTCTTATGAACCACTTCAGTTTTGTAGTGCAAAACGCGCAATTATTATGGTTTTTAATGAGCGAGCTGAATTTATTGAAAGTGATGGTTATGTGATCCGAACTCCAACAACAACATTTAACCTCCCAGCAGTAATTCGTGTTCTTAATATTGTAAAACGGTCCAAACGGAAGGGGATCTCTTTTAGCAAGAAAAATATTTTACGTCGGGATAACTTTACTTGTCAGTATTGCGGTACAATTAATAATTCGTTGACGGTTGATCATGTGCTCCCAAAATCACGTGGTGGCAAATCTAATTGGATTAATGTAGTAGTTGCCTGTAAACCGTGTAATTTAAAAAAAGGTAATCAAACACCTTCCGAAAAAGGAATGCAACTACTCACGAAACCATCTAAGCCAGGCTCTTATTGGCCTTTTTTTAGCATCCCAACAGGTCCAACCTCTCACCTGAAAATATGGAAAAAATATCTTCCCGCATCTATAATTTCCAAGTCTTTGATTTGATGTTTTTTGTTTATCACCGTTTTTTTTATTTCGAATATAACCTTTAATTTTATTATTAGTAATAAGGTGAATGGAGATTTATGGCTGAACCTAAATCGTTAACCCAAATTATATCCGAGAAAGATTTTCTTGCGCTGGCTGAAGTCCCGTGTAAACAATTTTTTAATGTGCTCTTTCTTTTTAAGCGCCGTAACAAAGAGAAAAAAGATATCTCAAGAAAATTTTATTCGAACCTTATTCAAGAATCCGAGTCTTTAGAAAATTTTATGGATCAATATGGAGCAAGAGAAAATAAAAAATGGAGTTTCTTTGTTGAGTGTCTTGCATCAATACGAAACTTATCCATTGCAGCTTTTTTTACTCGCCATATATTAGATCGATACCCTTATTACAATCTGAGAGAATCTAGTAGTAAAGAAAATGAATTTAAGAAAGAGTCTGTAGGTGTGCTGTTTTTTCTTAACCAGTCTATCCTCAACCTGCTTCAGGAGTTATATGCTGATACAGAATCAAATAGTTTAAATATATCTATTGATAGTGATATTCAGATTGAATTTTCTGATATTGAATCCTATAAGAGGTTGCCTCGCAATGTTGCCGAGGATGAAGTGAAAGACGAAAAAGAACGTGTCATTGAAGTATGCGATAAAATTAAACATATTTCGAAATTAATGAATGATTCAAAGATTTCTCGAGTAGATGATATTAATGAACTCAAGCTATCCGTTTTGCAGAAATATAATGAAAATCGAGCCCGTCTTCACAAAAATTTAATTCATAATGCCCAATCGGATTTTGATACATATGTTAAAAATACAAAGCTTGAGGCTGAACATCAGGAGTTAAAAGTATTGCGTGGTTATGTGTCAATGCCCTTGCATCTTCTTGAAGTATCTTTATGGTTGGTGCATTTTTATGAGCGTCATGAGGATGAAATCCGACCTGGAGAGAATAGGAAACGTATTTCTATGATAGTTAATAAAAATGTGCTTTTGGACAAAATCGTTAATTACGGTTTTTTTTATAGTCAATACTTTATCAATGAAGGTAATAATCTGGCAGATGAAATATTGAAATGCTTTTCTATTGTGGTGAAAGTGGAGTTGCCTGTTCCTAAACCATTAGGTTTTCACGCTCGCCCATCAACTCTTGTATCTATTATTGCTAGGAAGTACGAAGATCTGGATTTGTTTGTGATTGTTGATGAGAAAAAATTTAATGCCAAGTCGGTTATGAGCCTTTTGCAAGTTGGTGGGCTTGTTGCTGATAAAGGGTATCAGACTATATTCTTTGAGGGCGACAAAAGAGTTGTTGATGATATTAAACTACTTGCAAAGCATAACTACTGCGAGAAAGGGGAAATCCCGGCGAGACTTTCTTATCTACGAGAATATCAAAAATCAGGATAAAGGTTTTCACTTTTAATATTTTTGGTTGTCATATGAGTGAATACGAAGAAATTTTGGATGTGGTGGATTCAGAGGATCGGATTATAGGTAAAGCTTCTAGACTTCAAGTCCACAATAAGGACTTAATGCACAGGTCGGCACATATTCTTGTTTTTAATTCCATTGGTAGCTTGTTTCTTCAGATGAGGTCGATGAATAAGGACGAAAGCCCTGGGTTATGGGATTCGTCTGCAGCAGGGCATGTAGAGTCAGGGGAAGATTATTTTAGCTGTGCTAAACGGGAACTTAAAGAAGAATTAAGTCTTTCGAGTGTTAAATTAGATGAGGTTTTATCCATTCCTGCCCAAAGTATGACCTTTTGGGAGCATGTTCGTGTTTATAAATGTGTTACTGATGGTAATATTTGTATCAACAAGAATGAGATTTCTGAGGGTAAGTATATGAAGTTGTCCGAAATAAGCGCCTTGATGCAATTAAAGCCCGATATACACACGTCAACCTTTAGCCATATTTATGAGAATTATATCAATAAACTTGTCTGACCTTTATCATTCATTATTTTCCTAGCGCAGCAATGCTTATGCGGCTGCCAATTAGCTACTATGAGTCTATTTGATTATTTTATTATTTTTATTGTTGGTTTTTCCTTTGTTTATTCCTTTTCTAAGGGAATGGTTAGGGAAATATTTTCGTTGCTTGGTTATTTGGTAGGTTATGTTTTGGCCATAGATTACTACGAGGAATTTGCCATTTTTCTTCAGTCGATGGTTTCTCAAGAAGTTATGGCTCGTATTGCAGAATTTACGATAGTTTTCACTGTTGTTAAAATTTTAGTAGGGCTGGTTATTATTTTTATAGTAAAAGTCATTTTCGGTTTGCTTGGTCGATTAATCAGAAAAAGTGTTGAGGGGACACTTGCTATTTCCTTTCTTGATCGCATTGTAGGTGGGGGACTTGGATTTCTAAAAGGGCTTGTTATTGTAGCTATTATGATGTTTCCATTAGGTTTATTTAGCGGTGGTTATGAAAAAGTTACTCAGGGATCAATTATTTCACCTTATTTAGAGAAAATTATTTCCTTGGTCAGTCAAGAATCTTACATCGATAAATTTTTAGATTTTTCCTCAGAGATGTCCTTTGATGGTGTTCAAGAAAAATTAGAAAAAATAGGTGCGCTTAATGAAATTACTCAAGATATAAAACATAAAAAAGAAGAATTGCTGGATGCGGTTAAAGGGAAAATAAAAAATAGTCCTGAAGAAGATGCTATGGATAACCACACAAAAGAAGACAAAGATAAATTAAACAATCTCCTGAAAAAATTTTCTACTAAGTAGTTTTTTGTAAATTTTTTAATACTAGATTGCATGAAGACACGTATTAATATTAACGGAACGATAAAAGAAGAAGCGTTTGTTTCAGTTTTCGACCATGGTTTTTTATTTGGCGATAGTGTTTACGAGGTTGTTAATACTAGAAAAAATCGCCCTTGTTTTCTTGATGAACATTTAAAGAGGTTGCGTCGTTCTGCAGGAGGAATCGAACTGGTTATTCCGTTTGATGATTTTTGGTTGAGGAAGCAGATTGACCGTACTCTCGCAGATGCGGCAAACCAAGAATCCTATGTTCGTATAGTTGTGACACGTGGTGTGGGAGATATAAACATTGACCCTTCGTCCTGTCTATCTCCGCTCGTTCTTATTTACGTGACTCCTGCGCATATATATCCTTTAGAATTCTACGAAAATGGAATTCACCTTGCTGTTGTCAGTGTTCAGAGAAATTCAAAAGATGCGCTGAGTCCTAACATTAAAACTGGAAACTATTTAAACAATGTACTTGCTAAAATAGAGTCTGAGCGTCTTGGTGCACATGATGCTTTAATGCTAAATTCACAAGGTCATTTAACCGAGAGCACAACAAGTAATTTCTTTTTTGTGCGAAATGGGAGTCTGATGACACCTTCTTTAGATTGTGGAATATTAGCCGGTATAACAAGAGATCTGGTCATTAAACTCAGTCAGGAAAATGGATTTCGATTGGAGCAAGGTGCTTGGCCTGTTGAGATTCTTGAAAGTGCCGATGAAATGTTTTTAACTGGGTCTGTTAAAAATCTTATGCCCGTTACTCGTTTGGATAGAAAAATTGTTGGTGATGGGAAGCCAGGTCCTATTACTCGAAGTTTGGTTTGCTTATATGAAAATTTTCTAGAGCGCTTTGAGTGATAGAGGATTGCTATGTCCATTTTAATCGGATTGACTGGAAATATAGGGTCGGGAAAGTCCCTTGCCGCATCGTACTTTAAGGAATTAGGTGCCTATATTATTGATGCAGACCTTATAAGTCGGCAGCTCGTCGCTCCCCATCAACCTGCCTGGAAAGAAATTGTTGACAAGTTTGGCAACGAATATTTGAACCCTGATAAAACTCTAAATAGGTCGAAATTAGCAGCCGAAGTTTTCCAAAGTGATAAAAAGAGACATGCTTTAGAAGTTATTTTGCATCACCGCATTATAGCAGAAGAAAAAAAAATATATTCAGATCATCAAAAGATAAGCCCTGAAGCTGTTGTTATTATTGATTCAGCTTTATTGATTGAATCAAAAAACTATAAAAATGTTGCTAAAGTTATAATTATTCAAAGTGCTCAGGAACTGCAAATTCAACGTGTGGTGAACCGTGACGGAGAATCCCGTGCCTCCGTTAAAAGTCG
>ENA-OREN01002788-OREN01002788.1-marine-metagenome-genome-assembly--contig:-NODE-2788-length-17110-cov-3.100511_pt1 | contig 17110 bp, 16 predicted proteins | sample MGYA00248624_ERZ508555 | MGnify/ENA primary metagenome ERZ508555 (study PRJEB26222, sample SAMN06267773) | marine metagenome | isolation source: Saanich Inlet, British Columbia, Canada | place...
CGATTTACCCCAGAGAGTAGAGTCCTCGTATTGGACCTGACCTTTTCCTGTCCCGTCCTCTTAAACATCACCTAAAATCCTGCCTCGCTTGCGAGCAACGGAACGGACAAAGTATGAAAAAGCGCATCGCTTACCTGTCTTCTATTCTCTCTCTCACTTTTCGATCCCAGCCCCAGACAGCGGCAGAGCACGAGACTCTGATTTCCGACTGGCTCAACGAGATGGCTGCTGATCAAGGCATCTCACGACACACCCTGCGTCGTGATCTGATCTTCTCTAATGGCTACAGAGGCGAAGGATCTACGACAGCCTTCGCCTCTGACGTGCGGGACGCAATCGCCGGAAACCCGGATGATCTCCTCACTCAGATCAAGGCTCGGAAAGACGAACCTGCTCTGAGGGATCTCCTCACCTCTTTTGTTGCACCGAAACCCCCGACCTCTGCGGAATGGATCGAACAACAGGTCCGAGGACACAACCTCGACGGGAGGCTGTCTTCGATTCTCAAGAAGAAATCACGGGACGACTACGCCGAAGTACGCAGCTTCGTCGGCCTCTGGTTGGCCACATGGGGTCATGAAGGCACTTTCGACGAAGTTCTCGCACAAGAAGGCACCGTGAGAATTGGCGTCCTCGTTCGATTCCTCCGAGGCAAGCTGCGGAACGAGTATTATCAGCGTGGCCGCGAACCGTTGTGCCGGATGTTCGGTGCCCGCACGGAACACGAGGTGCGTGTGCGCCGAGAGACTGACGACAACGACTACATCAGCAAAGGCGCTGAAAAAATCCCTAGCTCAGCACCAGAGGTGTCATACACATATGACGATGAGCAAGTCACCGGATTCGAGGTGGTCACACCTGAGCGGGACATTGAAACGGACCTCATCCAACGCGACGAAGCAAAACAAAAAACCACAGCATTCCGCGCAAGGCTTCGGAAGAACCACCCAAAAGCCCATGAGAGATACATCCGTATCTTTGACCGCATGGTCCAAGGCCAAAGGAGGGACGACATCGCTGACGCTGAAGGAATCTCAACCAAACGTGCGGGAACCCTGACGGGCGTGATCCGAGCGGAGTTGCGGCAAGGACTCAGCCGGGAACATGCCGCTGAAATCCTCTCGGTTATCGAACGAACCCCACATTCAACACGCGAGAACATCGAAAAAACCATGACCCTCAACACCAGGGTCATCACTCAATGTCTCCGCTACCTCCTCGACAAAAACCTGATTTCCGAATCCGAGGAAGAGGAAGAGGCGTATATCACCGCTAATCCACATCAAAGGTGACAGACCTCACCACTTCGGAAGATTGGAGAGCTTGACCACCCTCCATCAAGTATGCCCCTTTGATAATCGCTGCAAAAGGCACATCATCATCGGTGTACACCATCAAACAATCTCTCCCAAAGGCTTCATGGGTGAGATTGCAAGCGGCTAACTCTACCGCCCCCAACCCCCGCAAAATCCGACCCCCCACCAACAGCCCCTCGGATGCAACAAAATGCCCCACCAAAGAAATTGGCGAAAGGCCCTCGCGCTCTACGATCCACAGGGGAAGCAACGGATTTTTCTCCAAAGGGGGTGGCAGGATTACTCCAATCTGGTACTACCGTACCCGTGGCACTCACCATCTCAGTGGGGTGTCTCGATCTCCCAGGTCACTTCTGCCTCGATCCCAGTCGAGTGAGCAGTCTGAACCAACCGAGAGTCGAGATCGGGGAAACCCGAAGGTCAAGGAACAGCCTCAGCCACGACGATCTTTCACAGCGACGGAACTAATCAAGGGTTGCCCCTCACCTCCACGGAGGACGGGGCCTCGGAACCAACCTCGGTTCGGACTCACCTGACTCATCCAACTCGACACCCCAACCTGTGAGGGGATCGAGGAGACAGGAGAAGGAGTCGGATCGACGGGTCGGGTTCTTCAATCACGAGCAAATCCTCAGCCTCATCTACTGGATGACTCGCAGAGTCAAGATGAAGCTACCTCTTATAGAGTAGTGATCGTAGATCACTATTTAGGAGAGAAGGGAAACCGTAGGTTGACCGATTTAATATCACAAACACGATGAACGATAATCTCAACACCACTCTGAACCAGAACACGAACCAGACCAAGAACAGTAGTAAGAAGACAACAACGACTAACCAGAACGCTACCCCTATTCCGTAGACTGTCTATTCCTGTATCCCCTGTAAAGGAGATCACATGGGTAGGGCTGACTATCGTGGTGGACAAGCTCCCATAAAAACGGCTGACCAGCTTGCCAGCTTGCTGCCGATCCCTCTTTTCCTGATTGTCTCGGGATACGCAGGACCGATCTACCCCAAGACGGATCGGTCAAACCCGGCTCCTGCTGTGGGGATTATCGGGACCAAGACCATCCCTGACTCTTTGAAGCCCCTGGCGTCCAACCTCCTACCGATCTGGATTCACTGGACCCAATGGCAATCCGTCGTAGCTCCCTTGCTAGATGATGAGAGAGTCACGGATTGGAGAGGCACCCTACGGGATCTCGGTGACCTGCTAGACTTGCTGGTAGATGTCTATGGTCCGAATGGAACGATCCCTTATCCAGCGGGCACTTTTGTCGGTGATCTGCGACATTCAACCCGAGTTCCGGGAGGGTTGTATGCACCTCGATGTGGGGACGCGCAAGAACTGATGGTTCAGTACAGCAGCCTGATCCACGCCCAAGCATCGACGGCTGGATACTGATCCCAAAACCTCAAAAGTAAGGGGGTCAGAGACCCCTCCTCGTCGGGTACTTCTAGCCAAGCCTCAAACGGAGAGACTCGATGGCAGACCCCAAAAAACCAGGAGAAATCGTCTGGATAGCTTGTCGAGGTGCTGCCGCTTGTGAAGGCCAACAATCAATGGTGTTGTCTGTGGCGAAGATCCCTGCCTCTGCGGGCGGTGGGACAATGGCCCGATACCGATGCACGAAATGTAACCGACTTTTCCAGATCAAATACTGATGGGGATGTACGAACAAAGTCCCGAGGGTCGTGCTGCTCGTCAACGAGAGCAAGATGCGGAGTTGAAGGTCAAGACGGTCGTATTTTTGATGCTTTTGTTTTTCTTCGTGTCAGGCATGTCCTGTTGGGGCAGCGTGATGTACGGCGATTGGAAATGTGGGTTCATCGAGTGTCGAGTCCTTGTGGGGGATCAGTAGATGGGTACTCCGATCTTGTTCCACGGGCCTTTGGCTAGAGGGGCTGCCGTCACCTATGCCGAACAGCTTGGCCGTCTCGCGTCCGACCCTATCGGTGATGATGGACTCAAGGTAGATGACTCCCGAGAGATCGTCCGACTCGCCGGGAACGCTGGCGTCGGAGATAAACTTCCCGTAGTCATGGTCGGTCCACTTGACCGTGCGACTCCCGAGGCTGGGGATGCCCTGCTCAAGACGCTGGAAGACTTGGCCGAGGGTCCGTTGCAAATCGTCTTGTGGGCGGACTACCTCGGCGGGGTCATCGGCACGATTCGATCTCGATCCCTGGACAGATGGTGCCCCCCTGACGAGCGGTGGGTGTCACCCTTTGTGGACCAGTATGCAGAGGCGTTGTTCTCGGCGTGGGAGAAGCAGGACACAGCGGCTTGTCTAAGCGTCCTCTACGAACGCAAGAAGGATTGGCAGGCACTCATGCAGGGCTTCTGTGAGGTCATGGCGGAACGTGCTCCAGAGAAGCCTCAGACAGCCCGTGTGTGGCCTCTGCTTCGACCGCTACTCGACGGTAAGGGTTCCCATCTCAATGCGGCTACGACGCTCTTGGAAGCCTTGGAAGCCTTGGAAGGTGAGGCATGAGAGTGATCCACGTCTTACGAAAGCCTTTGTCTGAGGGAACCGTTGCCTCCAACGTCCTAAAACACGGCTGTGGTGGTTTGAACATTGACGCCTCTCGGATCACGACCGACGACAACCTCAATGGGGGAGCTTACGCCGAGAACGCATCGGCAAGGCACGATGGTGCCGAGAACTGGCGATACAAGCGTGGCGAGCAAGGCAACGCTGGTGAGTATCGACCGCCCCCCGGAAGGTGGCCCGCCAACGTGATCCTCCAACACCTCGATGGTTGTCGGTGTGAGAGGATCAAGAAGGTGAAGGGGAGCAACAACACAACCGGGGTGTGGGGAGGCCGCAGCAAAGAGACGGTCTACGATGGCGGGTGGATAGATCCCGACCAGCAACGTGCTGGCTACACCGACAAGGACGGCAAGGAATCCGTAGTCAACTGGATCTGCGTAGAGGGGTGTCCCGTAGCGGGCTTGGATGAGCAGACCCTCTCAAACGGAATGCACGGGGCTGGTGCAGCCCGCCGTAAGACTGTCCAAGGCTCCGTCGAAAGCACCACTTACAACATGGGAGGGGAAAGGGAGATGCCTCGCTATGGAGACAAGGGAGGAGCCTCGCGGTTCTTCAAGCAAGTGGGGGGAGGTAAGGATGCTTGAGGTGATCACAGGCTGTATGTTCAGCGGCAAGAGCGAGGAACTCATCCGTAGGCTCCGTAGGTGTCAGATCGCAGACCAGCATGTACTTGCGTTCAAGTCTGCGCTGGACGACCGCTACTCAATGGATGGCATAGCCACGCACCCCATCGAGGGTGTCCCCAGCACGTTGAAGGCGCACCCTGTGGCAGACGTTGACGCATTTCTCGCTTCGGCGGGGCTGGAATGGCACGACCCTTCCGATCTTGACCGTGACCGTCGATGGAAAGGCCGTGCCAGATACGTCCGATACGAGCATGTCCCCCGAGTTGAGCGGGGCCTTCGCTGCTTTGATGAACACGGACGGCCCATGACAGAGAAGATCCCGACACACTTGCCGCAAGTGCTGGGGTTTGATGAAGTTCAGTTCATGGGCAAGCGCGTCGTCTCCGTGTTGGAAGACCTTGCCGACCAAGGCGTGAGGGTCATCGTGGCAGGGCTTGATCTCGACTCCGACGGCAAGCCGTTTGGCCCAATGGCGGAACTTCTGGCGAGAGCCGACGAGGTGACCAAACTGACCGCCGTGTGCGTGGCAAAGGTAGACCCACCAATAAGCAATGACCGTGACGCATTACCCCACACCTGCGGCAAGCCCGCTACCCGGTCCTACCGCTTGCCCGCGCAAGACACAGGGGAACAAGTGCAGGTCGGCTCCGCTGGCGTCTACGAGGCTCGATGCCGAGTGTGCTGGGCGAGAGGGCAACAGTGAGAGTCATCCATGTACTCAGGAAGCCCTTGTCCGAAGGGACCGTGGCATCCAACACCCTCAAGCATGGTTGTGGTGGGTTGAATATCGACGGCTCGCGTGTGGGCCGTGAGAACCGCACCTATAAAGGGAGCGGGGTCAGCGAGATGCGCTACACGGATGGCCGTGCGGGTCTTACGGATGGTCGTGGTCGGGACATGGAGTTCTCGGTATCGGGGCGTTGGCCCGCGAACGTGATCCTTCAGCACCTCGATGGCTGTCGGTGTGAAGGGATCAAGAGGGTGAAGGGGACCGGCCCACGGGCAGGCGGTTCTGGGTCAAGGTTCAACGACCCCGGCAACCTGCTTTCACGCAAAGGGCATGAAGGTGTCCGAACCAATCACGCGGGACTCGCAGACAAGGATGGCAAGGAAACCGTAGCCAACTGGATCTGCGTAGAGGGCTGTCCTGTGGCGGCTCTGGATGAACAGAGCGGCGTGAGGGCCAAAGGGAACTTCCCATCTCAGCAAAACACGGCTTCTTGGAAGATGTCCTCAAAGGGAAAGAGCCTTACGCCAGAAATCGACTATGGCGACAGCGGAGGGGCATCCCGGTTCTTCAAGCAAGTAGGAGACTCGCATGAGTAAAGGAGATTCAGTCCGTAGGGCTGTTCAGACCCTTCGCTTGCGGCACGGCGACTGCGTTGAGGTCTTGAAGGGCCTTGACGAAGCCAGTGTCGGAGCGGTGGTGTCTGATCCGCCCTACGGATAGTATCATGGCCTGGAGTTCATGGGCAAAAAATGGGACCGTCTCGACTGGACGGACGGGGGTGGCATGATGGGTGTCGGCATGGGAGGCCGGGAGATTCCTTGGCCGTCCTACTCTGGCACCGGAGCAGCGGGCACCGCGAACGCGACCTGTGCGACCTGTGCTGGTCGGATGCGAGGTGGGAACAAGTGTTCCTGCGACAAGCCCGATTGGCGGGTGAAGGGACAACCTCTCAACCTGTCGGCCAACGCGGAAAGGATGCGTAAGCAGCAGGACTCACATCGCATCTGGCTCACCGAGGCGTACCGTGTCCTTCGACCAGGGGGTGTGATCAAGGCGTTCTCTGGCACGAGGACGTTTCACCGGATGACCGCAGCGATGGCCGAGGTTGGGTTCGTTGATCTCAGGATGGAAAGCTGGAATTACGGCTCTGGATTCCCAAAATCCCTGAACATCGGGAAGGCTCTTGATAAGGCATCCGCTACCGAAGCCGCCCAACAGTGGACCGGCTATGGCACCGCCTTGAAACCTTCGTGGGAACCTGTTTGTGTAGGGAGGAAACCCGAATGAGAATCGCATGGAAAACCAAACCTCCTCCATTGATGATGCTGTCGGGCACCGATTATTATCTTCGGCGTCGAGCTATTCGTCATCACGTCATGCAAGCTCACAGGAATGGGTATGAAGTCATACATGCGGGATCAGAAAGAGAAGTCATTGACGCTGTTTCGGTAGGGGCGACGTTTGGGTTGCCTACATTGATCGTCGTAGGCCCTCAAGACTTATCCGTGAAGACAGCCAAATCTCTGGTCACGGAAGCTCCCCCCAAGATCAGCATCTTGATCGAAGTAGTCGGTACACTGAACGAAAAGAAAATGCCTTCTACGGCTCTGGTTCATGGCGCACATCAAGTCGCCTTTGATCTCCCTGCCAAGAAAAAAGACCTTGAAGCTCGTGCTATCAAGTTTGCGGGCCACGAAACAAGTCAACTCCTTGGCCAAAAGGGACTGGACAAGAAGTTGGCTCAAGCTGTGGTCCGTGCAGTCGGCACAGACCTTGGAATGATTGCTTACGAGATAGCCAAGGTCACCGCGCTGGTACGGTCCCGAGAGGGAGAACAGAAAGTCACGGTAGCTGACCTTCGGGCCACACTGAGATCATCAGCAGCAGCCGACATGCAACCACTTCGTGATGCTCTTTTCAACGCTGACGAGATTGGAACAGCCAAAGCATTGGCTAAAATCCGCAAGAAGTCCGTATCTGACCCGACCATGCTCTTGCTCCGAGCGCGTGGCGGTCCCGCTGACCTCGCATATCAATGGCTCCGTTGTGCCTTGTTGTTGGCGAAGGGCACCGATGCCCAATCCATCGCGTCTTCCATCGGCGCTCCTGAGTGGGCAGTATCCCGCACCATTATTCCCGCAGCAAAACGCTGGGGGAAAGAAAATTTAATGCGTCTTGTACGCGATCTTTCTCAAGCGGATCGGGGTGTCTTACAAGGCATTCCTGCTCCGTGGGTAGCCTGTGAAGCGGCCCTTTTACGGGGCTGTCGTTCGGTAGCGAACCGATAACCCCACCCTATTAGAAGTGGCCCCCCTCCATCGTAAGCGGCCTGCGATGAGGTGCCGCGCAGCCACTACAAAAACATTTCAAATCAGGACACAAACCATGAAAGACCACGCGCTTGCGGAAACGGACGAAACAACATCAAATTTGCGCTGGCGCGAAACGAGTCCTAACTTGAATCCTCTTTTTCATACACCCGTCATCTACTCCGATGATTCTCCTGACACCCCTAATCTGTGTCACGGAATCGAGATCGACCGAAGCCGCGACAAGAACCTGACCGACTTCGCTCTCGACCTGCTCAACGCCTACTACATGCAAGAGAACGAAGCATCTCCACAAGAAGCCTTTGCTCGTGCCGCCGTCGCCTATTGCGACGGCGATCTTGCTTTCGCACAACGCATCTACGATTACGCATCAAAAGGCTGGTTCATGTTCGCCAGTCCCGTTCTATCCAACTCTGTATTGCCAGGAGAAAAGTGGAAAGCACTACCTATCTCGTGCTTCCTCACCTACGTCCCCGACACACTGGAAGGGTTGATCTCCCATACCGCAGAGCTTCGGTGGCTCTCCATCAAGGGTGGTGGTGTCGGAGGTCATTGGTCCGAAGTCCGCTCGGTCAGTGGTAAGTCGCCGGGACCAATCCCATTTCTGAAGACCGTAGACGCCGACATGACTGCGTACCGTCAGGGCACGACGCGCAAAGGCTCCTACGCCGCGTACATCGACATCAGCCACCCCGACGTGCTGGAGTTCCTTCAGATGCGCTTGCCCACGGGCGGTGATCCGAATCGCAAGTGCCTCAATCTGCACAACGCACTGAACATCACCGACGACTTCATGGAAGCCTGCATCGGGGGCAAGGAGTGGAATCTCATTGATCCGGCTGATGGTTCCGTGCGGGACACGATGGCCGCCCGTGATCTGTTCCAGCGCATCTTGGAGGTTCGCAGCCGTACCGGCGAACCATACCTCAACTTCATCGACGCCGCGAACCGTGGCCTGCCTGAGCCGTTGAAGAAGAGAGGGCTTCGCATCAACGGGTCAAACTTGTGCAACGAGATCCACTTGCCCACGTCCGAGGACCGCACGGCGGTGTGCTGCCTCAGCAGCCTCAATCTGGCACTGTATGACGAGTGGAAAGACACCCCATTGGTGCGTGATCTGATTCGGATGCTGGACAACGTGTTGCAGGTGTTCATCGACCATGCTCCTGATGAACTGTCCCGTGCCAAGTACAGTGCGACTCGTGAGCGTTCATTGGGCTTAGGTGCGATGGGTTTCCATGCGTATCTCCAGAAGCACATGATCCCGTGGGAAAGTGCGGTGGCCAAAGGGTCCAACCTCCAGGTGTTCCAGCACATCCAAATCGAGGCCATCGCCGCAACCGCAGCACTCGCGGTCGAGAGGGGTGAGTACCCAGATGGGGAAGGAAGCGGTCGCCGGAACGCTCATCTCCTCGCCATTGCGCCGAATGCGAACAGCAGCATCCTGTTGAATATCTCGCCCTCCATCGAGCCGTGGAAGTCCAACGCTTACACACACCGAACAAGAGCCGGATCTCATCAAGTGAGAAACCCGGCTCTTGTTGCATTATTGGAAGATCGCATTTCTGATCCCGATGAGCGAGAAAAGGTCTGGTCGAGCATCACGACCAACGCGGGATCAGTCCAACACCTCGATGACGAATTGCTCAACGAATGGGAAAAGCGGGTTTTCAAGACTGCCTTTGAGATCGATCAGCGGTGGGTTGTCGGCCACGCTGCCGATCGTCAGCCGTTCATCTGTCAGGGGCAGAGCGTCAACCTGTTTTTTCCTGCTGGCTCAGATCGTCATTACGTTCTGATGACCCACATCAAGGCATGGAAGGAGGGCCTCAAGGGCCTCTACTACCTCCGCACGACCGCTGGCGTAGATGCTGACAAGGTGGGCGTGAAGGTCGAGCGGGTCGCGCTCAAGGACTACGTCGATCAGGAGGAGTGTCTATCATGTCAGGGTTAATGGAATACAGCGTGGCGTACCGTCCTTTCAAGTATCCGTGGGCGATGGACGCCACCGAAGCGCACGAGAAGATCCATTGGGGTAGCTGGGAAGCTGATCTCCAAGAGGATGTAAAGCAGTGGAAGTCGGGTGGTCTTACGGCGACCGAGAAGGCCCACATCACCCAGATCCTACGGCTGTTCACCCAATCCGACGTGCAGGTGGGCGGTAATTACTGCGACCTGTTCATCCCCAAGTTCAAGAACAACGAGATCAGGAACATGCTGCTCTCCTTCGCCAACCGCGAAGGCGTTCACCAACGGGCCTATGCTCTGCTCAACGACACCCTCGGTCTGGCCGAGTCCGAGTATTGGGCGTTCATGGAATATGAGGAGTTGGCCGCGAAGATCGAGTTCATGCAGGACAACGACGTGTCCACGAAGGGTGGCCTCGGTCGTGCGCTCGCGCAGTCGGTGTGCAACGAGGGCATGAGCCTATTCTCCGCGTTCGTGATGCTCCTCAACTACCAGCGGTACGGCAAGATGAAGGGCATGTGTACCGTCGTGGAATGGAGCATCCGAGACGAGACACTTCATGTACAGAACATGGCACGCCTGTTCCGGGTCTACTGCGATGAGCACCCCCGAATTGTCAGAGACGACTTCAAGCGGGACATCTATCTGATGTACAAACGTGCCGTGGAGTTGGAGGACAAGGTGATCGACCTCTCCTACAAAGTGGGTGCTGTCGAGGGCCTGACCGCCGACGAGATGAAGACGTACATCCGGTACATGGCCGACCGCCGCCTGATCCAGCTTGGCCTCAAAGGCATCTTCAAGCAGAAGGACAACCCGCTGCCGTGGCTCGACTGGGTGCTCAACGGGGACACCATGAGCAACTTCTTTGAGAAGCGAGTGACCGACTACAACGCCAGTGCGTTCACGGGGTCATGGGGCTGGGACGGCGAGGCCGAGTCTCACGCCAAGTAGGTCAGACGACCTTCCACACACGGTCATCCACGACACCGAGATCGTAGGGCTATGAAGCAGGAACCCGGCACCCGAGCTTGCTTGGGGTCAGACCGGGGGCCGTCCCGGCAACGGGCGGCAGCCATGCCTGGGTTTACCTAAGTTTGGTTGAACGGTACAATGACCCCCATGAGTGACGACTTCCAGACTGCTCGCCTCTACGTCGAGGTCAACCACCGAGCCAAGGACGGTGCTCTGTCCTCCTCGCACGGGGCAGCATCGGAACAGGATCTAGCTGTCATGGATGGCTGGGCCTCGGGGGGTCTGGTGCAGGGGTCGAACGCCTTGCTCATCGAGTACCTACGCCGCGAGTCCTACGTCATGGCTCTCACGGTGCTCTCCAAAGAGGGCAAGACCCCGGAGGACGTGACCTCGGAGGACTTGATGGAGCGAGTGCGTGTCCAGACGCTACGGATGCTCGACCACATCGGTCAGGGTGTGGCCGAGGAGACGGTGAAGCGGATCTCCAACAGGAAGTCCTGATACCCGTAGCTACTTGACAGTTAGGTTCTTGCCCTTCCATGAGAAGGTTGCACTGCCCCACGGCTGCCATATATTCGTCCAGTAGCCTCTCTTTCCATCCATCGGTGGAATGTATACCTGTACCATCTTGACTGTGCCTGTTTGATCTTTGAGGTCAACCCCCTGATGAGGGACGGCAACATCAGCGGTCAAGCAGAAATTTAGAGAGAACACCCCACGGTCTACATCGGCCCGATTCGTTTCAGAATCCCGCACAGCCTGGGCCATCGACGTATACCACCAGGACCCCTGCTCGTTTCCGACCCACTTGAACAACAACCGACTCAGCTTACTTTCGTCCATATCGTCGTTGTATGAGATCCCAAGTTCTTGTTCGCGTTCTCTCTCCCTCCGAAACTTCAGGTTCCTAGACAAACCACGAACTTCCTCTCGGATTGCAATGTACTGCAATGCCTTGATGATTCTCTTGCCGTAAGGAGGAGAGGAGATTGACCAACCCATCCAGAGGTCAACTTTTCGGGGAGTCAAACCCACCTCACCAACCTGACCCTCAAGATCACGTTTGGAGATCGGACTCGATGTACCGTTCTCGTCAACGAGATACCATCGTCTCACATCGCCCAAACCAACCTTGAATGAGCAACCTAAACCGGTGTTGCAGAATTTTGAGTCAAGGGACACAATGCCAGAGTCGGGTTGGAGTTTCCCATCCGCACCGGAAAGGTGAGAGAACACACGTCCCTTCCCATCAATCTCTGCCACAAACAACTCATGGCCCAAGCGTTTTCCTCGCTGAACGTCACCCCACTTCGCCACTTCTGGGAGGCTCGTCCCCCACTGAGAACCGAAAGCGCGTTCACCGGGAACCGAGTAGGACCCACCTTTGATCTCACCTGTGTCGAACACCGAGCGGAGTTCTTCACCATCCATGACCCGGAACATAGGCACCGGGTCGAGCATCCGAGCGACAGCGACCCCTTTACCAAAACGCTGGACCGCCTTCTCTGTCTCATCCCGAATCACCTCGACTCGGATCGGACTGGCACGATGGAATCGAGCGGCCACACGACTGGCTGATGCACGCCTCATTCACGGAACCCCTTGGGATACCGGATCAACACCGGACCCTCCCCGTACTCCGGGTAATCCCAGGTGTCCCAACCGAGTCGCCGATACCATGAATCGAGTTGAGGCGTCGTAAGGCCGCCGTGGCCTTTCATCATGGGTTCGAGGCTCATGGTGACCTTGTGTTTGTCGGCTAGGTCGGTGAGGATCTTGATGATCTGTTTGCCGAGACCTGTGCCCAACTGCTCGTAGTTGACGGCAATGAACGAGAGGTGGATGTCACCTTCGACCTCGTCGAAGTCGCCCTCGTACAAGACCGTGTTGGCGGCGAACCGGGATCCTTTGGGGAGGGAAGTGAAGGTTCCGTTTTTGAGCGGGACGATCTTGCCTTTGTCGTTGCGCCACCACTGTCGCCAGTCCGTTCGTGGTCCTTGGGCGGTCCACTTCTTGTAGTCGGACATGAAACCAGACACCGAGGCGACCCGACGTGTGGACGCCGCTACGCTTCGACTCTTCTCCGCTGCCAGTTGCTCGCGGAAACGGTCTGCGTACCGCTCGGCGGCACGAGGTTCAAAGCCCGTGCCATTCAACTCAATGATCTCAGCAAGCGTGTCTGAACGACCGGGGATCATTGAGATTTCGGCATAAGTAGCCAAGTTGTTCTTAACGCGAGATTGCGTCATATTCCCACCAAGGAATGACACCATCGCGTCGATGAACTCATCGTAGTCGTAGTTCGGATGCGACCTGTCGAAGCCCAGATCCCGCAGGGGGTCTTGCCTATCCCGTGAGTTGGCACTCGGGTCCAGCCCGAGGTCTAGGAACTCCTTTCGGGAGTACCACTGCCCCTTGTCACCGCTCTTGGGGGCGTGCCAGACCCGCTTGATCTGCCGAGGGGCTACCAAGCCCTGCAAGAGAGCCTGTGGCTCGCCACCCACCGACAAGGACTCGGAGAGGTACGGACGAAAAGAGTCAGGGTACTTGTCCCTCCAGATTTCCTCACGTCGAGGGTCTTGTCTGCCCGTGACACCCGAGTAGTCTGTGCCGTGGAGGTTCTTTGCCCTGACCACCATCTCCAGCACGGTCGGACCATACGAGGCGAACCTTCGAGCGAGCCTGAAACTGGGAGTGACGAACAACCCCTTGTGACGAGGACCACCGTAGTTTCGATGCTTGACCTTCGTGGCATCGAACCCGTTAATGAGTTGGGGAACCGTGGACAGCGTAGTGCCGTGGTACATGGTCAGCCAGTCGTTCGGCTTCAGCGCCTTGAGGTCCGCAGCCACCACGACCCGAGGCACCGGACCACAGAGGTTGTCCAGATACCGCCCGAGCACCCGAAGGGCAGACGTGCGTTTCAGGGAAGCAAATAAGGGGTGAGTGGACATGGTGTTCTACTGTTCCTATCGACTGACTACCGCCACTTGGCGTTTGCCTGTTCTTGCAACAAGTAGAACTTCTCGTCATAGGGGTCCATTGCCCGCCTGATTCCCCTCTCTTTACGAGCGAGCACACCCAACCCCGGCAACAAGTCTTTTGTGAGGGTGAAGTAATCACCCTCTCTCTCAATGCCGGGAATACCATCTAGCTCCAAAGTATCGCTGTAGCCCTCCCCGTCGTAAAGGGGGTAATCACCACCATTTTTCGCCATCTGAAGTCCAACCCGCGTCACCAGATCAGCGAAAGGCCAGTCGTAGTCCAGCGCAAAGAAGTACGTTCCTTGGTGTGGGTTGCTCCGCAAAAACCCATATCCATGTATGAAGCGATCATCAGGGTCTTCCAGAAAAGCCCGGTCATAAACGATAAACGAGATGTTGTCTTCATCGACATAAATGAGGACATCACCTGTTGGTTTAGTTTCATCTAGTTCCTCGGGTTCTGCGGGACGAGGTGAGCGTTGACCGATTCCAGCCAGGATGGCTTTCACCTGTTGGTGAGTCAAACGACCCTCTCGGATCAGTTCTGAATACCAGCCGCGACCCATGAACTCCTTGACTCGATCTTCCCAGAGAGCCAAAGCATTGGCTTTACCGGCCTCCGTGAAGCCCCCCGATCCCGAGCTTGGGTTGAGTTCATACCATTTCTTACCGATGATCTTACCGAGTCCTTTCCCTCGGTATTCTTGTGCTACCACAAACAGGGTGGCTCCCCATTCATTTTGAGCAACAGCCACTTCAAGCCCCTCAGAATTGAGCACCGCAAGGTTGACCATCTCATTTAGAGAGGGGGTTTTTTCTGCCCTCAGAGTCATCGGTTCACCTTTGACGATGAGGTTTTGAAGCAGGACGGGATAAGCAGCCAAGTTGTTGCGTGCCGGTGCGCTGATCAAAGGCATCTTTTCGGCTAGGTACTTCACCTTCTTGTATTTCGTCACATCAAGATCATGGTCTTCCCCGCGTTGATCTCGCCATTGGGTGACGATCTTGTTCTTGTGCTTGGGGTCTTCCAGGTACATCGTCCCATTATGGATGACTGCTACGAGATTTCCATCTCGGGTGACCTTAGCTCCGCGTGGGTTTTTTTCGATTTCATATTCATTGAATCTGTAGTCCTCCGATCTGAATGAATGGTCCATATTCATCTTCATCAGATCGAAGTCATAAGCATCGGAATCGTGGAACTTGCCCTGTGGGTTTCGGAAAGCGATGAACTCTGCTGCCGTCATCAATCCCGGTTCAGTGTCAGGGAACGATGGGGGGAGAGGCGTGGTCGCCGCATACCGGGAAGCGACACGAGCGGCTGATGCGACCTTCCCCATGTACCTCGGCATGGGACGGCTTCCATTGCCAACTCGTCGATAGACCATGTCGACCTCGATGTCGATGATTTCGAGTTTCGAGAAGTCCAGAATGCCGTAGGTCATTACGCGGCCCACGCCATGCTCGGGACCATAGACACCATCACAGAGGGAGCCAATCGCCTTGGGAAGCCCTTCCCCTATAAAGGTGTCAGCAGCAGTATGGACGTAGGTTCCGAGCAGGGTTTCCTCGTGGCAAGGACCGAGCAATCGTCCGCTGAATCTGTAGGTGATCACGCTCCCGAAGCGGGAGGCGTACTCGCGGTTGGGGGTCAGGTACTTGACATCGTGCCCCCACTGCCGCAGGACACCGGGCATCCCACCGAGGATGATCTTGCCCTTCAGCGCAGCCTCATACTCCCGACCATCGCTGATGCCCCGGTACAACGTCATCGTCTTACTGGACACATGAGGGGTAAGCAGCTTGCGGGGAAGTTTGAACTCCCCGAAACCCGCCTCGCCTCCGATCTCCTGTCCAACAGGCGTCCACGAAGATTTGTCGGGCAACAGGGCTTCGAGTTGCTCCCGCACGTCGCGGGGCTTGATCTCATCTTTGATCACAGAGGATGGGTCGATCTTACCGACAAGATTCTCGATGGCTTCCTTGCTCATATCGAACTCCCATCACCTATCGCGTAGACCCGGATGTTTCGGGGACGGATTCGACCGACGTAGGCGACTGACCCCATGCGCTCAAGGCTCCTGACCGCATCGGACTCCCTACTGTCCTCGTCGGGCTGGAAGTGATTGTGGTGGAGTCCTGTGACCTCCACGATCACAGGGTCGCTTCGCCGCTTCCGGGCTGCACTGTTCGCCGCCGACTGAGCCAGACCCAACTGCGTGGTCAGGTACACGGCCTCTGCACGGGAGGGTTGGGCACCGAACTCGACTCCGAACACAGGCTCCACATTCGTCTGACCTCGTGGCATCAGACCATCGGAGAGGATGGCGTCGAGCACATCCGACGAGGTGCCGTGGTAGTAGGTCTGCTTGCCGAGGTCGATTCGGGACTCGGGTTTGGGTGCTGTGCCTCCGACCAGACTCGACACAGGCATGTACGGACCATCGAACACGATCAAGTACCCGGCGACCTCGGGGTACTCACGCACGATCTCCCGTAGTGCCTTGCGGAACCCTCGGTTCTGCTCCGAGGCTCCGTCCACCATCAGGTTCTTCCAGTCATTCTTGCTCGACAAGCCGATGGACGCTGACCAGTTCCACCCTTCCCGGCGTAGGCCCAGCGGGTAGCCCTCGGTGTACCGCCACACGCCGTCGTCGTCGCCGTAGAAGGTGCCTTTGGGGCGGTCACCTTTGCGGTGGACTTTGGCGGCGACACGAGCGGCTGATGGGATCGAGATCCGCTTCCCGACTTCATCAACAAACAACGAGACAGCCTGCATGTACCGGGAAGCGACACGGGCGGCTGATGCGACCTTCCCCATGTACTTCGGCATGGGACGCCCGTACTGGGCGTCATCGAGAGCGGCGAGCGCCGGGGGGAGTTCCGCGTCGGCTGGCATGAGAACTCCGAGGAAGGGGTCTTTCTCATCGGGGTTCATCTTGGGCGGGTCACTGTACATCACAATCCCCCCTGCCCTCTCGACAGCCTTCCCGTTGTCCCTCAACCACCGCTTCCAGTCGGGGTAGCTGTACTCCAACTGCTCTCGGTCGGAGAGGTCACCGTAGTTCTCGGGAAAGTCGTCGTAGAACCGGGGGTTCAGCGGCATGTAGAGGGCGTAGTAGATCGGCACCTGCTTCGGGCTGCGGGTCTGGTACTCCGGTCGGTTCTTGACCAGAAACTCGATGTAGTTCGGGTTGTTTGGGGACAGGATTCCGGCCACCACGTCCGAGGACTTCACCTTCGCCTCGATGATCTGGTCGCCCCGGTCGCCCGTGAACCGAGCCGCCATGCGAGGCTCCGTCGTCCACGACAACCACTTCCGCTCAATTTTCGGGGGGTCGATGGGCTGACCCCGGTACATGGTCGTGGTGCCACCCAATGCCTTCCGCAGAGGAGCGAACGCCTTGTAGAGCGTGGAGGTGTGCTTCTCCAGAGACGGGGCCTGCCCCATGAGCACAAGGTGAGCGAAAGATTCGATGTCCCGGTGGATGTCCTCGGGGAGGTTCAACATCGACTCCTCGATGGCTTCCTTGATGCGGGGGGAGACGCGAGCGACACGGCTCTGCCCCTCGACCCCATCGCACCACGAAGGCACTGCGTAGTAGACCTGACCGTCGAAGTCA
>ENA-OREN01002790-OREN01002790.1-marine-metagenome-genome-assembly--contig:-NODE-2790-length-17104-cov-3.147530_pt1 | contig 17104 bp, 13 predicted proteins | sample MGYA00248624_ERZ508555 | MGnify/ENA primary metagenome ERZ508555 (study PRJEB26222, sample SAMN06267773) | marine metagenome | isolation source: Saanich Inlet, British Columbia, Canada | place...
CCAAACCGGCGGCGGTGATCTGCGTGTTGGCGAGGTCGAGTTCACTTAGGTTTTGGATGTCGGCCAACGGTGCGAGGTGCCCATCATTGACGTCCTTGCCGATGAGGCGAAAGTTGGCGTAGATCAGCTTGGTGTTTTGCGCCAGCGTCATCACGAGCGGGACAGATGATTTATCGCCGATCCCCTCGCCGGAACTGAGCTTGGCGATGGCGGCCTTCTCGCCGTCGGAGACGGGGGCCTCCTTGATTTCCGGCTCCGGCAGCCTGTTGGCGGCGGCCTTAGCGGCGGCGCGCTCCTTGGCGCTGATCAGCACCAGCCCCTTTGGCCAATCTGCACCTTCATCGATCCATTGCTTGATGACGGCGATTTGCTCCTTGGTCAGCGGGTCGCCCTTGGGCGGCATGATGTCCTCATGATCGGCGGGTAGAGAGATGTGCTTGTAGAGTTCACTGTCGCCTGACTTGCCAGGTTTGATAACCTCAGCGAACGCAGCCTCCTGGCTATCCAGCCTGAGATCACCCTTCTGTTTTTTGGAGCCGTGGCAGTCGATGCAGCGCGCCTCGAAAACCCCCTGGACCGACTTGGCAAAATCCACCTTCTCCTCCGCCCAGCCGTTCAGGCCAAGGGCGCCCATGGTAAGAATAATAGCGATCGAATTTCTCATTTTAATTTAACGTGAACCCAGAAGGGAAGTATCCCTACGCTATTCATGGTTGGCAACCAAAAAAGTGAGCTGGGCCGAGGATTCAATAAACCCGGCGTAGGTGCGATGGCAGGATGTTCAGTTCAGCTCGGTACTTGGCCACGGTGCGTCGGGCGATCTTGACGCCCTTGTCGTTGAAGGCTTTGACGAGGTCCTCATCGGACAGCGGCTTGGCAGCATCCTCTGTCTTGACGAGTTCGCCGAGCATGCCTTTGACGCTAGTGTTGGCCAAGCTGGTACCGTCCTTGGAGGCTAAGCCAGAAGTGAAAAAGTATTTCATCTCCAAGACACCATGGGGCGTCTCGATGTATTTGCCGGAGACGGCCCGGCTGACTGTGGTCTCGTGCACGCCCACGACGTCGGCCACCTGCGACATAGTCATCGGGCGCAATTGCGACGCCCCGTGCTCCATGAATTCCCCTTGGCGCTTCAGGATTTCCAAGGCAATGTTCATGATAGTGGACTGCCGTTGATGGATGCTCTTGAGCAGAAACTTGCCGGAACGAATCTTGTCACGAATGTAGTTGCGCACATCACCCGAGGTGGCAGCCTGAGCCATGAGATCCTTGTAGGCGTTGCTGATGCGCAACCGAGGGATGTACTCATTGTTGGAGGTGACCTTCCACTCGCCGTCATCGCCGCGTGAAATGAAGATCTCCGGCACGACGAACTGGTTGGTTTCGGGCATGTACTCGCGGCCCGGCTTGGGCTCGAGATGGCCGATGTGCTCCAAGGCGTCCTGCACGGCATCCACAGTCTCGCCGGTTTTCTTGGCAATCTCACGGATTCGCCGACGGCCAAGCTCGTTCATGCAGTCACGGACAATTCGATATTCCAGCGAGTCGGAGCGCTCCGCTCGTTCAAGCTGCAGCATCAGGCACTCGCGCAAGTCACGGGCACCAACTCCCGGCGGATGAAACGCCAGCACAACATCCAGCACAGCCTGTATATCATCACCCGGGCAGCCGCTGGAAAACACCAGTTCATCCACGCTCGACTGCAGGAAACCGGCATCATCGATGTTGCCGATGATCAACTCAGCAATCTTAAATTGTGGCTCACCCAGATTCGACAGGCGCGCCTGCTCTATCAGAAAATCCTGCAGTGACTGGGTTGTCGTCACCGAGTCCAGCATGAACTGGTGCTTCTCGTCCTCATCCCTTGAATTGCGTGACGGGAGATTTGTGCTCGAGAAATGGTCGCGCCAATCCTGATCCAGCTCGAGCAACTGGTTGATCTCTTTCTGGAAATCGTCCACCGGCTCCCCAGCGTTGCTCTCGTCCGTGGGGTCGTACTGCGTGTCGCTCGGCGGCTCGGCGAGATCGACCTTGGCCTCCTCGGTCTCCTCCCGCTCACGCGCGTCCGCATCGAGGGCAGGCAACTCCTCAAGCACAGGATTGGCCTGCAACTCCTCATTAATCATGGCCTTGATCTCCAGCATCGGAGCCTGCAACAGGTTGAGGGATTGCTGAAGCTGCGGCGCCAACACTTGGTTGAGCGACATCTTCTGCGACATTTGGAATCCCTGCTGCGCCACGGGCCAACAGTAGAAAGTTGTAGCAGCGTATTCAAGCCGAATTAGGCACAATATTTGCTTCAAAAAATGCGTGCCAATCCACCCCTGCCAGCCAGTTTGTTAACAACTATTTTTCACGCCCCGTTGCCCCTCAACCCGCAACCCACTACAGTGTCCGCGTGCCAACACGGTTCACAGTTTTGGGGAGCGGTTCCGGGGGGAACGCCTCCTTTCTTGAGACAAACCAGACACGGCTCCTAGTCGACGCCGGCTTGAGCGGACGCCAAATCCGCCTACGCATGGCCCAGTTGGGACGATCGCCCGAGACGCTCGACGGCATCCTGCTCACCCACGAGCACACCGACCACACGCAGGGCCTGAAGGCGCTCTGCGCCAAGCTCGAGATTCCGGTTTACTGCAACCGCCTCACCGCCGACGAGTTACGTTTCAGGATGGACACCAAGCTGGACGTCCGGCAGTTCATCACCGGCCAAGCGTTCGAAATCGGTGACATGACGGTGGAGAATTTTTCCGTACCACACGACGCGCAGGATCCGGTTGGCTTTCACATCAGGACGGCGGACGGAGGCATCGGCGTGCTGACCGACCTTGGCCAAGCCACACGGCTCGTGCTCGAGCGCGTGCGCGGAGTGAGCGCCCTGTTCATCGAAGCCAACTACGACCCCACCCTGCTACAGGAAGACACGCGCCGCCCGTGGGCCATCAAGCAGCGCATCATGAGCCGGCATGGCCACTTGGCCAACTCCGCCACTGCCGAGGCGATCGAGAACCTGGCCAACGGCACGCTGCGCAACATCGTGCTTGGCCACTTGAGCCGCGACTGCAACACGCCGGAAATCGCGAAAGAAGCCGTCGCCGAAAAACTTGTCCAAGCTGGCATCGATAGCCTCCAAATCTACGTCTCCACACAGGCCAATCCCACCGAGACCATCACGCTCTGAGCAAGCGGGGAACCTACTTTTTTATCCTCGGCCAACGGCGCAAGCCGTTTTGCAGCCACAGACGCCACACCATCCAGATCGCCTCGCGAACAATCTTGCCGCTCATCTTCGAGGTACCGATGAAGCGGTCGGTGAAAATGATCGGCACCTCGGCGACCTTGTGGCCGGTGCGCCAGAGGATGTGCGTCAACTCCACCTGAAAGCTGTAGCCGTTCGCCCGGACGCGATCGAGATTGATCGACAGGAGCGCACTTCGGCGGAAACATTTGAAACCGCCGGTCGGGTCGCTGAACGGCATGCCGGTGATGATCCTCACATACTTCGCCGCAGCGAGGCTAAGCAGCAAACGACTGATCGGCCAGTTGATCACGCGAATCCCCTCGCAGTAACGCGAGCCCAAGACCAAGCCGGCATCCTCCGCATTCGACTTCTCGATGAAGCGCGGGATCTCATCCGGGTCGTGGGAGAAATCGCAATCCATCTCAAAGATAAACTCGTAGTCGCGCTCGAGCGCCCACGCGAACCCAGCGCAGTACGCCCGGCCAAGCCCATCTTTTCCCTCCCGATGTAGCACGTGCAAACACTCGTTCGCCTTGGCCAAGCTGTCCGCAATATTGCCGGTACCGTCCGGCGAATTGTCGTCCACCACCAGCACTTCGAGCGCCGGCTTCATCGCCAGCAAACGCTCCGCCATCGGGCGCAGATTGTCCGCCTCGTTGTATGTCGGGAGGATGATGAGCGTGCTGGGCGGGTTATTCATACGATGGTTTAATTTACAAACTACATGTCCTCGTGATGATCTTGCGTTCTCCCTCGAGGGAGAAGGTGGCCGAAGGCCGGATGAGGGTGAAGTCGCGGATATTTTTTTGCAACGATCACTGCTAAATCACCGGATTAAAAAATCGGCTCGCCGTCAATCAAGCGGCGGATGCCGAGCGGATTGGCCTCCCGCAACTCCGCCGGCAACAGCGCGTCGGGGAAGCCTTGGTAGCAAACCGGGCGGGTGAAACGGTGAATCGCCCCGGTGCCAACCGAGGTCGAGCGGCCATCCGACGTCGCCGGGAACGGCCCGCCGTGTACCATCGCGCGGCAGACCTCCACGCCGGTCGGGAAGCCGTTGACGACCACGCGGCCCACCTTCGTCTCGAGCACGTCGAGCAGTTCGCGGTTTGCCTCGAGATCGGCGTCGGTGCCGTGAACGGTCGCCGTCAACTGGCCCTCGAGCGACTTGGCCAAGGCGAGCATTTTGTCGGCGCCGTCGTGCGTCACCACCAACGTCGACGGCCCGAACAACTCCGCGCCCAGCGACTCGTCGCCGAGAAACGCATCGGCGGTCGTGCGGAACAACGCCGCGCCAGCTTGGCATTGTCCGTCTACCGCTTGGCCAAGCGCCACGGTCTCGACGGCCACGTTGCCGCCAAGCGCACCCGCGCCCGAGTCGTACGCGGCGCTGATGCCCGGATTGAGCATCGTCGCGCCGGGACTGCCTCCAACCAACTCAGCAAGCTTGGCCACGAACGGCTCGATGTCGGCGGTGCTGTCGAGAATCGTCACTCCGGGGTTCGTACAAAACTGCCCCACGCCAAGCGTCATCGAGCCGTGCAGCCCGGCGGCAAGTTGCTCCGCGCGCTCGGCCATCGCGCCCGGCAAAATGAACACCGGGTTGATGCTGCTCATCTCAGCGTAAAACGGAATCGGTTCCGGCCGGTCAGCGGCGAGTTTCATCAGCGCCTGTCCACCCACTCGCGAGCCGGTGAAGCCGGCCGCCTTGATCGCCGGATGCCGCACGAGCGCCGAGCCGGTTTCGCGCCCCGGCCCGTACACGAGTGAAAAAGTTCCCTCCGGTAAACCGCAGTCGCGCACAGCTGCCGACACCGCTTGGCCAACGAGCTCCGCCGTGCCGGGATGCGAGTGGTGCGCCTTGACGACGACCGGGCAGCCGGCCGCAAACGCCGAAGCCGTGTCGCCGCCCGCCACCGAGAAGGCTAGCGGGAAATTGCTGGCGCAAAAAACCGCCACCGAGCCAAGCGGTCGCTCCATCGACCGGACATCCGGCTTCGGCACTGGGGCGCGGTCGGGGTCGGCGTGGTCGATGCGGGCGCCCACCCACGAGCCTTCCTCGGCGACCGTGGCGAATAACCGCAACTGACTGCAAGTGCGCCCGGTCTCCATCCGAATACGCCCCTCCGGCAAGCCGGTTTCCTGCGGGGCCAGTTGGGCCAAGTCGTCGCCGATCGCTTCGATGTTGTCGGCGATTTTCCGCAGAAACGTCGCCTTGGCTGTGCCGCTAGTTTTGCTAAAAACCTCGAACGCCTCCGCTGCGAACTCGGCGGCGCGGTTCAACTCAGCCTCGCTCACCGCCGCATAGCCGGGCTGGAGCGACTCGCCGGTCGCGGGATTGATGCCAAAAATAGTGGGATCGCCCTCGCCTCCCGACTGAAACCCAATGATCGATTTACCCGTCAACTCCGCCATGCGCCGGATACTACCCAAAACGCGGGGGAGTTTGAAGTTTTCAGTTGTTTTTACTTCTGCCGCCTTGGCCAAGCGCAGGTAGGGCGTGCTGTCCCAGCGCGCCGCGTGTATTTCGATGCGCCGATCGGCTGGACAGCCGTCTCTGCCTTGGTTTGGCACTTCGACATTCGTTATTCACTTCCCGCTTGGCCAAGCGGGGCTTGCTCTGCTTGGCGGTCTTGCCGACACTTCGCGCATGAACCGGGACGAAGCATGGTCGTTGCTCAATGAGTACACGAAGTCGGAGTCACTGCTTAAACACGCGCTCGCGGTCGAGGCGGCGATGCGGCATTACGCGGCCAAACTGGGCGAGGACGCCGGGCAATGGGGCCTCACCGGCCTGCTGCACGACTTCGACTACGAGCGCTGGCCGGGCATCCCCGACCACACGCAGGAGGGGGCGAAGATTCTGCGCGAACGCGGCGTCGATGAAGAAATCGTCGGGGCGATCCTGTCGCACGCGGAATGGAACCAAGTTGACTACCCGCTCGACCGGCCGATTCGCAAGGCGCTGTTTGCCGTGGACGAGCTTTGCGGGTTCACCGTGGCCGTGGCCTACGTGCGCCCGGAGAAACTGGACGGGATGACGCCGAAAAGTGTCCGCAAAAAAATGAAGGCTAAAGGTTTCGCCGCCGCGGTGAAACGCGAGGACATCATGCGGGGCGCGGAGTTGATGGAGGCCGAACTCAACGACCACATTGCCGAGGTGATCGCGGCGCTTCAAGGGGCGTCGTCGGAGCTGGGCTTTGGCTGATCGATTTTCTCTACGGCCAACCGGCGGGTTTCGTCCATGAACTCGGCGAAGCGCATCGACACGGTGATCGGCGACATTGCCAGAGCCAAGCCGCCGAAAAAATCGACCGTCAACACCAAGTGGCGCATCACGGCAGTCATCTCCATTTCACGCCACGTGTCGGTTGCCGGGTTGAAGCGTGCGATGGGGATCGGCAACCGCCGGAACTGCATCGACTCCCACTCGGCATAACCGCAAAACCAGATGCCCAAGCCGAGGCCAAGCGCGGCCGAGAGCCAAAACAGCGACACCCAGCCGCTTGGCCAAGCGCGGCCGAGATAGAGCGTCACGCTGTTCATCAAAATCCAGCCGAGGAACAGGGCCAGCGGCGCGATGACGATCAAGCCGATCATTTCGAGTCGCCCGGTACGCAGATGAGATGGCCGAGCGTGCGGAGGAACAACCGCCCCTTGGCCAAGGCCGGAGTCGAGTGGGTCGCTTCGCCCAAGTTGTTCACGGCGAGTTGCCGGAATTTTTCCGTGGCGGAGAGCACGACGACTTTGCCGGTGGTCGAGATGCAGAACAACCGCTCCTGCGCCCAGACGGGTGAACTGAAAAACCGGCCCTCGACGCGTTCCTGCCAGACGATCTCGCCGCTCTTGCCGCGCATGCAAGTGACGATGCCGGAGTCGCTCCAGAGAAACAGCAACCCTCCCTTGGCCAAGCTCGTCGGCACGTACGGGATCGACCGGCGCAGCTTGTACGCCAAACTCGGCGACGACCCCTTGGCCACGTTGCCAGGCTTAAGGGCCACGAGATAGTTGCCACCGCCGCCGCTGCCGCACGTGCCAATGAGCAGGCCTTCGGCGACGAGGCAGGAACTCACGGTCCGCTTGTCAAATAGATCAACCTGTTCCCACAACGTCCTGCCGGTGCTCGGATTCACAAACGTGATGCCGCTGGCCATGCTGTTGAACAACAATCCGCTCGCGCCGGAGGGACCGACGAAATGGCACGGGGTCGCAAAGGACGCCTTGGAACTGGCGCGTTGCTGCCGCCAAAGCTGCCTGCCGGTGCCGGCGTCCAGCGCAGCCAGAAAGCTCCGCCCGTCCTCGTCAGATTGAACGATGATTTTATCGCCGTGAAAAATCGGCGATGCCCCGCCGCCGTGATTGCTGATGACGGTTTCAAACTTCTTCTCCCAAAGTTTTTTGCCGTTCATACCGAGCGCTAAAACCGTGTGCGCCCCCGGTTCGGACACCATCACCACCAGCCGTTTGCCATCCGTCGCCGGGGTGGAGGATGCCAGATGGTTGAATTTGTGAATCCGATGCCTACGATGCGGCCTCGCAATTGACCATGCCTCTGATCCGTCACCCGCCTTGAGGCATTGCACGACGAACGCCCCCTTCGCCGCATCGTGGCCAGTGATGAACACACGGTCGCCCCACAACACCGGCGACGAGTGGCCCTCGGCTTTCAGCGCCACGCGCCACGCGGCATCGGCCACGGTGAACTTGGACGGGATGCCCTTGGCCAAGCCGATGCCGGTGCCGTTCGGCCCCCGAAACCGCGTCCATTCCTGCGCGTTCCCCGTGGCGCTCATCCCAAGCAGCACGCCGCAAACGACAGCATAGAGAAACGGATTGAGTAGCTTGATCATTTTGAAAATCACTTGGCCAAACGCTTGGCCACGAAGCAGTGAATGACACCCTTGCTGGTGCTGGCGTACAGGCGGCCATCGGCCACAGCCAAGCCGAACACTTCACCATCAGCCCTGCCCTGCCAAAGCTGCCGGCCGTCCTTCGCGCTGTAAGCCGCCACCTCGTTGTGGCCGCCAGTGATGAGCGTCTGTCCGGCGAGCACCATGCTGAGCGGTTGACTGCTCGGCACCTTCCACGCAAAACATTGCTGCATGGCGGTTTGTATTTCGTCGAGTTGCTTGCCGAGTTTAGAGGCTTCGATCAAATGCTGCTTTCGTTTCTCACCGGCTTTTACTTTTTTTAATTCGTCTTTAAGTTTTCCTAATCGGCTACTGATCGGGCGGCGCTTGCGGGCGAGGTCGAGATATTTGCTGCGATCCAGTGCGCTTAACTCCGTGTCGCTCTGGAGAAAGGATCGCGACGGAGTGACGATCATGTGATTGCCTTTGAACGAGGCGAGTTGGTCCGAGCGGTTTGACTCTACAAAACCAAGCGTGCCGGTTTTGCCGGGGCCAAACAGCAGATTGTCGCCGGTCAACAGCGCGTAAGTACCGCCCTGCCCGCTCACGACGCGGATGCGTTTGCCGTCGGCACGGCTGAGGACGACAGGGTTGTTGCGCCCGGCCGGGACATAGAGCCGCGTGTGCGACGCAAGCATGTAGCCCTGGGCCGGGAGGTCAGTCTGTTTTTGTTGCCACTCGATTTTGCCGGTGGTGACGTCGAGTGCAGTAATGAGCACGCCTTCGGACGGGAACATCCCGGCAGCGCAATAGGCCAAGTCGCCGATGACGACGATGCCGGTCCGCAGCGGCCAGCGGGAAATGAGCCGCGAATTGCCGGGAATGCGGTAGTCCCTTGGGCCGAGTTGAGTTTTCCAAATCCGCTTGCCGGTTTTTGCGTCGAGACAGTAAGCGCTGCCGTCGTCGGAGCCGACGAATACACGCCCCTCGGCAATGGTCGGGGCGAGGCGCACCGGGCCTTCGGTGAAGAACGTCCAGCGCTGCTCGCCGGTGGCGGCGTCGAGGCAATAGATTTTATCGTCCGCCGACGAGCCGTAGTAGAGCAGACCATCGACGATGACGGGGTGGTAGGCGTAGTCGAAGATTTGACGCGACTTCAAGTTGTACACTTTGTTCCATCCGTCCCACTTGGCCTCGCCACGCCAAGCGGGACGCGGGGCGTGCTTGGAGCGATGCACCCAGCCGTCGGTGAACGGCGCGAGCAGCGATTCGGCGGCGACTCCGCTGCGGGCGTAGTCGTGCTGGTAAGTCGGCCAGTCGGCCGCTTGGGCAAGCACGGCGAGGCTGAACAGGCAAATTGCTGGAAAGTGTCGAGGTGAAAGCATGGTTAAAAACTGTTATCGCGCCTGGGTTTTTTAGGCAGTTGCCGGCGGCGGCGCAATGTAAACCCGTCAAAACCTGCAATCTGCCGCCAAGTTTAGCACGGATTCTGCTAGGTTTTGTGACGTGATGTTGGCTTTGGGAACAGGAATAATGGTTTTGATGGTGACAACGGGCGTCGGCATTGGGCTTGTCGGTGGGTGGTACGGCTTCCGCTGGCGGCACAAGGGACGGGTGTTCAGCGAAAGCGACCGCGAATTTTTTCAAAATCTCCTATTCCGCTCCGAGACCGCTGAGGCCAAGCTCGAGACGATGGAGCCTGAGCTGGGCCGGACACGCGATCGCGCCAACATTCTCGAGGACAGCCATCGGATTATTCAGGAGGAACTGGCCAATGAACGACAGTTCAACCTCTCGCTCAACGCCGATTTGAGCCGCGAACGCGCCCACCGCAAATTCATCGAGGACAAATTGGCCGTTCAAACGGAGGCGTTCGAAGCCGCGCAACGGCGAATCGACGTCGAGTTGGCGAACTTGGCTAAGCGGATCGGCGAAAACACCCAAGCGCTCGCCGAGTCCCTTCCAGCCGCGAGGGGTGTCGGGGAGCCGGCGTTTGCGGCTGCCAACTATTGAGCCGCGTCCGATTCTGGGCAAGCCGTTGATTTTCTTTTGACAACGGCCGGGATCGTGCCAATTTGCCTGACGCGCTGCTCAGCAGCGAACTGAGCATCCCTTCAAACAAAGATGAAACGGCTTTTATTGAAAAACAGCCTTCGTGTCCTCGCCGCCATTACCATCGCGACTTTGGTTTCAACCTCCGCGCAGGCGGCGTCAAACCTCAGGACGTTGATCAAGTCCTGCTTCGTCCTTCACGACCCCTCGGGCAAGTACGACATCAGCCCCGAGTGGGAGGAACCAGCCAAGGTCATGGGTGGCCTAAAGATTCTCCCAGACCTGACCAAGCGCATCAAAGAAGTCGTCACCTCCGACCACGGCAACAAGTCGGTGCTGATCGTCGGCGACGCCTCTTCGGCCTACCGCTACTACCTCGCCAGCCTAGCAGTGAGCGGTGATCCCGACTTGGCCAAGTTTACCCATCTTGAGATCGACCTGCCGAAGATCGTCGAGGGTCACACGCTGCTCGGCCAAGTGCAGGAATATTGGCAGAAACAAATCAGCAAACCGGCACTTGGCGAAGACATTATTCTGTACATTACAAACCTCAGCTCGATGATCGGGCTGGGGGCGTCGAACCGCTCCTCGACCGGGGTGGAGACGCTGTTCGCGCCGAACATTCAGGGCGGCAAGATGCGCAGCATCGCGTTCATCGACTACTTCAACTACTCGCGCGTGCGCTCCGACAACAATTACGTCATCAACTCTTTCGGCGACACCGTGTTCCTGCCGGAGTACGGGAACGAGGACATCAACGGTATCCTGCTCAACTACGCCAGTGCCTACATCCCGCAGCTGAAGTTGACCGAGGCTCACGTCAATTACATCAAGGGCATTATCGGCTACTACCAGCCCAACAAGCCCGAACCGCAGCGGACCCTGACAGTGTTCAAGGAACTCGTCACGATGATGGAGGAGGCAGTGGCCAAGAGCGGCCGGTTCGTGATGGACAAGGGTACTCTCAAGGCAGCCTCAATGAAAGCCGCCCAGGTGCCGGACTGGATCATCCAAAAGGATTTCTCCGTACTGAAGGCGTTGCCGGGGAAAATTCGGTCTCGGTTTATTGGGCAAGACGAGGCGGTCAACGGCGTCGTGCGGCTGTCGCGCATCGGCTACGGCGGCGGGCGGACCGACGAAAAGCCGGTCGCCAGCATCATGTTCGCCGGGCCGACGGGCACCGGAAAAACCTACCTTTCTAAACTGGCGTCCAAGAATCTTGGCCTCAAAATGATTACCATGGACATGACGAGTTACCGCAGCTCGACCAGCATGGATCGCTTCCTCTCCGTCATGACCGACAACCTCACGATCAATCCGCACGCCGTGTACGTATTCGAGGAGATCGACAAGGCCAACGTGCAGGTGCTCGACCGGCTTTACTTCCTGCTCGACGAGGGCATTTTTTACGACCGAAACCAAAAGCCGATGTACGCGCGGGGCTGCTTCGTCATTATGACCACAAATGCCGGCTACGATGTCATTGTCAAAAACCGCGACAAGGCCAACGTGCGCGAGCTGTTCGAGTTGGCGTTGCTCGACCGGTTCCGCCCCAGCTTCCTCAACCGCTTCGACGAGATCGCCATGTTCCGGCCGTTCACCGATCCCGAGTACGTTGACATGGCCAAGCTGCATATCCGCCTCAAGGCCGACGGCATGAAAGACACCTACGACTGGAACCTCAGCGTCGATGACTCGATCCCCTCATTGATCGCCCGCGAGAGCCGAAGCCTCACCTTCGGGGCCCGCCCCACCCTGCGGATGATCAACGGCATCCTCTCACTCGGCGTGACCAACTACCAGATCGAGATGGCGCCCCTCGAGGAGGGCTCCAACATCAACCTCGAGCTTTTGTCCGCAGAGAACAAGCGATTCAAACTCAGCGTTGAGGGCGGCGACTCGCTTGAATTCCAAGTAGGTCTTTGACTCGGATCGACGCCATGAACTGAGATTCAGTCGATGCCAAACGACCATTTTTCAAACGGCAAAAAGATCGCCTTCACGGTGGTCATGTTCCTGTACATCAATCTGGCACTGACCATTTTTTGGATTCTCAAGCCGCTTAAGAAAAGCCTTTTCATCGGGCTATACAACGGCGATCAGACCTTCAAGCTGGGCTCGATGGAGATGCTCGGCAGTAGCGCTGAGCTTCTGGCCAAAGGCATGAACCTTTTCATCGCCTTCATGCTGGTTGTTTTCCTCACCCTTGTCTCCCGCTTGGCCAAGCGCCAACGATTGACCTATTGCTGCATGGGCCTGATCATAGCCATGACGTTCTGCTTTTCGCTGCAAATCAATGACCCCAGCGAATCAACAGTCTGGCTCTTCTACTGGTTCGGCGACCTGTACATCAGCCTCATGCTGGCTGCTTTCTTTTCATTCCTTCACGACACGGTCGACCTTAGGAACGCCAAACGGCTTTATGGTTTTATCGTGCTTGGGGCGGTGTCCGGTGGTGCCGTTGGCAGCACCTACTTCCGCGGATGGATTGAGGAGATGAACAACCAACAATGGCTGCACACGATCATCGGTATCGGCGTGGTGATCTGTCTGTTGGCGTTTGCAGCCGGGTGGATGGCCAAGTCGATCCCACATCACGAATCAAAATCAGGCCCCAACGATGTCCCAAAGAAAAAGTTTAACGCCGCAATCGAGGGAGCATCACTGGTCTTCAAGTCCCGATACCTGATAGCCATCGCTGGGATCGTTGGTTTTTACGAGATCACTTCGGAGGTGCTGGATTACCAATTCACGGCGATGATCGAGCGGTTTGTACCCAAAAAGGACATTGGCAGCCACTTCGGCACCGTCTACGCGATTGGAAACATCGCAGCGCTAGTTGTTCAACTTTGCTTTAGTATCTTCGCCGCCGGCTTTCCCAAATATCGCATTCACTGGATTCTGTTGGCCCTGCCCCTGGCCGTCGCGTTAAGTTCGCTTTTTTTCATCATCGCACCCATCCTGTTCGCCGCCAGTCTCCTTAAAATCTCCGACAGCACGTTCGCCTACTCGGTCAATCAAACCGGCCGCGAGACACTCTACAATCCACTGTCACGACAGGAGAAATACGTCGCCCGGGCATTCGTCGAGGTGTTTATCCAGCGCACCGGCAAAGTCGCCGCGCTGCTAATTGCATTCCTCGTGCCAATGTTCCTCAACACGCGAAACGAGGCCGGTCAACTGGAGACCAGCCTGCTTGGTCTGCAACTTCTCGGCGGATTCACCTGCATCATCGTTGCCCTCTGGTTTTACTGCGTGAAGATTGTCGGACAAAAATTCGAGTCGCTCGAATGCGAACAGCAGCAAGCAACGACCATCGCGCTTGCCCAAGCGCAGGAGCAGCCAAGCGCCGGGACGACCTGAAATCCACTCACGAGGCTTCGAAGAGGTGCTTTTGGAAGTTGATGAACAACTCCCGTATTGAAGCGACTTCGCCCAGTTTATCGACATCGGCAATATTCTTGAAGGCTTGTTCAAACATGTGAGTACCCGTGGGCGGCTTAGCGGGCGTATTTCTCGGCGGCGATTTCGCGGAGCTTCGTCTTGAGGATTTTGCCGGTGGCGTTGCGGGGGAGCGCCTCCATCTGCATCACCCTGCGGGGCATCTTGTAAGCGGCCAGCTTGTCTTTCAGGAAGCCCAGCAACGCTGCGTCCTCGATGGTTACCCCTTCGCTTGGAGCCACGCAGGCCACCACGAGGTCGCCCTTGCGGGGGTCGTTGATGCCGATCACCGCCGCCTCCTTTACGCCCTCAAACTGGTAGATCACTTCCTCCAGTTCGCGCGGATAGACGTTGATACCGTTGACGAGCAACATGTCTTTCTTGCGGTCGGTGATATAGAGGTAGCCGTCCTCGTCGAGGTAGCCGATGTCGCCGGAAAGAAACCAGTCGCCCTTGATCGCCGCCGCGGTGGCCTCCGGGTTGTTCCAGTAACCGATCATGATGTTGTGGCCCTTGATGCAGATCTCACCCTGCTCGCCAGTCGGCAACACTTCGCCGGCGTCATTCCATATCTGGAATGCCACTCCGCGAATTGGTAGGCCGACTGATCCGGCTTTTTTCTCACCGCGCAACGGGTTGAAGCAGGCGACCGGGCTTGTCTCGCTGAGGCCGTACCCCTCGAGCAACGGAATGCCGACGTTCTCGTTGAACGCCTTGAGCACCTCCAGCGGCAACGGCGCAGCGCCGCTCACGCAAACCCGCAACGCCATGCCGGGCGGCATCTGCACATTGGCCAGCGCGCGGTAAATCTGCGGGATCGCCGGCAGGACGGTCGCCTGGTGGCGCAGCAACTCGCCAATGATGTTCTTGGGCGGATGCAGCGACTTGACCGCCACGACCGACAGGCCCTGTGTCATCGGCAACAGCACGCACACGGTCATGCTGAAGCTGTGAAACATCGGCAGCAAACACGCCATGCGATCCTCCAGCGTCAGTTCCAGTTCCTCCATCACTCCCCCGACGTTTCGCAGCAGATTGTTGTTGCTGAGCATCGCGCCCTTCGGCTTGCCTGTGGTGCCGGAGGTGTAAATGATCAGCGCCAAGTCCTCGCCCGCTTGGGCGGCCGGTGGCAACTCGGGCGCTTGGCTGTCGTCCGCTTGGCCAAGCTCCTCCACCTCGATCACGGTCAGGCCGTCGATCTGCGACCGGAGCGCCGCTGTGCCCTCGGCCATCGACGACTCGCTGATGAGCACCTTGGCTCCGTAGTCTTCGAGGATGTAGGCGACCTCTTCCGGCGTGAGGAAATTATTGATCGACACCACGACGCCATCGGCCAGCAAAATGCCGAAGAGTGAGAAGACAAACTCCGGGCAATTCTTCAGCCAAAGTCCCACCCGATCACCCGGTTGGAGGCCGAATTCGTCCTTAAGCCGCTTGGCCAAGCCGCCGGCCAAAGCGTGCGCTTGGCCAAAGGTGTGCTGTTCGTCGCCCCAGAAAATAGCCGTTTTGTCAGCGTTGACGGTGGCGTTTTCGGTAAAAGTGTTCGCTAGATTGCTCATTTTAACAATATCGGCGGAAGAGCAAAAACGGTAACCATCGTTTCGTCAAGTCATGCAAACAACGGTTTTTACCTTGGCAAGCGCGAAAGCGCTGACACAATCCCGGCGCTTGATTGATACTCAAGTCCAATTAAAGGAGTTTCTCCCCGCGTTACGAAAATCCAGCTGGGTCTCGCTCGACACCGAGGCGGATAGCCTCCACTCGTACCCAGAGAAATTGTGCCTGTTGCAGATCAGCCTCCCCGACACGGATGTGCTGATCGACCCGCTGTCGCAAATCGACATGACGGCGCTGTTCAAGGCCCTAGCCAGCCGGGAGCTACTCATCCACGGCTCTGACAATGACCTTCGCCTCATGTACGCCGCGCAGCAGTTCGTCCCGTCAAAGATATTTGACACCATGTGGGCCGCGCGTCTGCTTGGCTTCACTGCCTTCGGCCTGAACGATCTACTCTCTAAGCTGCTGGGTATCACTCTCGACAAAGGCTCCCAAAAGGCTAACTGGACCCGTCGGCCGTTAACCGACAAAATGGCCAATTACGCGCTCAACGACAGCCGCCATCTCCGCGCCTTGACCGACCAGCTGCGTGACCAACTCAAGTCCAAGGGACGGACGACGTGGCACGAACAAATCTGCAACAAACTCATCAGGGACCACGCCGCCCCCAAGGAGACGGATACCAGTCAGGCTTGGCGACTCAAGGGCTCTAGTAAGCTCAGCCGCCGCGAGCAAGCCATCCTCCGCGCCGCGTGGCATTGGCGGGAGATCGAGGCTATCGACGCCAACAAGCCGCCGTACTTCGTTGTCCGCCACGAGGATCTCGTTTGCATGGCCGGAACCGTGATCGACAAAAACCAGAAGACCGCCTGGCCGGCCAAGCTCTCCAGTCGCCGGTTCAAGTCGCTGCGCGAAGCGGTTGGCCAAGCGCTGGATCTGCCGGCGGAAGAGTGGCCCGAGACTCCCCGCACGGTTCGCCGCCGCATCAGCCAGAGCGAAAAACTGTTTTACGAGGCACTCAAGGCGCTGCGCGACAAACACGGCTCCGGTGTCGATATTGGCGTTGACTTCCACGGTGCCGTGCAGCCGCCGACCGCTTTGCAGCTGGTCAAGGCACTTGAACCCTATCAGCCCTGGTTCTACGAAGAAATCGTGCAGGCGCTCAATATCGACGTGATGGCCGAGATTGCCGCCAAGACACACATCCCCATCGCCACCGGCGAGCGCATCTTCACCAAGTGGGGTTTTAAGGAGATCCTCGAAAAGCGGGCCGCGGTCATCCTGCAGCCCGATATCTGCTATGCGGGTGGTATCACCGAGCTGCGTATTATCGCCGGCCAGGCCGAAGCCTATTTTTCGCCGATCGCTCCGCACAACCCGCAAGGCCCCTGCTCGTTGGCTGCGAGTCTGCAAATCGCCGCCTGTGTGCCAAACTTTCTTGCCCAGGAGCGCGGTGACAACGAATATGCGGAACTGCTTGCAGAGCCTCTGCCGCCGGTCGAAAACGGCCATCGCCCGATACCGCCCGGCCCCGGACTCGGCATCACCATCGACGAGGACAAGCTGATGGACATGGTCGGTGAACCGAGTCCTTATGGGCCTCAGTTTGATCCAGACGACGGCTCGGTCGTCGACTGGTAGCGGTTGGCGACGGATAGGTTCGCCTAACGAATTTGTAACCAAAGGAAAGGAGCCGGTCTAGGTGTGGATGGGCTCCTTTTTTACATGCATTGATAGACCTTAATAAACAAAGGTTAAAACGGGAGATTATTATGGCGACTTAACCCTGGCGTTACGAAAAACTGACCTGGCCCGATATCAATGAGGCGGTCGAGGCGGAGAAAGTGGTTATTGTCCCAGTTGGCTCTATCGAACAACACGGCCCGCATTTGCCGCTCGACGTCGATGTGGTGTGCCCGCATGGCATCGCGGAGGAGACGGCCAAGCGCATCCCCGACGACGT
>ENA-OREN01002796-OREN01002796.1-marine-metagenome-genome-assembly--contig:-NODE-2796-length-17050-cov-8.608908_pt1 | contig 17050 bp, 15 predicted proteins | sample MGYA00248624_ERZ508555 | MGnify/ENA primary metagenome ERZ508555 (study PRJEB26222, sample SAMN06267773) | marine metagenome | isolation source: Saanich Inlet, British Columbia, Canada | place...
GAGGTCACTGCTCTGGCCATGTTGATGAGCTGGAAATGTGCATTGATGCAACTTCCATACGGTGGGGCAAAGGGAGGAGTTTGTTGCACTCCCGCAGTGATGTCACTGAAAGAGACAGAGCGGCTTACAAGGAGATTTACATCTGAAATTATCTGGGCTATCGGTCCGGAGGAAGATATACCCGCTCCCGATATGAATACTAACATGCAGACAATGGCATGGATGATGGACACGTACAGTATGTTGAAAGGCCATACTACCTTAGGAGTTGTTACAGGCAAACCGTTGGTATTAGGAGGTTCTTTAGGTAGAGAGGAAGGGACGGGAAGAGGAGTCTATTACATGGTAGAAGAGTCAGCAAAGATTATTGGAAAAGATCTGAAAGGGCTCAGAGTTGCCATACAGGGATTTGGAAATGTAGGCTCGGCGGCTGCCAAATTACTTTCCCATCAGGAAAGCAAAATAATTGCTGTTAGCAATAGTAAAGGAGGAATTTATAATGAAAGTGGAATCGACATTGAAAACCTGATTCGACACGTTAAGGAGAACAAGGCGATCGCAGATTTTCCGGACGTAGAAATAATTACAAATGAAGAGCTCCTTACCCTGGATTGTGATGTGTTGATTCCTGCGTCGATAGAAGGACAAATCACCAGGTATAATGCGGACAAAGTTAAAGCCGGAATAATAGTTGAGGGTGCAAACGGACCGACGACACCTGAAGCAGACAGGATTCTATCTGAGCATGGTGTTTGTGTGATACCTGATATACTTGCAAACTCGGGCGGTGTAGTCATCTCGTATTTTGAATGGGTGCAGGACCTTCAGTTTTATTTCTGGAAAGAGAAAGAGATACATCAACGTTTAAAAGAGATAATGTCAAACGTATTTAACAGTGTTTTGGCGATGTCACAAGAGAAGAAAATTGATATGAGAATGGCGGCATGGATGATTGGTATCAGTCGCATTGCGGAGGCACAGAAACTTAGAGGATTATATCCATGATAAATTACTTTTTTACATCTAAAAAAGTAAAATGTTTTTAATGTTATTTTGAGAAAGGAATATTGAAATGAGCGTTTTAGTTACTAAAGAAGCACCTGATTTTACGGCTGCTGCCGTGCTGGCTGACGGCAGTATCAAGGAAGACTTTAAGTTGTCAGATTTGAGAGGAAAATATGTTGTGCTGTTCTTCTATCCGCTGGACTTTACCTTTGTCTGCCCGACAGAAATAATTGCACACGACAAGCGATTAGATGAATTTAAAAAACGAAAGGTGGAAGTTGTAGCGGTCTCTATAGATTCGCAGTTCAGCCATCATGCCTGGCGAAATACGCCTGTTAATAAGGGTGGTATTGGTGAGGTAAAGTTTCCGATGGTAGCAGATGTTAACCATGAAATTACCCGGGCGTATGGGGTTGAACATCCTGCAAGTATTGCTCTGCGTGCGTCATTTTTAATCGACAAGGACGGTAATGTTCGACACCAGACTGTCAACGACCTTCCTCTCGGACGTAATGTAGATGAGATGCTTCGGGTAGTTGATGCTTTACAGTTTCACGAGAAGCATGGCGAAGTATGTCCTGCCGGCTGGCAGAAGGGCGATGATGGCATGAAAGCAACAGCAGATGGTGTTGCAGATTATCTATCTTCCCATTCTGATGAGCTATAATAAAGAACTGATCCAAGATACAACATTTGTAAGCAAGGTACCTCATTCCCACGCTTTGCGTGGGAATGAGGTATTATTCATTATTTAAAACCACAAGAGGTAATACTTATGATTAAAGCCGGTACAAAGGCCCCAGATTTCTGCTTAAAAAACCAGGACGATAAAGAAGTATCGTTAAAAGACAACAAGAGCAAATGGATAGTACTATACTTCTACCCGAAAGATAATACGTCCGGATGTACAAAAGAGGCCTGTGATTTCACCGAATCCCTTAAAGATTACAAAAAACTGGATGCGGTCATAATGGGAGTCAGCCCTGACAGCACAGAGTCGCACAGGAACTTCATTGAGAAACAGGGCCTGGGTATTACGTTATTAAGTGATCCGGATAAAAAGGTGCATAAAGCATTCGGCGCCTGGGGAATGAAGAAAAACTATGGCAAAGAGTACGAAGGGGTAATTCGGTCAACCTTCATCATTTCTCCGGATGGTAATATTGCTGAAATATGGAGCAAAGTAAAAGTCCGTGTTAAGCGTAAAAATGCAGAATCGCGACATGTAGACGTTGTTAAGGAGCGGCTTAAAGAGCTTCAGAATCAGTAGATCGCTTTACATATCTGCCATGGCGTATGTCTCCAAAGTATTTTTGTGTTAATAAACGAAAAATAGCCTTTCCTTCGATACACTGCCTTTTAATTAGCGGCACTTCGCTATGTCAAATCTCCCCGTCTGGTTGGTTCTATACGATCTTACGAAACAGAGTATTGTGATCTAAATAGTCTGAATCATATGACAAAGTAGTGATTTTTTTTATATATTTATGTTATAATGTTGCATTCGAATATAATCATGTGTGTGTTCTGCTTCAGACAAATTATTTCGATTATACAATAGTATGGAGGAAATATGAATCTAGAGGACGCAATCAAGATAGTAAGAGAATATGGAAATATTCTGAATGAACAATCTGCTAAAAATGTTCAGGGTCGATTTATATCACTATTGCCACATGACAAAGACACGATAAAAGAGGCAATTAAGGTTGAGTTGATGTACGTCGGTACTGCAGAGCCGAGAGATGATGAGATGCTCGGGACTCTTCAGTTAAGCTTCCTGCAGCTTGCCAGTTTTCTTCCTGATGATGAGGTAGTACCTACGTTTGATATTGGAATTGCGCTTGAATCAGACGATGTCTGTCACAACTATTTCCAATACCTCGACAGAAGCAAAAAGATAAGCAGTTATATCCAGGAACAGACGAGTATATTGGTAAGCGAACTTGACAAGTTTTGTCAAGACAATGGATTGTAGTAGAGGCCAGAAATTTGTATTCTTTTATGTTAATATGGATAAGTTATGGATATTGAAAAGACCTGGGAGAGAGCTCTCAAACATACTGAAGTAATAAGGCCACGGGTAAAGCCTCTTGATACTCTCAAGACCACCCATTTGCCATACATCTTTTTGGCTGAATCCTCGGTCAACCTGGGAGATTGTGTGGTTCGTAAGGGAGAGGTATTGGTGGAAAAACCATCGCTTTTTCTTCCACCGGGTTCGGCTCAGCTTGATGGGTTTGACTTCAGGGATGGTTCCAGGAAACAGCAGGAGATGATTACCAATTTTTTTCTTATTCGTGGTATCGAGTTTCCATCATTTAAATATAATAATAAAACATACTCGCTTGATATTTTTGAAGGTCGGCTGAGCCTGGCAATTGATAAATACACGCAGGAACTGCAAAAAGAGGAAAATGTTACTTGCGGTCTTATCATTGGCCCGGAAGATTGCTGGCAATTTTCTGTTTTCATCTTTATCTGCATGCAGATCTTACGCTCTGCAGATAATGATATTAAGAGCTTCATGAATAGATGGGACAGATAAAAACCACATGCAGTTTTAACGGCTTAAACCGTTTCCCCCTTATGGTGTTATCCTTCAATAATAAGAAGTAGTCCACAATCAGGACATTCCTTTGCATCTTGACCAACATCATGGCCGCATGCCGGGCATTTGTCCTGATCGGCCCATTCCTGCGATTCCCTGAGTTCCGGGTGTACGGTCATGTAATATTCTTCAATATAGTCATGTGCCGCCTGGACATCCTTTTCGGCAACCAGGACAATAAATCGGCAACCACACGTTCCCGCACTGCACCCCGGGGCGAGTGTCATGCCGGTGGGTATACCATTCTCAGTAAGCATGTCAGCCAACTCCTTCATCCAGTCCTGATCACCGTCCTTGACTGCCACCCATTCTGCGTAGCTCTCTTCTGGATTTGGTGTTTCCATATTTCAATACCTCTTTATAATCCGGATAAAATTCTGATTTCAACCAATAACATATAAATTATTTTGTTTCATAAAGCAATATTTAATTTTTGCGTTAATCATGGTAATAGTTTTTTTATAACCTGCATAGCGAGCATGAGCAGATGGCCGTCATGGTCTTTGATAGATTCGATTAAAGCGTCATCTCCTCCTTTGCTTCCTGCTATTGTCTCCAACTCTTTTTTTATCTCCTCATCAGATTCTTTGCTTTTAATTTTGTCCAGTATATTGCATACTTCTGATATATCAGAATCTTCCAGGGAATCCCTCAGTTTTGATATCAGTATCTGAATGTTGTCATCTGCGACGGTTCCCATTCGTTTGGCAAGGTTCCTGTCCACCAGCTTTCTCTTAATCATTTCGTCTACCTCTTCGAGTTTGTCAAAGTGGATCCCCGCCTCTTTTTCCCATGACTCAAGTTGTTCTGTTGATAAAGCCATTTCTATTTATTCCGTCCTTTCGTTTTATTATATTTTATAAATGCGTCAGGTAAGTATTCAATGATGTCGGAAGCTATCATTGAGGGTTCTCCTTTTTTATTAGCCGCAATATCGCCTGCCAGTCCATGGATGTACACGCCAAGTTGTGAGGCGTCAAATACATCATATCCCTGGCCGATTAATGATGCAATAATTCCCGTAAGGACGTCACCTGTACCGGCCGTTGCCATTCCGGGATTACCCGTGCGATTTACGTATACTTTATCACTGTCTGCAACTATAGTTTTATCACCCTTTAGCACCAGGATGAGCCTTCTTTCGTTATTTAATTTTTTCTGGATTGATTGAACAAACTGCGATGCCGTATTCAGCCTATCTTTCTGCACATCCTGTGCTGAATCAAGACCGGCCAAGCGTGACATCTCTCCGGGATGGGGCGTTAATACTGCTTGCCTTTTTATTTTGTGCAGTACCTTCGCTTTATCCGAAAGCGCGTTAAGTCCATCAGCATCGATTACCATGTTACGGTCTATATTTTGTATTAACCAGAGGATGAGCTCTCTTGTCTCCGGTTGTTGAGAAAGGCCCGGTCCCAAAGCAACGACATCGTGAGATTCACACAACTTCATGATCTCCTTTTTTCCCTTATTGGATAATGTAGACTCCTTTGTTTCTGGTAGTGGACGTGTCATCACGCAAGTCAGTTTCGCCTCCATTACAGGATTCAGACTTTCAGGCACTCCCAGGGTAACTATGCCGGACCCACTCCTCAATGCTGCTTTTGAGCAGAGATATGCGGCCCCTGTCAAACCGGGCGAACCGGCAAGCACTAATACACGTCCATAGCTGCCTTTGTGTGTGTTGCTTTTCCTTGCATTTAATTCAGGCAGTTTTTTTATCTTTACCATATCATTTTTGTAAAATAAAATTACCTGACAATTAAATTGATCGAATCTATTTAGTACTATTGATCAGAGATGCAACGTAAGCAGCGCCAAAACCGTTATCAATATTAACAACAGTAACATTTGCGGCACAGCTGTTTAACATTGCCAAAAGCGGAGTAACGCCGCCGAAACTGGTACCATATCCCACACTAGTTGGTACGCCTATAACAGGCCGTGCCACCATTCCTCCTACCACACTGGCAAGCGCTCCCTCCATGCCTGCCACTACTATGAGCACTTTGGCCGCATCAATATCCTCCTTCTTGCTGAGCAGGCGATGTATACCGGCAACTCCAACATCGTAAAGTACCTTTACATTGTTTCCCATTATTTCCGCGGTTTCCTTAGCTTCTTCAGCGACGGGAATATCTGATGTTCCGGCAGTTACAATCAGTATTAAGCCTTTCTTCTTTTTTGAGCGTGAATTCTTAATAACTATTGTCCGGGCTTTGTCGTTATATCTGGCGTTCTTATATTGTTTAGAAATACATTTATATATCTCTTCGTTAGCACGTGTTGCCAATAGATCAGCTCCATGTTTGATGATCTGTTCGGAAATTTTGAGAACTTGTTCAGGTGTCTTTCCCTCGCAAAATATCACTTCGGGAAAGCCGCAACGTATAGTTCTGTGATTATCAACCTTGGCAAATCCCAGATCTTTATATGGTAGTTCCTTAAAACTCTGTAAGGCATTTTCTATTGTAAGGTTACCTTTTTTTACTTTTGTTAAAAGTTTCTTGATAGTGTTATCGTCCATTTTCAGTACCTTTTTTCTATTCTTAACTCATTTCCAGACTGGAGCCCGGAAACGAAAATAAATTACGGCATTGCTTCAACTTCAAGGTTGGAAAATTCCTTTTCTCCATACTTATGGAATGCCAGTCCTGCTACCATAGCCGCGTTATCCATACATAATTTCTTTGATGGATAAAACAGTGGTATATTACGCCGCTTTGCCGCATCTGTAAGTTTCTGTCTTAACCTGGAGTTGCAGGCAACGCCACCACCAATGATTATACTTTTGGAAGAAAATTTATTTGCTGCAAAAATAGTTTTGTCTACCAGGACATCAACAACCGCTTCCTGAAAACTTGCAGCAACGTCTGCAATTTCCTGATCCGTTAGTTTTGGTATTTCATTGGTGTTCTTTGAGTTCTGTCCCATACAGTGATACAAAACTGCTGTTTTTATACCGCTGAAACTAAAATCAAGAGAACCTTTTTTCAAATAAGACCGGGGAAATTGTATTGCTTTCTCATTCCCTGTTTGCGCAATGGCATCGATCTCCGGTCCGGCAGGATAACCCAAACCTAATATTTTGCCAACTTTATCAAACGCTTCTCCTGCCGCATCATCTATGGTACCGCCGATTGACTTGTAATCAGTTTCACCGTGGGTCAGGAACAGGGATGTATGTCCTCCTGATACTACAAGGCTGATAGCCGGGTAGTCAATAATTTCATTTTCTATCTTACTAGCATAAATATGTGCATGTAGGTGGTTGACAGTTATGAGCGGTTTTTTCAGTATCCAGCTTAACGTCTTGGCTGCTGTAAGTCCAATTAATAGCGCACCTATAAGACCCGGTGTATTTGCTATCGATATTGCGTCTATTTCACTCATCTTTATGTTAGCTTCTGTCACCGCTTTGTCAATTACTGTAATAATTGTTTCTGTGTGTGCGCGGCAAGCTATTTCGGGTACTACACCACCAAATTTTGAGTGAAGGTCTTGTTGAGATGCAACTATGTTTGAATGGACTTTATTACCATCTTCCACTAGAGCAGCGGACGTTTCATCACAAGAGGTTTCGATACCAAGAATTATCATATGTATTGAGGTGGGTTTTTAGGCGTTGAAAGCAGCTTCTTTTTAAGCTTTAGAAAGTTTTTTTGAGTCCCAGGAAAAGTTATAAGTTCTAGTTGTTTTTAGAATAAACACTTATACCTTTCAAAACATCAATTGCCCTGGAAAGCTGTGCATCAACAAATTTTTCTTTTTCATCATTAGTTTCTAATGGCTCTTTTCCGTTTTTCGTTCGTATGTCTGCCGCATTAACCCTGGCCAGGTGCCTGTGTAAACCTCTCACTTCCTTTTGCGTGAGATCCACCTTTATATCCGGCTCGATACCTATTCCATGAATCATGGCTCCGGACGGTGTATAGTATTTAGCCGTTGTCAGCTTCAGTGCCGAATTTTTATTTTTTATTGGTATCAAACTTTGAACCGAGCCCTTGCCATAAGTTTTAGTTCCTAGTAAAAGTCCGCGTTTATGGTCTTTAACCGCTCCAGCAACAATTTCAGAGGCGCTGGCGCTACCATTATTAACCAATATGATTAGTGGGAAATTTTTATACGTTTTTGATTTACGTGCTTTATATTCGTTGTGCTGTGATTTGTGTCTGCCTTTTGTAGATACAATTAAACCTTTTTTAATAAACCTGTCCGCCATGTCTACTGCAGTAGTCAAGAGACCACCCGGATTAAACCGAAGGTCCAGAATCAGGGATTCCATTCCTTGTTCCTCTAATTCTTTAACTGCGACATCCATGTCATCTACAGTCTTGTCTTGAAAACTGGTGATTGCGATATAACCTATCTTGCCTTCTTCATCGACAATCCTTGTACCACGTGTACTGTTTAGATGGATTTTTGCGCGTTCAATAGTAATGTCAACGGGCTCACTTTCTCCCTCATGTATAACTGTTAATGTGACTTCCGTGTGAGTTTTACCACGGAGCATTTCAATCGCCTCGCGAATCGAGATATTCTTTGTTGATTTTCCATCGATCTCGATTATCACATCTCCAATATACACTCCTGCACGAAAGGCCGGTGAATCAATAATGGGCGTCAAAACCCTTAAAAATCCGCCTTTTAAAATGACCTCAATGCCCAGGCCGTCGAATTCACCTTCTGTTTCAATCATTAACTCTTTAAGGTTTTTTGAGTCAATGAATTGACTATGTGGATCCAGGCCGGCAAGCATCCCATTGTAAGCACTCATTAGTAATGCCCTCAGTCCAACCTCATCGACGTATTTATTCTGTATCTCCTTTATTACGCTTATAAACTCTTCAAAATCCTGATAAAACAGATCCGGGTCAAGTTTCTCCTCTTTTTGTGCATGCAAATAGCACGGATTTAAAGAGATAATAAAAATCACTATCCAGATAATTTTAAGACTATTTTTCATTTTTATACCAAAATAATTCCTTACTATCGAAACTTCCCGCTTTATAACTTCCTGTTCGGTTTGCTGAGATACCGGATACCCATATATCTCCACTTAAAAAAATGGAAGGGAATTTGTGGAGAATTAAATGGGAAATACTGTGCTTTCTATATGTGGTGGGCAGAGCCGGAATCGAACCGGCGACACCGGGATTTTCAATCCCGTGCTCTACCAACTGAGCTATCTGCCCTGAATTTTATTAAGAAGAGGCAATTTGTGAATTGCACCTACTCTGCGAAGACCTTCTCTGACGCCCTGTTAATAAATCTCATTTTGTCTCGTTCCAATTGTAGCTTTAACTCGTCAGCACTTTCAAACCGAGTCTCTTCTCTCAACTTGTAGAGGAATTGAACTTCCAGGTCTTTTCCGTAAATCGATTCATTAAAGTCAATTATGTGGACTTCTACTACTACAGGTTCATCATTATGCACACTTTCTCCGAACGTAGGACAGGTTCCTATATTGGTTAAAGCGTTATATTCTTTTCCTTCCATAAATACCTTAGTGGCATACACTCCGGAAGGAGGTTTTATTTCATGGTGAAGATTAAGATTGGCAGTGGGAAATCCTAAACCTTTTCCACGGCCGGAACCTTTTACAACTGTTCCAAATATCGAAACACGTCTGCCCAGCATTCCTCTTGCCTTCTGTAAGTTACCTTGAAGAACGTGCTTTCGTATTGTTGTGCTACTTGTTATTTCACCTTCGAATTCTAAAGGATCACATGTAACTATTTCAAATCCGTACTTTTCAGCATAGTCACGGATCATTGAAGCGTTACCCCTTCTGTCCTTACCAAATGAGCAGTCAAACCCGAGTACAATGACTTTAGCGCCCAACCACTCATACAATATCTTAGTTATAAAATCTTCTGCAGTGATTTCAGAGATTTTTTTATCAAACTCCAACACCACTGATATATTAACACCAAGTTGCTCAAATAATACTAATCTATGTTCCAGCGACGTAATACAAGATTGCCGTGTCTGTGAAAGAACGCTTTTAGGGTGGCGATCAAAGGTTATAATTACTGATTCTCCATTCCTTTCGTTCGCCAGACTTAACGTCTTCTGGATAACATCTTGATGTCCTGAATGGACACCATCAAACACTCCCAATGTAACAACAGGGCAGGTAAGTTTTTTTTGTATCTGTTTGATACCAAAAATTGTATCCAATTTGAACCTCTTGTGTGCGTTTAGCCTTTGCTCTTACCTAACTGAGTCTTTGTGCCTATCCAGGATTCCCATTCAGTTGAAAAACCAAACTGTTTTTCCAGAAGATATTGTTCCATTATTAAATCTCTTTTTTCTTCAAAGCCTTTTGGATCAACCTTTTTTCTCTCTACCAGATTTACGACGTAGCATGTTTTTTCGCCTCGGTTTTCAACCGCGATGGCCGACTCTCCAACTTTTAAATCAAAAGCCGCTTCAGTAATTTTAACTCTATCAGATCCCAATATTTCTGTATCCTCATCTCCGCTGATGATACCCGGTCTACTGACATATTTAGTTTCTATTATTGCTAATTTACCGGCGTCATCTTTAATAAACGTTACGCCCTCTTTCAGGGAGGTTTGATTTATTTTCTCAAGACATTTTCCTGCAACCTTTTCAGCCACTTCAAATGCTTTTTCATAACGTAGATCTTCGGTAACCTTGTCACGCACTTCTTCATAAGGAGGAATATGCGTTTCGATTTTTTCTATTACCCGAAAAATAAGTTTGCCTTCTGAAGAACTTATAGGTGTCGAAGGGTCATTTATATCCCTTTCAAATACCTGCTTGGGGAATCCCGGAAGATCAATAATCACTTCCCTCAATTCGTCCTTTGTGAAATAGCTAGTTCCGTTATTCTGATTCGTTGGTATAACATGCGAAAGGTTATATTTCTTCGCGAGTTTAGCAAAACTGATAAAACCTTCTTTGTCAATGTTTTCATATATTTCATCATCCGCATCAGCAATCATTTTGTTGACTATTGTTTCACGTTCTTTCAAAAGCATATTTTCTTTAATTTGTGCCTTAACTTCATCAAAAGGCTTAAATTCTGATACAGGTGTTTCATCCGGGTTAACTCCTTCAGGTTTTACCACATTTTCTGTTCTGAACATAAGATCCTTTTTTTCTTCGTAATATTCCTGCATTTTTTGATCAGTGATATTAATCTGCTTTTCCATTACATCAGCTCTTGCAATTATATATTCTATTTTAACTTTTTCCGGTTCTTTATAGCCCCATATTCCTTCTTCAAAATTTGGGTAATTCTCACTATATTTGTCGTAAAAAGATTTAATCTCGTCTTCCTTGATTTCAACTCGACTGATAAAATCTCTGGCCCTAAGGGCTGTATATTTAATTTTTACCTGCTCGTTCTCTTTAATATAACGCTGTAACGCTTCGTCTTCAGTAACCTTCACAGAACTTTTTAAAAGGTATTGAAGCTTACGTGCTAAAAGATATTCTTTTATTGTTTTTTCGAACTGCGGTTCCGTCAAATGGAATACGTTTCCAAGCATACGCCTGAAACCTTCTTTGTCTTCAAAGATACGCGGATCAACAGGAAAAAAATTACGTATCTCTTGTGCAAGTTCATCTTTGGTAATAGTTATTCCCATGTTCTCTGCCTGACCAAAAAGTGCCATCTGTCTCCAAACCAGTTGGGCTACCGGCTCTTTGGCTTCCCGGAAAAAAATCCTTGCCCATCTGGTGGCAGTATCACTAAACTGATCTTGCGTGACTTTACGGCCATGGATTTCTCCGACACTAGGCTTTGGAATTATATATTCTGCTGCAGGGCCAATTCCCCATATTACCATCAAAAATACAACTAAAATGCCCAGGAGCTTTTTCTGATTTCTTCTAAACCAACTTGTTGCTGCCATAAATACCTCTCATTGTATAGTTTCTACACAGATTAAACTATGTGCGGAAAACATCTTACTAATAAATTACCTACTGTAATACCGAATAAATCCGAACTTTGGATTATATAAAGCAACGCAGTAACTATCAACTGCTTTTTGTAAAAACTTATAATCCGGATCAATATATATAGAGAAAACGTACAAAAACGCTTTTAAACTAGAAAACTCTTGACACTAACAAACACCTTTGTTTTAATTTTTGACTTTGGTCTTAGATGTGTTTTCATTTTGAGTCTTCTAAAAATTAATAATATAAGTCTATGGATAAAAACTTGGTTATAGTAGAGTCGCCGGCAAAAGCAAAAACAATTGAAGGCTACTTGGGAGACGGTTTTACGGTACAATCATGTTTCGGCCATGTCCGGGACCTTCCCAAGACGAATAAAGCTATTGACATAAAAAACGGGTTTCAGCCTACATATGAGATTCCAAAAGAGAAAAAGGACGTTATAAAGGATCTTAAAAAGTCAGCAAAGAAAGCTGATGTTGTCTGGCTGGCAACTGATGATGATCGTGAAGGAGAAGCGATATCGTGGCACTTGCATGAAGCGCTTAAATTAGATGAAAAAAATACACGTAGAATTGTTTTCGGAGAAATTACTAAAAAGGCGATACTTAATGCCATTGAATCACCAAGAACAATTGATATAGCGCTCGTCAATGCGCAGCAGGCTAGACGAATCTTAGACAGGCTTGTCGGATTTGAATTGTCTCCCATTTTATGGAAAAAAATCCAACGTGGTCTTTCCGCAGGAAGGGTTCAGTCTGTTGCCGTAAGAATGGTAGTAGAAAGAGAGCGTGAAATTGAACAGTTTGATACTCAGTCATTCTTCAAAGTCAGCGCTGAGTTCCTGGTTGAGGGTGATAGAGTACTGAAGGCGGAGTTGTCCGAAAGGTTTCCATCTGACAAGGAAGCTTTGGAATTCCTAACCAAATGTATCGGGGCTACTTTCACAATAGATAATTTAGAGAAAAAACCGGGACAGAAGAAACCGGCTGCACCATTTACCACTTCTACATTACAGCAAGAGGCCAGCCTCAAACTCGGTTTTTCCGTAGCGCAGACTATGACCCTGGCTCAACGGTTATATGAATCGGGTAAGATCACATATATGAGGACAGATTCTGTCAACCTCTCAGAAACGGCTTTAGAAAATGCTGCAAAGGAAATAACTTCAGCATATGGTGCCGAATATTCAGAAACAAGACAATACACTACCAAGTCCAGCTCCGCTCAAGAAGCTCATGAAGCCATCAGGCCTACAGAATTCTCAGAGAAGAGTGAAGGTGGTGATAGAAATCAAACACGCCTTTATGAGTTGATATGGAAACGGGCAATTGCATCGCAAATGGCTAATGCCCGAATAGAGAGAACCACTGCGACAATTGGTATTTCCACTGTTCCGCAAACCATGAAAGCGACAGGTGAGGTCATCATGTTTGAGGGATTTCTCAAGGTTTACCTTGAATCAAATGTGGATGAAAAGGATGAAGAGGAGAGCAAAGGGATTTTACCGCCGCTAACGGTTGGGCAGGAACTAAACCTTGACAGTATGAAGGCAGTTCAAAGGTTCACAAGATCTCCTGCAAGGTTTACAGAAGCAAGCCTTGTTAAGAAACTGGAGGAACTGGGTATAGGCAGACCTTCTACCTATGCACCTACCATTTCTACCATACAAAAAAGAGGATATGTGCTCAAGGAGCACAGGGATGGCCGGGAGAGACAATATCTGGAAATGATCCTGGCAAACAACGAAATCAATTCCTTCACAAGAACGGAAATTACAGGTGCTGAAAAAGCCAAGCTTTTTCCAACAGATGTTGCCAGGATAGTTAACGACTTTCTGGTCAAAAATTTTCCAAGGGTTACTGATTACTCGTTTACTGCTTCTATAGAAAAGGAGTTTGATGATATTGCCAGCGGCAAGCTGGAGTGGGATAAAATGATTGACGCATTTTATGGAAGCTTTCATGAGAGGGTAGAAGCTACGGAGGCTATAGATCGATCAGAAGTAGACACTTCAAGAGAACTTGGCAAGGACCCCAAAACAGGGAGAACCCTATTAGTGCGTTTGAGTCGATTCGGTCCTGTTGCTCAAATCGGAACTCCTGAGGAACTTGATGAAGAGGAGAAGCCAAAATACGCAAGTCTGCTTAAGGGGCAGTTGCTGGAATCCATCACTTTTGATGAAGCCATTAACTTATTTAAACTACCTAGAGACGTTGGTACGTATGAAGACAAAGTAATTGTTGCTGCAATTGGCAGGTTTGGGCCGTATATTCGACATGACAGCAAATTTGTTTCGTTAAAAGGTGATGATGATCCCTATACCGTTGAGCAAGACAGGGCCATTGAATTAATAGAAGCCAAGCGCAAAGCTGACGCTGAAAAATTCATCAAGTCATTTGACGAAAATCCTGAGGTGCAAGTGTTAAACGGCAGGTACGGGCCTTACATAAAAGTTGGGAAAAAGAATGTCAAAATACCTAAGGATCAGGAACCTAAAGACCTGACTCTTAAAGAGTGTCTTGATCTTGCAGAAAAAGCTCCGGAAAGGAAAGCAAGGGGCGGAAAAAGAAAGACAAAAACCGCTACCACCAAAAAGAAAAAGTAAGTAGTTTTTGAACAAGCGAAAAAAGAAGTACTAATACTTCAAGGTAACATAGCCCTTTGATTTGATAAGCAAGGATACAGATACACCTGTGTCAACAAACCCTTTCAACACAGACTGAAATTCACTGGCAGTCTTGACATCGCTGGAACCAACTCTTAATATTATGTCACCGGGTAATATACCCGCCCTTTCTGCCGGACTATCACTTACAACGTGTCTTACAAGTACTCCGTGCCCTTTCTTATCTTCCGAGGACAGGGTCTCAACCGCCAGGCCCACGTTGAGGCTCGTTTGTCCGAGAATCGCTCTAACTGTTACATACTTACGCCCGGACATGTTTCTTGGTTGTTCATCAATATTGATTGTCAGTGATTTTTCTTTTTTGTTTCGAATGACTGTTACCGCGACATTACTGCCGACTTTTGCAACCCTTATGGCTTTCTGCAGATCGTCTATATTCATGATATTGCGCCCGCCAAACTGAACGATAACGTCACCTGGAATAATGTTTCCTTTTGACGCGGGAGTATCTTGCCACACCTCTGATATAAAAGCACCTTTATCTGACTCTATTTGAAATTCCCTCAACACATCGCTTTTGCTTTTCAGATTTAAATATGCAGCCAGGCTGTCATTGATATCTTGAAGCCCGACTCCCAGGTAGCCTCTCTCAACTCTACCTTTTTCAATAAGATCTGACATGACCTCATTTGCAATTTCCATTGATATCGCAAACCCGACTCCCTGAAACCCTCCTGTGCGTGTTGCGATAGCAGAATTAACTCCGATAATCTCACCGCGCAGGTTTACCAGTGGGCCGCCACTATTACCCGGATTAATCGCGGCATCTGTCTGAATAAAATCTTCGTATGCAAAGGGTTTGGCAAATGGAGTGATGTGTGTTCTTCCTACTGCGCTTACTATGCCCGCGGAAACAGTCTGGCTATATCCAAATGGATTGCCAATGGCAATGACCCAGTCCCCGACATTCACGCTATTTGGATCTCCAAGAGTGGCTTCTCTGAGATCTTCGCATGCAATCTTCAAAATTGCCAGGTCCGTGTTAGGATCCTGGCCAATCAATGCAGCGTCATGTTTATCACCGTTATGTAGTGTGACCGTAATTTTTCCGTTTTCAAAACCACTTACAACATGAAAATTGGTAAGGATATATCCTGTTTTTTTTATTACTATTCCGGAACCGAAACTGGGTTTATTTGAATCCTGAGATTTGTTATTTTCACCATCAGGCGGGAGCCCTTCATCGTGCGGGTTGACAGGCGTGCCATAAGCGCCTTCCGCAACAATGCTTACAACCGAAGGTGCTACCAGGCGTGATACCTTTTGGAAAATTCGTACAAACGGGTTTGCAAGCTTTTCCAATTCTAAAAGATCTTTTCTTAATTCCTCAGCTTCACCGCCAGAACATACTCCATGGCTGAGTAAAAGCAGAAAAACAAGACAAATTAAGATTTTAGCACGCAATAGCTTTGAAAACTTTACATACATAGTACAAGAAATTGTATCAAAATAATCGCCTTTTACAACAAATCATTTGATTTTCAAGCTGGCATTGATACTCTATTATGAACGGTTGGCACAATGTCATCTAAATAGTGGAGCGGGCGAATTTTCGTTACTGGACAGGACGTACAGGATATTAAATATGAAAAAAGGTAAACTTATTGTTGTTGAAGGAACCGACGGGAGCGGTAAAACCGTGCAAACCGGTCTCCTTACGGAAAGGCTGTCGAAAGAAGGCTATCAGGTACAAATGACAGATTTTCCGCAATATGGCAAATCGTTCTTTGCGAATATGATAGAGAAATATTTGAAAGGCAAATACGGCTGGCCACAGGAATTGAGATATCATCTAAAAAAATATCCACTTCTCATCGAAAATAATTCCACATCCGGCAATGACAAAACAGAATATCTTGAGTCAAGACCTGATGAGGTCAATCCGTATCTCACTTCCCTTCTTTACGCGGGTGACAGATGGGAGGCAAAAAACCAAATGCACAAATGGCTGGATGAAGGAAGCGTAATTATATCCAATCGTTATGTCTGCTCAAATATGGCCCATCAAGGAGCGAAAATCAGTGACGTTGCAGAACGAAAACTTTTTTTTAACTGGATTGAGGAGCTAGAACATAAAGTTTACGCTGTTCCAAAAGCAGACCTTACTATTTACCTGCATGTTCCGATAGAAATTTCCCGTGAGTTAATTAAAGCCAGATTAAGAGAATCCGAAGGTTTGAAATCAGAAATGGATGTACACGAAGAAGACACAGGATATCTGAAGAGAGTTCAGGATACATATATCGAACTTGCTGCCAGTGATAGTAACTGGCGTACGATAGAATGTACAGAAAACAATCAAATAAGATCTAAAGAAGAAATTTCAGAAGAGGTTTGGCATACGATAAGTGAAACCCTACATTAGCTATAAGCCCTAAAAACTTGTACCCCTTCATTTCAAAAAATTCTTCAAGTAACTCATACGACCTGGCATCATCACCTACTACTAAAACCTTGCTCATAGAGAAGATTATTTCAATACCGGAAAAAACTTTTCTTGACATATTATAGGGTAATCAACTAAAATGGCAGGTTTATAGTTACAATCATTAAAAATAAAAATGTGTAAGGAGGGGTTTTTTGGAAAATATATTGAAAAAAGATATAAGGGCAGTTATAGACGAATGTCCGGAAGTTGGGCGTATTTTGGAAGAATACAATATTGGTTGTGCCCCATGTTCTGTTGGAAGTTGTCTGGTTAGCGATGTTGTTGGGGTCCATGGCCTCGACCCACAAACAGAAGCCACTTTGATGTATAAAATGGAAAAAGCACTTTATCCGGATAGAGATATTCCGGAACCTAAGGT
>ENA-OREN01002797-OREN01002797.1-marine-metagenome-genome-assembly--contig:-NODE-2797-length-17044-cov-5.070784_pt1 | contig 17044 bp, 19 predicted proteins | sample MGYA00248624_ERZ508555 | MGnify/ENA primary metagenome ERZ508555 (study PRJEB26222, sample SAMN06267773) | marine metagenome | isolation source: Saanich Inlet, British Columbia, Canada | place...
GCATTGTGATCGTATTTATAAAATTATGAATGGCAAAATAGTTGAGTTCGGATCTTATGAAGAATTGGTCCTAAATTTAATTTAATTGTATTCCCCTTGATTTGGCAGTAATCTTTTTATATTTACAATCTAAATTTTTGTATAATCACATTTCTCACTGTAGAGAATAATTATATATTTGATTACTGATTTTTATAATATGAGATTCTATTATGTTAACTAATTCATCAATTCTTATAACCGGAGGAACAGGGTCGTTTGGTCATACATTCGTTCCAATGACCTTAGCAAAATATAATCCAAAAAAATTGGTTATATTTTCACGCGATGAAATGAAACAATGGGAAATGATGAAGCTATTTAAAGGCGATTCAAGAGTACGGTTTTTGATTGGCGATGTGCGCGATAAAGACAGACTGTATCGCGCGCTTGATGGCGTTGATTATGTTGTGCATGCTGCAGCCACTAAGATTGTCCCTACTGCCGAATACGATCCATTTGAGTGCGTGAAGACTAATGTATTCGGTTCTATGAACTTGATTGATGCTTGTATTGATAAAGGTGTTAAACGTATTGTTGCACTTTCTACAGACAAGGCTAGCAATCCTGCTAATCTTTATGGCGCTACCAAGTTGACTTCCGATAGATTATTTGTATCTGGAAACTCATATAGTGGCGATCACGACACTACTTTTTCAGTGGTTCGATATGGCAATGTAATGGGCTCTAGAGGCTCTGTTATTCCATTTTTTCTGTCGATTGCAAGTGACGGTGTGTTGCCAATTACAGACAATCGTATGACTCGATTTATGATTTCTTTGGAAGAGGCGGTTGAATTGGTTTGGCATTCTTTTGAAGACATGAGGGGCGGAGAGATTTATGTGAAAAAAATCCCCTCTATGAAAGTGACCGATGTTGCATTAGCAGTTGATGAAAATGCTAAACAAGAAGAGATTGGTATTCGCCCTGGTGAAAAGTTGCATGAGCAAATGATTGGATTGGAGGATTCGTATTACACTTATGAATATCCGGGTCATTATAAGATATTGCCATCTATTAATGACTGGGCTAGCGACCCAGAAAGGATTAAAGATGGAGTTAAAGTTGAGTCAGATTTTGTATATACCTCTGATAACAATATAGAATGGATGGAAATTTCTGAATTGAAAGATTGGATTGAAAAAAATCGTAATAAAATTGGCAATATATAAAGATTTTTTTGTTATTTGTGGAGTGTGATGAGGGTAGCTATTATTCCTGCTCGTGGGGGCAGTAAAAGAATACCAAGAAAGAATATTAAAGAATTTAATGGCAAGCCAATCATAGCTTGGGCAATTCTTGCAGCGCAGAAGAGTGGACTGTTTGATTATATTATTGTCTCAACAGATGATGATGAGATTAAGTCAGTTTCAGAAAAATATGGCGCTATTGTGCCATTTATTAGACCAGCTGATATTTCAGATGACCACACTCCTACAGTTCCTGTAATATCTCATGCAGTAAAAGAGATTGACAGATTGTATCAACATGTAGAATACGCCTGCTGCATTTATCCGTGCAGTCCATTATTACTTGCATCCGACATGGTTGAGGCGTTTAATATGCTTGAATCAACTGGAGCAGACTTTGTTTATCCAGTCGTTGAGTATCCTCATCCAATTTTTAGGTCTATGAGGCAATCCGAAAATGGAAAAATGGAGTTTATATATCCTAAACATGAATTAACTAGAACACAAGACTTAGAGAGGGTTTTCCATGACGCAGGTCAATTCTATTGGGGAAGAGCAGAAGCTTGGAGAGAATTAAAAAAAATGCATACCGATGGCCTAGGCATGGAAATCCCATCCTATAGAGTTGTTGATATTGATACTGAAGACGATTGGAAGAGAGCTGAACTATTGTCTCAATCAGGAACACTTTAACTGTGGTTGTTTAAATGAAAGTGGGCGTTACAGGTGCGAGTGGAATGCTGGGTTCGGCGCTTATAACCCACTTGTCAAAATCTTATAGAGTTTTTGCAACTTCACGAGGAAAGGGTGTAGAAGGAAAAAATATTAAATGGGATTGCTTTGACCTAACAGACATAACATTACTTAATGAATGGTTAGAAACAATTAAACCAGATGTAGTCATACATTGTGCTGCAATCGTCAATGTCGATTTGTGTGAAGATAATGTCAAGTTAGCAACAAAGCTCCATATTGAAACAACTGAGGTAATGGCGAATTATTTAGATTCTAATGGCGGCAGGTTAATTTATATTTCAACTGATTCAGTGTTTGATGGAGAAAAGCAAGGCGCTTATAGTGAATCTGATTTAGTAAGTCCGCTTAATGTTTATGCAAAAACTAAGATTATGGGCGAGAAATCTGCACAGTCAATGAATAACGGCTTAGTTTTAAGGACAAATATAATTGGTTGGACGCAAGAAGACAAAACTTCATTTGCTGAATGGGTACTGAATAGGTTGAATGACAATGCGCCATTAAATCTATTTTACGATGTTTATTTTTCCCCACTAACTGTTTATGATTTATCTTTTATCATTGAAAAAATAATTGAGAAACCTATCCTTGGACTGTACCATTGTGGGAGTAGAGATAATATATCAAAGTATGATTTTGGTAAAAAAATGGCTGAAATATTCCAACTATCTGATTCAAATATCAATAGAGTGAGCGTCGATAGTATGGATTTTAAGGCAAGTAGACCAAAAAATATGGCATTGAACAGTGATAAATTATCCGACAAACTTCAGTATGATATTCCTAGTGCTATTGATTCGATTGTCCACATGAAAAATCAATACGACACTCAATTAAAAAATTAAATTATTTAGTAATTACAGATGGGACTGTTGTCCTTTTACAAGAAGCAGGAAGATTATGATTAAAATTAATCAAAATATAATATCAAACAACTCTAAAACATATTTTATTGCGGATATTGCAGCAAATTTTGATGGTGATATAGCGAGAGCAAAGGACTTAATATATTTAGCTGCTGAGGCAGGTGCAGATGCTGCCAAGTTTCAAAATTTTCTTGCTAAAACTATCGTTTCAGATCAAGCATTTAAGACCATTGGAAAGCAATTGTCACATCAGGCAGATTGGAAAGATTCGGTATATGATGTGTATGATAAGGCCTCATTACCTATATTATGGACAGAAACGTTAAGAGATACTTGTGTAGATGCAGGCATTGACTATATAACAACGCCTTACGATCTGAGTTTAATTCCTATTTTGTCCGAGTATGTTTCAGCGTGGAAGGTTGGATCGGGAGATATCACTTGGCACGAATTGATTCGAACACTATCTTTAGACGATAAGCCTTTGTTGATTGCAACAGGGGCATCTAATATGAACGAGGTAGAACTTGCAATGAGTGTAGCATTAGAGAACAAGAAAGATGTTGTATTAATGCAATGTAATACAAACTATACTGCTTCTTTAGAAAATTTTAAATACATTGAGTTAAATGTATTAAAAGAATACAGAAAAAAATATCCAGATATAATTTTAGGCCTATCAGACCATACGCCTGGACATTCAACGGTATTAGGCTCAATTGCATTGGGCGCTAAAGTGATAGAAAAACACTTTACAGATGACAATGACAGAGAAGGTCCAGACCATAAATTTTCAATGAATCCTAGAAGCTGGAGAGATATGGTGGACAGGAGTAGAGAGCTTGAATATGCATTGGGGACAGGTATAAAGAAGATTATGGACAATGAAAAAGAAAGTGTTGTAGTGCAAAGAAGGGGTTTGTGTGCAAGTCATGATTTGGAAGTTGGTCGTATTATTACTAGCGATGATCTGATAGCATTAAGGCCTTGTATAAATAATGGTATTGAGCCATATAAAATGCAGCAATTAATAGGAAAAAAAACCAATTGCAAAGTAGTAAGTGGTGAGAATATTACTAAAGGGATGTTTGTATAATAAAATGATTTTTTCAATTATTATCACAACTTATAATTATGAAAAGTATATTAGAGAGTCTGTTGAAAGTGCACTGAATCAAGATTTTTCTGATAAATATGAAATTATAGTGGTTGATGACTGTAGTACTGATAACACAGCACTCATATTGGATGACTATGATTCACTAATTAGAATTAATGATGAGAAAAACTTAGGTTTAGAGGCGTCTGTCAATAAAGGTATAAGGAAGGCTAGTGGAAAATATATTGTGCGTTTAGATGCAGATGATTATTTAGAGTATGATTTTTTAAGTGAAGTATCTAAACATATAGAAAGTGAATATGTTTTTTACTATGGAGACTATACAAGTGTATCGGAGAATGGTTCACACCTATCTAAAGTAAATTTAATAGAGTTTGATAAAGATGAAGTGGAATGTAGAGGGGACTTTTTAGCAACTGGAACGGTTTATCCTAAAAAAATGTTGGTTGATATAGGATTATATAGCGAGAAAATAAAAAATTGCGGCCTGGAAAATTATCAGTTGATACTAGAGTTAATGGATAGAGGTTTTACAGGCAAGCACATAAAAAAGAATTTATTTTTTTATAGAAGGCATGGGAGTAATTTATCAGACAAGACATTTGGAAGTATTACAAATTATGGAAATAAGCTAACAAAGCAGTATGGATTAGATTTTTATACGATAAATCAGTATCACCCATACTTAAATATTGAGGATATAAATATTAATATAAATACTCTAAAATACATAAACTATACAAAACAATAGGATTTTATTATGTTGAATTTTGGAAAAACATTAGTGGTAGCTGCACACCCAGATGATGAAGTATTGGGCTGTGGTGGGCTTATTGCTAAGCTCATTAATCAAGGTGAGCAAGTGAGAGTGGTATTTATAGCAGAGGGTAGTTCATGTCGATATGAAGCTTTGAATAAACAAGCGCAAGAAGAAATTAACTTTAGAAATCAATGTAGCATTGAAGCATTAAGATCTCTTGGAGTTAGTAGCCATAACTTTTACAACCTTCCGTGTGGTAGGTTAGATAAAGGGTCCTTTATAGAGATTGCAAAAATTATAGAAAAAGAAATCTCAGATTATAAACCAACTACTGTTTTAACTCATTCTAGTAACGATGTGCATAATGATCATAAAATTGTATGTAGAGCTGTTGTACAAGCTACAAGACCAGTAGGGAAGATTGTAAAAAATTTGCTTTCTTTTGAGATACTTAGTTCAACAGAATGGAATTACAAAGAAACTTTCAAACCCAATATATTTGTTGATGTTACATCAACAATTAATGCAAAAATTAATGCAATGCATTGCTATTCTACTGAACAGCCAAAACCCCCACACCCTAGGTCTGATCAAGTGATAAGGAGCATGGCCACAATGAGAGGATCTCAGTCAGGAGTGGAGTTTGCAGAAGGGTTCGAGATAATTAGGTCGTTTCTGTGAAAAAGATTTTATGTGTTGGCTATAGAGAGTGGGCGCTAAACATCTATAATAAAATAGCTCAAAATTATAATGATGGGGATGTAACTATCGTTGCAAGTTATGATGAATATAACGATTCTTTTGTGAAAGAATATAATCCTGATTTTATTTTGTTCTATGGGTGGAGCTGGATGGTTAGTGAAGATATTATTAGCGACTATAAATGCATCATGTTACACCCTTCAAAATTACCAAAATATCGAGGCGGAAGTCCAATACAAAATCAAATTATCAGAGGGGAAGAAAACTCGGCGGTAACACTGTTTTTGATGAATGAAGAAATGGACTCAGGCCCTATTGTATTTCAAGAACTAATGTTATTGTCTGGATCAATAAATGATATTTTTAATAGAATTGAAGAATTAGGCTACCAAGGAACGATGCAGTTCCTTAGCAACCCAATTGAGGGCGTTAAACAGATAGAAGAAGATGCTACTTATTTTTCTAGACGAACAGAGGATCAAGGCGAAATAACATCTAAAGAGTTGAACGAACAATCTTCAGAATACATATACAATAAGATAAGGATGTTGCAGGATCCTTATCCAAATGCCTACCTTAAAGCAAGTGATGGCAAGAAAATATTTATTACCAAGGCGTGCATTGAAAGTTAGAATCTAAAAAAGAAAAGCATGCATTTAAAACAATAATAATGGGCCCTTTGAAAAGGGAATAACAAGTGAAAAATAAAGTATTAATAGTTGGTTTAGGTCAAATTGGCTTGCAGTATGATTTGCATTTGGCACAAGATAGTTTTACCTATACACACTCTCGCGCATTTAGCAAACATAAAGATTTTGACTTGATAGCTGCTGTTGATAATAACAAGGAGCAAAGAGATGAATTTTCTCAAAAATACAGTTTGCCAGCCTATGATGACCTATCTGAAGCATTAAAAATACATAACCCAGATGTTGTTGTTATTGCTACAAGTACACAAACCCATGCTGAAATTTTATCTATAGTTTTAAAGCTTTCCACGCCGAAAATAGTCTTATGCGAAAAGCCTTTATCATATCATTTACATGAAGCACAAGAAATGGTGGACTTATGTAAAAACAAGGGTGTGGACTTGTACGTTAATTATATGTATAGATCAGACATAGGCGCTATAGAGGTGAAAAATTGGTTAGATTCTAACAATCTTGATGTTGGTGTAAAAGGAGTGTGCTGGTATTCTAAGGGGTTTATTCACAATGGGTCGCATTTCTTTAATCTACTAGAGTACTGGCTAGGCTCAATGAGGAAGTTTAATTTAATCAATATAAATAAAGCTCGGAACTCTGACAATGATTATGAGCCAGATGTAGAGATTGAATTCGAAAAAGGCAAGATTGTATTTATATCGGCTTGGGAGGAGGCGTTCTCCCATTATACTGTTGAACTTTTAACTCCTAATGGAAGGGTTCGTTACGATGATAGGGGGGCGACAATACACCTTCAAGGTGTGATAAATAGTCCAATTTTCAAAGGCTATAAAATACTTGATCCAGAGCCTAAAGTCATAATGAGTAATATGCAACACTCGCAATTAAATGTTGTGAATCAACTTTCTGATTGCATTAGTGGCAGTGGCAAGGTATCAAATTTATGCTCTGGTGAAGAGGCTTTATTTGAAGAGTCTTTTTTTTCGACAGGTTTAGATGTTCAATATGATTTTTTAAATTATTATAAAGGGATTTAGTATCTGCTTATGTCCAATATACTTTATATAACATATGACGGTTTACTTGAGCCATTGGGAATGTCTCAAGTATGGCAATATCAAAAAAAATTAGGCAAAGATCATAATGTCATTATTCTTAGTTATGAGAAGAGTGAGGATTTGATAAATATTCACGCACTAGAACTTGAGATTAAAAAATCCGACGTAGTATGGGTCAGGTTAAGCTACCACAAGTCTCCTAGCTTAATTGCGACCACATATGATATTTTTTATGGTTTTATTTCTGTATTAAGAATAATAAAAAAATATGATGTGGACTTTATACACTCAAGAAGTTATGTGGCAACGATTATTGCTTATTTGGTTAATAAAAAAACTGATTTAAATTATATATTTGATATGCGTGGCTTCTGGGCAGATGAAAAGGTTGATGGCGGTGTGTGGAAAAAAACATCGTTTCTATATAAATTTATAAAATATATCGAAAGAAAACTTTTATTTAATGCTGAACAAATTGTCACACTTACACATGCTGGAAAAAAAGACATTAAGTCTTTGAAGTGTACTAAAGATTCTATCGACAGAATAAGTGTTATTCCAACATGTGCTAACTTAGATATTTTTAGACCTTTTTTGTTAGAGGGATCAAATATAGAAGAAGATGTATTTGTGCTAGGGTATGTGGGATCGGTAGGAACTTTCTATATGTTTGATGAAGTATTAAAAAGTTTTAAGAAGCTGATTAAGGTGAAAAAGAACTCAAAGTTGATAATTATTAACAAAAATCAGCACGATTATATTAAGTCGTGCATACACAAGGAAAATATGAAAGACCTTGATATTGAGGTTAGGTCTGCAGATTATCAAGATATGACCAAAGAAATAAATGCCTTTGATGCTGGAATATTTTATATCAAACCTTCATTTTCCAAGAGGTCTAGCTCACCAACAAGGTTGGCTGAGTATTTAGGGTGCGGAAAGCCATGCATTACTAACTATGGTGTAGGCGATACTGAATATGTAATTTCAAGTGGGAATGTCGGCGTGATTTTAAAAGATTTTTCTGATGACAGTCATATTAGAGGTATTGAAGAATTATTAACACTAGTTAATGACCCTGAAGTGTCTACAAGATGTGTGAACATATCTAAAAAATACTATTCCTTGGATAAAGGTGTAAATGAATACAATAAGTTGTATTCTCGAATGATTGATAGCTAGTTTTAACAAAATAAGAGTTTATAATTAGGTATTTTTACAAATTAAACAAATGATATTCAATGCCACATGTATAGAAGGCCTATATATAGTTACAAGGGATTTGATAAAGGATGGTAGAGGTGAGTTTTTCCGTATTTTTGATGCAAATATAAGTAACAAGATTGGATTTAAAGACCCAATTGTTCAGTCCAATTTTTCCAAGAACAATGATATCGGAACTATACGTGGTATGCATTATCAACACTCTGGTTTTGAAGAGGATAAATTGGTAACTTGCACAAAAGGAAAAATATTTGATGTTGCAATTGATATACGCCAAGACTCGCCAACATTTTTAGAATGGTTTGGTGTGGTGCTTGACGCAAAAAAACATACAAGCTTATTTATTCCTAAAGGTTTTGCTCACGGATATCAGACATTATGTAATAATTGTGAAATTTTTTATCTGCATACCAATTATTACACAAAAAATTGTGAAGGCAGTATTAATCCATTTGATTCAAAAATTTCTATTGAGTGGCCACTAGAATGTCAAGAAATATCAGAGAAGGATAGAAGTACAGTAATGATTAATGATAAATTTTGTGGAGTGCCAGTTAAATGAAATGCAGACATTGTAATTCAGAATTAGAAGTGCCATTGATAGATTTAGGCGTTACAGCCCCATCGAACTCGTATTTAGAGAACAAACAATTAATTAAAGACGAGAAGGAATACCCTTTGAAAGTATTAGTTTGTAGTAAATGTTGGCTAGTTCAAACAGAAGATTTTGTTGGGGCCGAGCAAATGTTTTCTCACGATTATGCATATTTTAGCTCATTCTCATCTACTTGGCTTAATCATGCTAAACAGTATGTTGAAATGATTTCAGAAAAGCTCCAATTAAGTAATGAAAGCTGTGTGGTAGAAATTGCAGCAAATGATGGCTATTTATTGCAGTATATGAGGCAGAAAAAAATACCTTGCTATGGTATTGATCCAACTTATGGTACAGCATCTTTTGCAAGAAAAAAAGGCATAGAGATGATTGTGGATTTCTTCACCCCAAAGCTTGCTTATGATTTATTTAACAAAAATAGACAGGCCGATTTAATGATTGCAAATAATGTTTTGGCACATGTTCCCGATATTAATGGGTTTGTAGAGTCTTTTTCAATTTTATTAAAGCCAAGTGGCGTTATTACTTTCGAATTTCCTCATTTGCTAAACTTGATAGAGAAAAATCAATTTGATACAATTTATCATGAGCATTATTCCTATCTATCAGTAGTAGTAGTGCAGGCTATTCTTAAGAATTTTAACCTTGAGATTTTTAATATTGATGAGTTGCCAACACATGGTGGCAGTGTTAGAGTTTATGCCCAGAAAAATAGCTCTGGTAAATTTTTAATAGATCCTAGTGTTGATAAAATACTTAAAAAAGAAATAAAGGCAGGTGTTAAAACCACAAATTATTACAAGAGTTTACAAAAAAATGCAGATGAGATAAAAGAAAATTTCATTCTATTGTTGAATAAATTGCATGACCAGGGATATAAAGTTGCCGCATATGGGGCAGCTGCAAAAGGAAGTACATTAATTAATTTTTCTGGCGTTACATCAGAGCTAATTTCTTGTGTAGCAGATAAGAATACTTCCAAACAAGGTAAATTGTTACCAAGCAGTCATATACCTATAGTTAGCGAGGCTGACCTGATTAATTATAAGCCTGACTATGTCTTAATTCTTCCGTGGAATATTAAAGATGAAGTGATTGATCAATTATCATATGTCAGAGAGTGGGGTGGTAAATTTGTAACAATAATCCCTAGTATTGAGATTTCATGAGAATTGCTGTAACCGGTTCAACTGGATGTATTGGTTCTCATGTTGTCAATGATTTAATACAAGATGGACATGAAGTTGTTAGTATTGTGAGAAATATTGATAATTTTCATCTGATTAGCAATAAGCACACTGTTGTAAATATTGAGATAGGTAAGGAAGATGGGCATGTGTTTGAGTCTCTTGGAAGGCCGGATGTCTTGTTAGATTTAGCCTGGGAGAATCTTGATAATTATATGTCATTACTACACGTAGAGAAAACACTTGTAGAGCATTATAATTTTATTAAACAGTTGGTTGAGTCTGGACTTAAATCGGTAGTGGTGACAGGAACATGTTTTGAGTATGGATTGCAATATGGGGCTTTGTCTGAATCTATGCAAACAATGCCAACAAATCCATATGGATATGCAAAAGACTCCTTAAGAAAGCAGTTAGAATTGTTGCGCAGTGAAATTGGTTTTAATATGACGTGGCTACGATTATTCTATATTTACGGAAATGAAAAGTGCAAAGGGATATACTCACAGCTAATTGAATCTATTAAGAGAGGCGATGTTGGGTTTAATATGTCTAAAGGTGAGCAAATTAGGGATTATATTTCAATCAATGATTTGTCAAAATCAATTGCCAATATAACTGTACTAAATAGAAGTTATGGCGTTGTTAATATATGTGATGGGAATCCTATTTCGGTTAGAAGTATTGTTGAATCTTGGGTGAGTGAATACCATTCAGATATTGAATTAAATTTGGGATTTTACAAGTATCCAGAATATGAATCATTGTGTTTTTGGGGGGACAACTCAAAGATGAAGTCTATTTTAGAATGATGGGTATTGATTCAAATGCAATACATAATCAACCCTTGTTGTCTGCATTGAAGATTGGATATGTTCCATTAAATGCAGACCTTATTAGCGCCCCAGGAGATTACAGGAGGTTTGTAGGGTATGCAAATTTTAAAGGGTTTGGTTTTGAGATAGCTGATAGAAATAAAATTTATGACTTGGTGGTAGTATCCCAAGGGGCAGATATAACATATTGGAGAGATTATTCGCATGGCGTGATTGTGTATGATTTTGTTGACTCATACCTTTCGATTCCTTATACAAATATTAGGGGATTATTGAGAGGTATTCATAAGTTTATTACAAGAAAACATGTAAAGCTAGAATGGAACTATTGGAATACTTTAAAAAAAATGTGCTCTAGTTCTGACGCTGTTATTTGTTCCACCAAGTTTCAAAAAGATAAAATATTGCCATACTGCAACAATACACATGTTATTCTCGATATTCAAGATAGTGTTGTTAAGCGTGTAAAGGGTAGGTACGAAATTACAGATACATTTAAAATTGTATGGGAGGGGCTGCCATGTAATTTGTACCAACTAAAAGCTGTAGCCAAAAGTCTAAATAGACTTAGTAAAAAATATAATATTGAATTGCACATTATCACAGACCCATTAATTCCATCACCTATAGGAAGTTTTTTCGATATCAATACTAGCCTAAGAATTAATAAGATATTCCACAAGACAGTATTTCATGAGTGGAACAAGGATACAGTTGCCAAAATTATTTGTAGTTGTGATGTGGCAATAATACCTGTCGATACAAAATACGCCTTAACAAGTGGTAAGCCCGAAAATAAATTGTTATTATTATGGAGAATGGGAATTCCTGTTGTAGCCTCGGACACACCAGTATATTCCTTAATAATGAAAAAAGTTGGCTTAAATTTAATATGCAAAAATAGCGATGACTGGTTTGAGAAAATACAAAGTCTAATTGCTAGTAGTAAATATAGAGAGCAAGTAGCAAAACTTGGAAAGGGTTACGCTGAAAAGTATTCAGATTCAAGCCTGTTGATTAGAGAGTGGGATGCGTTATTCCAATCTCTAAATTTTAATACAGACTCTATCTAATTATTTATTCAGGACATTTTCATGCAAAAATTCAGATTTATTATTGTCGGGGTTTGGAACACTTTAATTGGGTATTCTATTTTCTATGTTATGTATTCATGGCTAGAAAATGTATTCGATGAACAGTATAAAGGTTATATGGTTTCCATTGCCCTATCTCAAATTTTATCTGTCGTGCAAGCGTTTTTTGCACATAAGTACGTAACCTTTAAATCAATAATGGTTGGTCGTCAAATGTTGCGTGAGTTTTTGAAATTTGTGCATGCCTATACTTTTACTTTTATTGCGACAATTGTAATGATGCCATTAGTAACTGAATTGCTTTATATTAAGCCAGAAATTTCAGCTTTGATTGTGATGCTAATTGTTGCAATAATGAGCTATACCTTAAACAGTAAATATGTATTTAACAAGTAATACTCCAATGCATTCAAGAGGCAATAAAAAAGAAATTTTCAAAGATATTGTAATAATATTAACATTATTTATTTTTGTTAGAATTGTAGTTTTTCTTTTATTTGATTTTAGTGATTTATTTGGTGGAGATAGTGGATATTATGCTGAAGTTGGCAATAATATAGTTAACAATTTTTCCCATGGGGAGTATTCCTCTTTGTCAAATTCAATTGATCCGACAGTATTCAGGCCGCCTTTGTACTCTGCTTTTGTGGGCATTATGACTTTAGTTGTAGATAGCCCTCTATCTGTATACATATATCAGTCGGTAGTGTATTTTATATTTGCCATTGTGTGCTACATAGTTTTAAGAAATGAGGATAAAAAAATTGCCTTTTTATCTGTCTTATTAATTGCGGCATCCCCATCCGATGCTTTATACAATGGCAGAATTCTTTCTGAGAATATTGTTACACCGCTACTTGTCATGAGTTCGATATTTTTCATTTTTCCAAAAAATAAAACAAGGTATTTTTTGTCAGGAATTTTAATTGGAGCTACGATTTTAGTGAGAGATGTGTACATATTATTGCCATTATTGTTTATTATAGTAGGCCTACTCAATGGTGTTACAAGTAAGGCTCTATTTCCTTATGTATTGGGATTTCTGCTAGTTGTATCTCCGTGGATAGTGCGAAATATCAACCTTGATGAAAATAGCGGGGCGTTTGTTAGTAAGGGCATCATGTGGTCTAATATATGGTCCGGATCTTGGATTGAAGACCATAATGATGTTATTGGTAAAAACAATATTCCAAAAAAAGCGTTAGACACTCTCCATGTCACAATTTCAGAAGGTGAGTTCCTTGAAATTTGGGCAAATAGAGCCAATAATGAAAATTTTTTCAAAGATGCTTCGGTTCACTATATCTTAAATAATCCAATAAAGACTGTTTCGACATGGGTGTCTAGATACCACCTTTTATGGATTGGGACACGTAGTGATCTATTTGTGACCAGTGCCGAAAGATATAGTTTAGAGTGGTATTTTATTAAATATTTTCTTTATATTTTGAATGTTGTTGTTTTATTTTTTTCAGTGGTTGGAATTTTCTTGGCAATAAAGGATAGAAGTAAGTTGATACTTTTGGTAGTTCCCATTATTTATAGTGCACTAATATATATCCCGTTTTACAATATTGAGACAAGATACACACAGCCTATTTATCCGATAATATTAATATATATGACATATGTATTGCTCTATCTTAAGAAATTATTGACAAAAGAACAAGTATGATAAATATCGCGGCATTAACTGACCATACGTTTACTCCATCATCTAGATACAGAGTTAGGCAGTTTATCAATCCATTAAAAAGGTATGACATAAGTGTAAAAGATTTTAAGAGAAAATACTCATCTCAATTAATCACTCCAAAGGCGGGAAAAAGAATAAGAAGCTCCTCATTATTATTAGGTAGGGCGGTTAACCAAGAGTTTTTAAATCTTTTTAATACATTTAACAGAGTCGTAAAATCAAATTCATTTGATGCAATTTGGCTAAGTAGGCAGCTGATTATTGGCCATCCTCCTCTTGTTGAGTTGGTGATTAAGAAGCCGTTAATTTATGATATCGATGATGCGGTATTTTTAACCTCTTTTTTCGCAAAAAAACAAGTTGAATATATATCCAGGAGGTCTAACATAATTTTTGCCGCAAATGATTATCTTGCTAACTATTTATCACAATACAGTGATTCAATACATGTAATTCCAACAACTGTTGATACTGACTTGTTTAGACCTGTTATTAAAGAGCCCTCTAAAGATTCACAAGAAATAGTTACGATTGGATGGTCTGGAACTTCTAGTTCATATAAATATTTTTACTCAATAGAGGATATGTTGGTGAAATTGTTAAAAAAATATAAAAATGTTGAATTAATCTTTGTGTCAGACAGACCCCCTTATGAATTAGAAAAACTTTCAAAATTTATTAAGTTTGTCAAATGGAGTGCAAAAAATGATGTGTCCAGTATACAAACATTTGACATAGGAATTATGCCCATTGCAAATGATGAATGGAGTAAAGGCAAGAGCTCGTATAAGATGCTTTTGTATGCATCTTGTGGTATACCAGTGGTTGTTGATTTAATAGGTGAGAATCGAAAAATTTTAGAAGAGGCTGAAATTGGAATGGGTCCAGTAGGTAGTGACGAATGGTATGATGCAATTGAGTATTTGATATTGAATGACAGTGATAGAAAGAGGCTTGGTAATATTGGCAGAGATTACGTTGTAAGAACTAAAAGTATCAAAACCTATGTGCCTATAATTTCGAATTTAATTATCAAGAATGTATAACTATAATGGTTAACTTAAAAAACCTAAAAGATCCGATCATAGCCTACAAAACATACCTTGATGCACTATGCAGTTATACTGCAAGTGTTGAGCAACCGGAAAAACCAAATAAATCCAAGGTAGGTATATTGATTTTTGAGTCTTTTTTAAAGCTGCATATTATTTTTCAACATACATTTAAGAGGAATATAAACAAGAAATATATATTTGTTAATGCAAGGTATGATGATATTATTTTATCTTTAGACAGAAAAGATGTTGTAATTCTTGGTGGCGTTAGTGATCTATTTTTTTGTTTAAGAAATAGAATAAAATTTATATGGATAGGGTACTTAACGAGAGGATTCGACATTTATTTTTATCATGATAGATGTAAGTCGTATATTGACGTATTAACAATACTAAGCAACCTGGTTAAAAAAAATATTTGTTGCGAATCTATATTTTTGTGGGAAGATAATATAAAGGTGGGCTTGGTATTTTCATATTTGTTTAAGGAGAGTAAGGATATTAATATTGTTACAATACAGCATGGATTATTTGTACCTAATAAGAAAATAAAATATCCAGGCAGTAACTCAAATTATAATTTCGTTATTAAAAATAGTCAAAAAAAACTAATAGGGTGTAATGATGAGAACTCATGTGTCATAGGGTTGACCTATGATATTAATCATAAAGTGGATTTATTTTTTAAAAATGTTTATCTTGTTGGAGTTGGTAGAATTGGGAGGAATGATACAAATTATCTGTATTCTATATATCTGTATTCTAAGATTATGGACATATTCGAAGGATCTGAGTATAAGGTTTTCTATAGACCTCACCATACAGAAGATATAAATTTTTGTAGGAGTATGTTTCATAATATTGATACAACTCCTAAAAAAGATCTGTTGAGTGGGGGGAGGTATATATATATTGGGTTCGAGTCAACGTTACTTTATGAGGCAAAATTTTTTAATAATTTGACAGTTGGTATTGACTCTAATGAAAGAGCGTTTATAAGAGATTTTGAATTAGATATTGTAATTAATGAAAAAGATATAGGACTTATTTTTGATAGAATTAAGGGGTATATTGATGATAGTGGGAATAAAGAAAGTGTACATCAACCAGATATGCGTACAAGATTTATAAAGTGCATGGAAAGACTTGAATATTATTCTCAAAATAAGAACAAGGGGTGAAATGAAGATTGTTAATCCATCTGTTAAATTAGATATAGAAAAAAAAGTATTAATAAATCTTAATTTAGGGTCTGGAGTGTATCATAAATCAGACTATTACTCTTTAGATCACCTGCCTTTAGAAGGTGTTGATATTTTAGCTGATTTAAATGAATCATTAACATTATTACCTGATAATTGCGTGCGTAAAGTTTTCTCTCATCATGTTCTTGAGCATGTTGAAAATTTTATTCCTTTTATGGGTGAATTGCATCGTGTAGTAAAAAGTGACGGAGTGATAGAGATAGTGGTTCCACATTTCTCGAATGTGTATAGTTTTTCCGACCCAACCCATGTAAGGTTTTTTGGTCTATATACAATGTATTATTTTTCCCTTGATAAGGATCAGCCAACAAGAAAGGTTCCCTCCTTTTATGCTGACTTCAAGTTTAGAGTTGAATTGGTAAAGATAGAGTTTTATAAAGATACTATCTTTGAGCACTTATTTATGCCTTTATTTTCTAAACTTGTTAACCTTAATCATGGGTGTCAAAATTTTTATGAGAGAAGACTGTGCTCTTTGTTTCATGCTTCGCAAATAAGGTATATTTTGATACCAATTAAAGATAAAGAGGAAAGTGTTTGATGGGTTTTGATTTGAGAATTGATAAGGATGACTTGGTATCATTTGCAAAAAGGAAGGCGAGTACGTATAGAAATAACTTGCCTTATCCGCATATTGTTTTAGATGATCTTTTTGACAGAGAAAAGATTAAGGAGATTTTGGATGAGTTTCCTGATGAGGATGCAATTGATTGGAGGAGATTTAATGATGAAACTGGTGTTAAGCTTGCATCTAAAAATGAAAATCAATTAGGACTCAAAACATTTCACTTAATAAATGTTTTGAATTCCGGAACATTTTTAAGGTTTTTAGAGTCACTAACTGTTTAGTCCCACAATCTTATGGTGTATCATTACCCCAACTACAGGAGACTAACTTATGGGAAGTATATTACA
>ENA-OREN01002798-OREN01002798.1-marine-metagenome-genome-assembly--contig:-NODE-2798-length-17043-cov-28.932689_pt1 | contig 17043 bp, 11 predicted proteins | sample MGYA00248624_ERZ508555 | MGnify/ENA primary metagenome ERZ508555 (study PRJEB26222, sample SAMN06267773) | marine metagenome | isolation source: Saanich Inlet, British Columbia, Canada | place...
CGCATTTGCCTTCTTCGCTTTTGCCTTCGCCGCATTTTCCATCTTTGCTTTTAGACTCGGGCTTAACGTCGTCTTCCGATTGCCCATCGCCAAGATTGCCGTGGCCATCAGCCAACACCATATAACCGCTATCCATCGCCGCAAAGCTAAACGGATTGGTAGAAATCGTCTCCGCAGTGGCCGCAGTTGTTCCCATCACCGCCGTGAAAGCCAATGTGGCCGTAGTTAGTTTATTCATGCGCAATATCCCCGTTTTTGATGTTAAAAAATAGCCAAGAGGCTTAATAAGATTATCTATTCATACCTCTTTTTTTTGATAAAGGCAATATTTTTATAGGCATAACACCTTAATTCCTAATCTTTGTAATAGAATTACGGCTAAAACTGTTTAATCTTTGTTCCCATAGCCAGAATACTATTAACGCATCCCTAAGATTAAGAAGAACCAAGAAAGTCTTTTCACTACGTAGTAAAGTCCGAATAAATAGGCTATTTAAGTTATCATTTTATTGGCTTGATGAACGGAGTTTGATCCTATAATTGACTAAAGATTTCCTCGGCTCTTGATCTCTTTAAATCATTGCTACCAATTCCCGAACTGTTTCCTCTATACCCTCTGCTACGTCTGAAATGGTCTTACCAAGCATATAAGCTGGGGAGGTGATAATTTTGTTTCTCTTATCTATAACAATATTTTGGACTTCACAATCTTGATGTTTGCTGCCCAAGCTTTCTATCTTTTCACTCCAGTTTTTGTCATTACCGATTGTTAATGTCGGCGATGCTGATTCCTTTTCAAAAATTTTAGCGTACATTGCTGGCGCAATACACACCGCCGCCTGTGGTTTTTGTTTATTTTGAAATTCTTTAACAAGGCGACTCACCTCTGGGTTTACTTCAGCATTCTCTCCCTTTACTGCCATAGTGCACAAATTCTTCGCTGCCCCAAATCCACCAGGGAAAATCAAGGCATCGATATCGTCTGCCTTGACCTCACTAATATCTTTGATATTACCACGGGCAATACGTGCTGCCTCAACTAAAACATTTCTCTTTTCTCCTGCAACCTCATCTCCAGTGAGATGATTTACAACATGCATTTGATCAATGTTTGGCGCCATGCATACGGCTTCAGCTCCTGCACGATCAATAGCAAGAAGGATTAGAACCGATTCATGAATTTCTGCCCCGTCATAAACTCCACAACCTGAAAAGACTACTCCGATTTTCTTTTTCATAATTCACCTCCTAATTATTTTTAGGCTAAACAAAACACCTGATATTTGCTAAAAAATTAAATCATAAAATACCAACTTATGGTTCATAACAATTGGTAATGGGTAAACGACGATCTTTACCAAATGCCTTAGGTGTAATTTTTATTCCAGGGGGACCTTGTCTGCGTTTATATTCACTATTATCTACCAATTTAACTATTTTCTTAACTTCCTTCATGGGAAGTCCAATCCCCCTGAGCTCTTCCATTCCTTGATCTTCCTCTATATATCGGGCCAAAACCTTGTCCAATAATGAATAAGGTGGCAAAGAATCTGTATCCTTCTGACCCGGCCGCAATTCTGCTGAAGGTTCTTTCGTTAAAATTGTTTCTGGAATTAGGGCATAACCCTCATTTTTGTTAATCCATTTCGATAATCGATATACCCATTTTTTTGGAACATCTTTAATAACGGCAAACCCTCCTGCCATATCACCGTATAAAGTACAGTAACCAACACTGAATTCACTTTTATTGCCGGTAGCCAACACAAGCCAACCCATTTTATTTGAAAGAGCCATCATTAAGTTCCCTCGAATTCTGGCTTGCAGGTTTTCCTCTGTAGTATCAGAAGGTAAGTTTTCAAATACTTTGAAAAGAATTTTATCGTAGGCCAGCATAACTTCTTTTATGGGGAGTGAAATAGTTCGCATCCCCAAGTTCTTTGCCAAAGCTTCTGAATCGTCTATACTTCCTCGTGAGGAATAATTAGAGGGCATGGTGATACCCACTACATTTTCTGAGCCGATTGCCTTCACCGCTATCACTGCTGTAAGAGCCGAATCAATTCCACCACTCAAACCGATAGCCGCTTCGCTAAAACCATTTTTCTTCATATAATCGCGAGTACCAAGAACCAAGGCCTTGAAAACTTCTTCTGTTGCCCCCAATTTAAATACTCTACGTTTTAAGATAACCGGCTTACCCACACCACTTAAAGTAGTTCGAACATCATATGTTTTAATCGACGAATTTATCGATTTTTTTGAATTTTGTTTTGTAGACTTTGGATGAATTTTTAAATCTGCATAAATCATCTCCTCTTCAAATGCATTGCCTTTCGCTATAAAAGTTCCATCTGGAGCAACCACAAGACTGTGGCCATCAAAAACTAACTCATCCTGACCGCCTATCAAATTAGCATATACGATATGAGCCTTGTATTGGCGTGCTCGCTCGCGGATCATTTCCTCGCGTGACCTACCCTTGCCTTTAAAGTAAGGAGAGGAGGAAATATTGAGAAGAACGTCCGCCTGCCCCTCTGCACAAACCTGTTTACCAGGTCCATTTACGTCCCAAATATCTTCGCAAATGGTTAAGCCTATCTTTATGCCATTCATCACAAAACAGGTTGGTTCATTACCTTCTACAAAATATCTTTTTTCATCAAAAACCCCATAATTCGGAAGAATCATTTTTCTATAGTTTCCGATCACCTTGCCTTTATATAGCAACGCGGCAGAATTATATAAATTCCTTTTTACTTTTTCCACATAACCAACAACAGCAACAACTCCCCTCACATCTAAAGCAAGGTGCCTTAAAAACTTTTTATTTTTTTCAATAAAGTCATCTTTGAGAAGCAGATCTTCCGGTGGGTACCCTGTCAACGTCAGTTCTGGAAATAAAATCAGGTCGGCACCAAATTTGGTAGCCTCCTTGAGGCAATTTTCAATACGATTCGCGTTGTACTCAAAGTCCCCCACAACGAAATTCATCTGAGATACAGCTACGCGCAGGTTCACCTGAGACGAAGTTTGGCTATTTAAAACCCCTCTTCGTTGGATTTTTTTGGTAGCCCTTTTTATAGAGGACGATTTCTTTTTCATCTTTCTTTCTCTCTCCATGCGCTCCAATCCCCAACAAAAGCACAGACATTTTTGCCACAAAATATATTGTATTATTTTAATTCTTTAAGCATTCAAGAAAGATTATACTACAATTACATCGGGTCCCTTTTTTACAAATATCCATCCTTAGACTTATAGTCCTATGGCTGAACTATCTGCTGTTGAAAACAGCATTAAACACTGTATCGAGAAGAATGGCTTCCCTGAAAAAAGTGTGCGGTTGCCTTTTAAATCCATCCATGAAAGTTGTAAAAACCACCGTATCGCATTGAAGGAAGTTCTTGCTAATTTAATTCAACATAAAATTTTTGGAACTATTCAAGGCGATTTCATTGAATTTCGAGCCCGTGAAACTTTAAAAGAAAAACCAAATACCTCTAACCATGAAAACAATCCATCCAAAGTAAGCGCACCGAACATGGAAGACCTCAAAGAAATGGCCCAATCATATATGTCAAAAATGACTCCTGATCAAATACAAGAGATGGAAAAAACGGTCTCGAATATGAGCGAAGAAGAAAGGGGAAACATACTCAAAAATTTTTCCACCCAATTCTTCAAAAACAAACCTTAAAAAAAATCAGTTAATTTCTATTAAATTTAAATGCTTATATTTGCTAAAGATATTTCTCAAAGAGATTTTATACATAGTGCCGAGGGTCAGGATCCTGATATTAAGAAATATATGGACTATCAAAGATGTTTATTCCCATACACTATTATCCGAGGCGCTTTAGATCTAGCATACAAAGAAGTAGATGACATTCTAAACTACATAGATAATGGCAACCAACCACCAAGCGATGCTAATCGACAAGAATATCCATCAGACATTCCTGGCTGGTATCAAACAAGATTCCCATGGACTGCTAGCTTCGTAAAAATTGAAGACATGCATTGCCTTCTTGTCATTCTAATTCAAGCTATGGATTCTTTTCGCACGCACGAAAAAATGAACACATATCATCTAATGGTTATCTATGATTCGGTTTCTAATATTATTGAGCTATATAATAATTTGCTTAACGAATCCCCTGAAAAATCTCGTGACATTCACCTTAGCCAAGGCAAACCAGTTTTTTTTGACGACTTTATTAATAATTATTGGCCACATCTTGACTGGATGATCTTATCTCAACCTGATTTTGAACACGCAAAACACTTGGGTCGAAAACAAAAAATTGAATTGGCAATTCAACAAAGAATGGCTGATGGAGAAGAGCCCATCAAGGCTTTAAAAAGTGCAAGTAAAGCGTTTAATGTAGATACAAGTTCGCTTCACCTTTTAGAGAGGGGGACAATATTACAAAAATTTTTAAACCTGGAAACGGCTTCACTAGACGACACTCCATACAATGCATTGAATGAAGAAGTTGATAGTGGCACTAAATTTGGCTTCATGCCTCGAGTTGACTCAGAATTCTTAATTAATATGCACCACCTACAAAACCCCAGAACACCTGCCCCCGAGCACTAGGTAGTTTTTTTGTCAAAATTCCTGAATAATGCTAAATTACGATTAATCTTATTCCGATAAAAACGAGTGACTTCTTTTAATTGGTTTTCTGGCGAGAGCCAGATTCTCTGGAGAATTTTGTGAGTTGCTATATTAAGTTTAATGGTTGGGCAGGAGAAGATATCCGCGGCACGACTGCCCGTTTTGCCAAGATATTCCGAATGGGTTCTGGAACAGCCAACCGAGCAATGCGAAGAATAATTAGACGCGGGGACTGGCAATTTCAGTGGCCAATTTCAGATGCGCAAGCAAAACTTGCTCGTAGTTATTGTCGCTGGTTAGGGTTTGATTTAAAACTGATCCCAACCAAACATCCCTTTCAACCAATTAACAAAATCAATTCAGACTTTATTTCTCCTTCGGTATCCCCAATAAAGTTTCCACCAGAAGTTCTTAACCAACTTGTAGAACTAACTGGAAATGTCAGTGATGCGTTTACCATTGCCCTTTATAAAATTAATCTTAGTGGTAAAACTTTGGGCTTGCGCCATCATATTTCCTTAGGTGCTGATTTTAATTCAGAATTAAAATTTAGTTTTGGAAAAGGTCCTATAGGAATGGTCGCTGAAAAAAAACTACTTCTCGTTGAAGAGAATTACGAAGACAACCCGACAACAATCGATTTTTACAAAGAAAAAAAGGATTTAAAAAGTTATTTTATCTCTCCTGTAATTCACAAAAACCTTGAGGGAGTACTTTTTATTGACTCAAAAAAAAGCCATGGCTTTCCCGTAAAACAACAAAAAATATTGTCTGGACTAGCCAATCAAATGGCTTGGCACTTAAACCTGGAGAGAATATCCCCGTTGAGCACAACTTGAGATAATTAAAAAAATCTCATGACCGGGGAAACCCTACATAATTAATACTCTCAATCGCACAACACACTGCAGGTTTAAAAGTTTGATCAACGGAACGATCTTTGTTGCAGGGGGATGAAACCCCTCTCAAAAGGCCGTGTTCCCGAAACCGGCGTTAAGTTATTAGATCTATTTCTTCGATTATTGTTTGTGTCTGAATTTTCTCCAACGAGAGATTTCTTCGAAGTTTTTTCACCCGCCTTCTTTTTTCCTGATTTTTTTGCTGCTACCTTGCGAACCATTTTTTGCCAAAGAACCTGTTTCGCCTCACTCTTATTTTTCTGTAAAAAATTCTTACTTGATTTCGATTCTGTCTTTAAGGCTGGTTCCAATTTAGCCACTTGAGCTTCTTCAACCGTCTTCTTGCCTCCAAAATTTTCTAATCCGGACAACCCGGGATTAATTTCTTTTACATCGCTTGAAAAATCAACCAAAACATGAGGGTCACTAAAAATATCTGTCACGTAAGAACTCGTTGACCTACCAGAATCTAAACTTGCTACGGCTTTATTACCTGAGCCGCTTTTTTGAAGAATCATTTGAATGACATCACTTTCAACTGTTTTTGCCAGTTGAACCGTACTTTCTACCGATAAATCCCCCACAGATTTTCCCGATCCCCCTAAAGTCTGATCCCTGGTAGCGACTGATGCAGCTTGACGTTGTGTGAAAGTCGTTATTCCCAAGGAACCATTGGGAAGCGTTGCCAAGTCCTGGCCACTCAAACTACCATAATAAGAAATTGTAATATCTCCACCATCTATATTCTGAGTTAAACTGCTAATCTCAATACCATCTAATTCGTAAATATTTACATCCCCCGTGGAACTGTTGGTAAGGTCTATAGAACTCAATGTAGTTTCAATCGGGTTAGCTGACGTGCCAAATCCACCATTTGAAACCGCAACCAACCTGCCATTTGCAACTTCAATATCTGTTGATCCATCCGAATCTCCATCGAAAATTCCGCCAGCTGTGGAGGTAATTGAAATAGCAGAATCAGAACTACTCGATGAGGCCAGTGAACTGGTCAATGTCAAATCCCCACTGGATTGTAAAGTAATTGTTCCACCAACGTCTTGGGCTCCTGAGATATTCATAGTCTGGCTAGTTCCACCAACTGTCACAGACTGATCTCCTCCTATTGTTGAAGCACCTAGGATGATAGAACTATTCGTCGCAAGCGTTGTGTTCGCTGAGGAACCGGTCGTATTGAAACTAACTGCGCTCGTGAAGTCGTTCGAGGTGCTACTTAATGTGATTGATTGATTGCTTGCACTGGTAGTAAAACTTGAAGTACCCGCTACTGTTAAAGCTACTGCTCCTGTAATCGCCCCCGTATTCGCGGTTGCTGTCAAACCATTGAACGTAGAGTCTCCAGTGGAAAATGCAATACTAGACGAATTTAAATCAACAGTTGTTATATTGGTGCTGTTTGCCGAGCTAATACCGTTTATTGTCATAGCTCCTGCTGTACTATCACCGATGGTCAATGTTCCTGCCGTGATGTTTCCTAGTTCTGTCCCTGTAATTGTCATATTTCCCGATGTAGATCCAAGCCCTATACTGCCACCATCAGATATAATAATCGTTGTCGTTCCCGCTCCAGTGTTAATTGATCCTGAAAGGCCGAAGTCGTTTCCCGTGATAGAAAGCGCGCTACCCCCCGTGGAGATAGTTCCTGCTGTATTGCTAAAATCTCCAGAACCATCATCATTTGAATCTGCATCCAACGTTGCTGTGCTACTGGTAGTTAAATTTACACTCTGGTTGATACCGTTTCCTGAGCTAACGTCTAAAGCCTGAAACGTTGATGCGTTATTGGAAAAACTAACACTCGAAGCACTTGCCGTAGTTAAGTTGACTGTAGTCGCATTGTTACTGTTTGCCGCAGATATACCATCAACCGTAATATTACCCGTCGAACTGTCACCAATATTCAAAGTGCCCGCTGTTATATTCCCTAGTTCTGTGCCGGTTATTGTCATATTCCCCGACGTACCTCCTAAACCAATCGTTCCACCATCGGATACAGCGATCGTTGTCGAACCTGTTCCACTACTGATAGATCCAGATACCGTTACATCGTTTGCCGTTAGAGCCAGGGAATTGTTACCCGTAGATAGTGTCGTGGATGCGTCGATTGAAAAATCACCCGCACCACTCGCATCTGAATCGGCAGTAATTACTGTTGCCCCGGCAGTAGTTAGGTTTTCACTCAAAGAGATGTCACCGGTTGAAGTAAGTGTAAATGCACCCGTACCTGAGATATCCCCAGATGTTGTCGACATCGTAAGATCACCACCAGCCGTGAATGTCACCCCTGCTCCAAAATCAATCCCCGTTGCTCCGGTCAGAGTTAAGGCTCCTGCACTTGTTATAGATGTCGAATCAAGATCAAGCTTTCCTGTGTCTGTTGCTATCGTTAAACCACTTCCGAAACTTGTGCTGCTACCACCATTGGCGGTCAATGCATTAAAAGTGGAATCGTTATTAGAAAAACTAACACTCGAAGCACTTGCCGTAGTTAAGTTGACTGTAGTCGCATTGTTACTGTTTGCCGCAGATATACCATCAACCGTAATATTACCCGTCGAACTGTCACCAATATTCAAAGTGCCCGCTGTTATATTCCCTAGTTCTGTGCCGGTTATTGTCATATTCCCCGACGTACCTCCTAAACCAATCGTTCCACCATCGGATACAGCGATCGTTGTCGAACCTGTTCCACTTGAAATCGTACCTGCAATATCAACATCATCTGCCTCAATTGTAATGCTCGCATTATCTTCAGTTGTAAGGGCCTTGCCGGAAGCCATGGTAAATGTACCCGTACCACTTTCATCAGAGTCGGGGTTGAAAGTCACAGACGATGCTATCGTCAGGTCACCGTTAACAGTGATTCCATTCCCTGCATTTACCGTAACTTGTTTAATTGTCGAAGCAGTGGTACCAAACTCTACTGACCCGTTAGAACCACTTGAATTTAATGTAACACCACCTGAAATATGCGAAAGCGTCACCCCATCGACATAGATATTGCCACTTGAACTGTCGCCAATCACTAATTTCCCCGCGGTGATGTCGCTTAATTCGCTCTGTATCAATGTCAACCCGCAGGCAGAACCATTACAAATAGTCGAGACTGTTGATGCAGTTGTGCTTGCCGTTGTGCCATCCAACCCAATAGTTTCACCACTTCCACCCAGAATGGTTAATGTTCCAGCCCCGGCATCCAATGCCCCCGACAAAGTAAAGTCTGTTCCTGTAAGGGTAATATCGCCTCCGTTGGTATCCATGGCTCCAACTGACACAGTTCCACCAGCACTCATAACAATACTTCCGCCAGAGGTTTCAATTGTATCCGACGTGTCTGTAAAAGATATATTTCCAGTAGTTGCAGTGAAGGTAACGCTTTGTCCACTTGTCTGAGCAAATGTCAAACTGTTATTGAGAGTGATGGAACTGGTAGCAACCATATCGATGTTTGTAGTGGAAGCAACTGACTCAAGAATGTTTTCATAGGTTGTGAAAGAGCTCGCTGCACTAGCAGATGCTGTGCCTGAACCTCCCGAAATAGTTATATAGTCCGGATCCAGCAAAAGAGTCCCTGATTTCCCGTTTGCAGCAGTTGTATCCACACGACCAGAAAAGTAAAGCTCTTCTTTCCCAGAAACTTCTGCGAATCCGCCATCACCAAATAGTCTTCCACCACGCGACCTTATGGTTCCAAAAAAATCTGTACGACGATCAGCCCAGAAAATAGTTCTTCCTCCATTACCTCCTGTCATCGCATCAGCAAAAATGGAAACATTGGCACCTACATAGTTTTCTAACGCTGTTGGAATTGAACCTAAACCCTGATAATCGCCACCAACGAGCACAAGGCCACCCCCAGCATCACCGGAAACATCAATAAAGGCATTATCATAAAGGCCGACTCTGTTACCCAAAATATGAACAACGCCGCCGGTCTCGTTGGTCCCTAAACCCGTCGCATCAATAGCTCCTGAAACACTAACTAATCCGTTACTGTCACCCGTAAGATAAATGGAACCATTTTTTTCTGTTATGGATTGAGCCTGGATATACCCAGACATATTGATAACATTGTCTATTAAACCCTGTGCAGACCGAACATCCATTGCCACCGTCCCACCATCGGCAAAAATATTTCCACTGTTGGATACAAGAGAGGTTAATTGTTCTCCGTTGAATCCCGTCACGCTTTGCATGACCTGACTGTCCACACCCAAGTTGACCAGTTGATCGCCATATAGGTCTAGAGTGAAAGTATTTCCAGCAGCAAGGCTTACTTTCCCTAACCGGGCACTGATGATTCCTGTATTTTGAACTCCTGGTGCGACAAATGCGATCAGCCCCCCTTCTGAGGCAGTAATAGTTCCACGATTGGTAATTGTATTTGAAAACTCAGGAGAGATATTAAAGTTGTACTGTCCATTTATGAAATTTGTATCCGATATATCGCTTGTCGTCGCGACCAAACCATGAACATCAATTTCTGCTCCATTCCCAAAAAGAATACCGTTGCGGTTTATCAACATTAGGTTTCCGTTTGATGTTAGCTTCCCGAATATTGAAGACGGGTCGTTCCCTGTCACGCGATTCAAAGTTACTGAACCTGCAGATGGTACTTGAAAATTGACATGCTCCCCCCCCGCAATACTAAATGAGCTCCAGTCAATGATCGATTTATCACTGCTCTGAGAAATATTGAGCCTGCTATCTGAAACCTGATTAATTGTCGCTGAACCCCCCTGCACGCTACCATTAGTTGGCAAGGCATAAATCAAGGATGGGAAAATGCCTAAAAGGTACGTAAGAAATGAAACTAGAAAAATAAGACCTCTTCCAGGCCTCCTCATTTGGCGAATTAAATGATGGTTAAGGGTAGAATTACCCATTTGGATAAACGGTTTATTTTCTTCCACGACCGGACGAACCGACTGCATAAAAACCCGTTGTCCCATTTTCATTATATTCATAATGATTCCCTTGCAACTCTCAGGCTAAAACAATATCCAAATATATAATTTCCAAAAATTCTCTGTAAAAAAGACTACCCAATAGACACACTGCGATTAAAATCTATTAGACAAACTAAAAAAGAATCTCGGATCCTTATTCCCTTCTGCAGCCACATTATCTGACACGGGCTTATTCATTTCTAGATAACCGGAAATCGAATCGGTAACATTAAACCTCACCCCCAAACCTATTGAGGTTAGGTCCTGCCGTTTAGCACCTGTGGACGTTTGCACCTTATTCCAAACTGACCCATAATCTAGAAAACTATAGAGCTGGAAGTCTGATAAATAATCCCATGCAGGACGAAATGCTTTTTGCAATTCAACTTTAAAGGCAATTCCATGATCACCAGTAATTTCAGAAGAGTCATACGCTCGAGCATACTGAGAACCGCCCACGCCAAATTCTTCAGATGCTAGTAATTTGTCAAAGGAGTATTGCCACGAAGCAGCACCTAACAAGTTCCAACTGGGTGCCATGCTTTGTATTCTCATGAAACTTCCGGTTAATTTTGTAAAATTACTTTTACCCTGTGACCGTGAAAGGTTAGACGAGCCTGATTCCGTTGCATCAAAAACATTTAGCCCTTGGCTCAGGTTTAACCGGATAAGGTTTACCCCCTTGTTCGTGTCGGCAAAATCATAAGAAAATCCCATAGTCATCACTCGTAAACGATCTTCTGAATCTAGCGACCCGAGAATTTTTGTTGTTGAGTTTCTTCCTGTGAAACCCAAATACCCAGTCAGGTTTTTTCCTCGAGACCGAAGAAATGGGTGTGTCAACCGAAGAGTAATGCTCGTACTGTCTCCATTAATATCAAATTGCTTAAGACTAGAACCCGGTTCTGACTCACTTACTGAACCTGAGAAAAATAACCTCGTACCTTCCTGGTTTACTGGGAGGTCATAAAACGCATTCATAAAAAGCAACTCTTCCGTTTGACTGGTAACCACTCCCTGCAAACCCGTGCGATCGTAACTGCCTAACAGTGAATTTGCTGTAACTCCACCTGAAAACTGGTACGGGCCATTAAATTTTGAACCTCGGTTATCAGCTCCCACGTGACCCTCGAAAGCCTTATCCGCTAAAATTAATGTCATAGTTGTAGCGCTCGGTTTATCTTCCGACGGTGTCAAGACAGACTTAGCCGCTACTCCAGGCAAATCATCAATCAGCAACAAGTACCGTTCGAGGTCGAGCGCGCGCAATGGACGAGATTTTAGGATTTTTTTCTTGTACTGATTGATTAATTTTCTAGGACCGCGGACAGGCCCTTGGATTTTTATTTTGTCGATATAACCTTCAATAATTTTTAGGTAAACTACCCCATTGTTTATTTTCTGCGGTGGGACAATGGCCTTAGACAAGATATAACCATCATTTCGATACTTATTCGTTATTGATTGAGCTATTTCATAAATATCCTTAAGGGTTAGCTCTTTCTTCAAATAGTTGCTATATAAATGTTTGAAAGCCTTCTTGTCATAAATGGTTGTTCCTTGAATGAATAATTGCTTTAAAACAAACTTGACTCCTTTTAGATCTTCGGGAAACACAGGTACCATAGTTTTAGGCTTGATGGGAATGACAGAAGATTTTGGACTAGGCTGTTGCCCAAACCTACGGTCAAACCGATGGGGCGCGGCCTGTTTATACGTACGATCACGCCCCTCTGGAGAAATCTGAGCCTGAACTTCACCACCTTGGATCGGCCAGCTGAACATCCCCACTAGAAACAAGATTAGTACTCTAAAATGATTTGAGCCAATAAGGGCTCTAGAATTCTCCACCATAGTTTCCTATCGGATAAATTTAGCTATGTATTAAGCTTTACAAGCGAGTTTCAAAAACATTTGATGACCCGTAACTCTTTATTGAATAAGATGTTCAGGAAAAAAGGTATTTCATGGTGCCGCGGGCAGATGAATGCTCGTTGTCCCAAACCCGCAAAAAAACTATAAAATTTATAGTCTGCAATGACTTGGACACACTATTGCCCGATAAAAAGCAAAGACTGTGCCAAATATGGGACTACCCCAGTGGGAGCTAAACCCCTTTATTTATAATATTTTACTTAATTTTAAAGTACTTAGATCAAAAGGGGTTGGATGCAAATCGGGAAGTATCTTCCTTTTTAAAGTGTCAATATGAGAACTTTGAACTGGAAAAGGACAATATTGCGGGAGGGCGTATTAAAGCTACTAAGTTACCGCTAACTAAGCTGTGGGAGGCTGAAGCGATTGGCTCAATTCCAAAAATTAGTAATTACCAAAAAGCAATTCGGAAGGTTTATCTTCGAAAGTCAGCAGCCCTGTCATTCTACGGAACAACTATTGTCGTAGAAAGCCGAGTCTAAAATAATCTAATTTCTTTGTGTTAATATCAGGAGTCTCATTCAAAGAGTTAATTCTGGTTATCAAAATAACCAATCCTAATTGTCAGGTTTATTACTATTGTCCCCTCAAGAACATCCAAAACCAAGTTTAAATAAAAAAACCTTCGTTCGCGAGCTTCGCTTGCAGGGAACAGATGGCATCCGTCGAGAAGTAAGGCTCTCCTCCTCACAAGAGACCACGAATTTAACTCCCCAAGAAGTCTTCTTGAAGCTTGGATTCATCACAGAAGAATTCATGGAAATATATGCCTATGCCCATATCAAGCAGTTAATGTCTACAGGAAAAATTCAGACTGGGGACAGTGTTATTATTGGGTGGGACCCTAGAGATCCAAAAGGGAATTATACTTCTGCCGTCGTTAGCGGGATATGTAAAGCAGGCGTAAATGCACTGGTTTTAGGTGTAGTTCCCACCCCATTGGTTCCAATGTATATGCTTTACAAAAATGCCCGCGGCGGTTTGATGGTAACCGCTTCTCATAATCCAAGAGATCAGAATGGCATTAAAATTTTTTCTTCTTTCCAAGGGCTAAAGCTACTACCTGATAATGACTTAACCTTGACGCATGCTGTCCTTGAAGTAAAACCTTCAACTCTAGAAAAGCTTACTCTTAAGGGAAAATGTATTGACTCTCGAAAAGAGGCCTTGGAATTGTTTCATAACTTTTCTCTCGCGCCAAAAAATACATGGATCCCACCAGAATTTGAGAAGAATCTTTTTAAAAATATTACCTTAGTAGTCGATCCCGCTAACGGGTCGCTTTCTGGCATCGCAGCAAAAATATTTCACCAACTCGGGTTCGGAAATGTAATAGAAATAAATTCCAAGTTAAACGGCGATGTAAATCTAAAAAGCGGCGTGGCCGACTTAGAGGGCAAAGCCATAATAACAAGAGAAATGATCGAGAAAGGAACTGGGATATTTTCAAAACATTTGGCTATTACAAAGTTGCTAGACCTTGGCCAAAAAAATAGAACTTTGGTTGCTAAGGGAGATAAAAAAATTTGTGGAGCTGTTTTTGATGCCGACGGAGATCGATTCTATCGACTGGATTATGATGCATCTAAGGACGCCTTAATTGTTATGAGTGGAGACGAAGCTGCTTTCTTTCAAGCCAAACACCTCATAACCTCTAACCCCAAACAATACAAAGGAACCACATACATTAACACCGTTGAAAGTGACTTTAATGCATCGGTCGCGGCTAAAAAACTGGGCTTTCTTCCCGTGCTCACACCTGTGGGAGATAAATGGATTTTGCTAAAAATTGCTTTACTCACAGCGGAAAAAAAAATTCGTGCGGCAAAAAAATTAAAAGGAACGAAAGTACTAGCAACCAGCATACTAGAAAAGTGGAAAAACATTCAAAATAAAGATTCTCTAAACGTTTTAAATATAGAAGAACTAGAGTCAGAGTTGAACCAATTTTTTAAAATTAACAAAGCTGAGGGGTATGTCGCTAATAGTAACAAAAATGATCTCTTTTCTATTGGTAGCGAGGAAACCGGACACTGTATCACTGAAGGCTACCTCACTTTCAAAAATGAAACACAAGTGTCGGTTTTTTTTGGCAATGGAGTCAAAAGTGCCATAAACACATTCGTTGCTACCCAATTTTTATTAGAATCAAAACCAACGCGGGCCTACTTTGCTAACCTTACTCGCCCGTTCCCCCCCGGATATAAGCAAACTTTCTATACTTACTACGTGAACAAAAAACTTTTCCATAAAAATTCACAACTATGGAACCAAGTAAAAACATCAATATATCAAGAAGGACGGAACAAAGGCTTTAGTCCTCGGTTCACTAGTTTTAGTGCAGAGCCTGACATGTTGTACATTAAACTTAGTTCAAAAAAAAATGAGAACGCCGCCATTTTTGTCCGAAACTCAGGAACTGAAAATAAAATAGGGGTTAATTTGAGAGGATCGATGAAGAGTGCTGCAAAGTTGAAGTCCATCGGTGAAAAATGTATTAAAATATTATTATATTCTATGAAGGACTTTGAAAACCACCTTTGCAAATTAGAGAAAAGTATTCTCAATCAACTAATTTTTGGATCGGTTTTAAATACTAAGCTAAAGTTAAAAAAACCTGCGGGGGAAAGGGTTCTTTCGGAAATGGCGAAACAGGGCCTAATTCGACTAACCAGGGATGGCCATACCCTTACTGTCCTTGGGAAATGGTACCTATCTATAAAGAAGCAGGATGGTTAAAATAGAACTTTTAACTCCGGGAACACAAAATATTATTTCTCCTGCAAACAACCGTTATCTTCAAGGGGTAAGCATGAAAGACTCTACTTTCTCTTTACACTTATCATCATGAGGCATTTTTTAGACACTTATTTTCCACAACTAAACAACTTTGCACATAATGATATTTTTAAAAATATCAATCAAGTTTGGGATCCCCTTAAAAACCTTGATAAAGTTATTACCAGAATCTTAGCGGAAGACCCTACAGGTGACCAAATCGAATCCGTTTCCGGTCTTACAATTGATACGAGTAGTTCCGTTAAGAGCATCGTTGTGAAACGCTGGATAAAACTTAAAACTCCCATCATATCCCAGGCACTTGAGATTAGAATTGATAGTGGAACTGTTTTAGAGCCTACGGCTATCATCAAAGGCCCATCAGTCATAGGAAAAAATAATGACATTCGTCAAGGATCATACCTAAGAGGTAATATCGTGGTAGGAAATAATTGTGTAATAGGTCACTGCACGGAAATTAAAAACTCCATACTAATGAATCATGTGGAAGCGGGCCATTTTAACTACATTGGAGATAGCATTTTAGGAAGTTTTGTCAATATGGGAGCGGGTTCACGACTTGCTAACGTCCAGTTTCGTGGGTTAAAAGAAAAGATGGACGATACTATCAACGATATTAAGATACCCATAGAAAACAAACTAATTTCAACCGGTTTTTCCAAGCTTGGTTCAATCATAGGTGACAACGTCGAAATCGGCTGTAACGCAGTATTATCTCCTGGAACTTTGATTGGTAAAGACAACTGGATTTATCCAAACTGTACTGTCTCCAAAGGCTTTCACCCTCCTGGGCATTTCATAACTCCTTCGGAACACAAGTCAAAATCTCGCAAAAAATAAATCTTCTCCAAAAGCTTTATTGTATGATGTAAAATAGATTTTAAAATATTGATTTTTCTAGTCCACTCTCGTACAGTTTCCTTTTGGGAATGCTACTATTGTAACTTAGATAATTAATTTAAATACAAAATTGCGGATGTGGCGGAACTGGCAGACGCGCATGATTTAGGATCATGTGGGGTAACCCGTGGAGGTTCAAGTCCTCTCATCCGCACCAAACATAACAATGCTTTCTCGGAGCATGGTTAAAAATGTCCTCTGAAATCGACTGGTAGTAAAATGGTAGTACAAGAAATGTTCTAGTTTTCTAAACATGGATACATGTATCCAGCTATAGACTTGGCAATGTTATGAACAAATTAATTTTATCAATTCTGATTTGTTTTATCTTATTCATTCCAACAAAATCATATTCAATAACTGGGAACAAGTGGTTAGAAATATGCCAAAGTGAAGAGGCATGGGCAATAGCCAGTTGTACGGTATATTTATTAGGATTTCAAGATATGGAACATTATAAAAACATAATGAACAATAATATTTTAAAAAGAATGAAAGAACGTGGCATATTAAGCGAAAGAAACGTGTATGCCATTACAGAAATAAGTAAAAGTCTTTATGTTTGTTTACCAAAGGAAGTTACTCCCTTGCAACTCAAAAAAGTCCTGATTAACTGGTTAGAAAAAAATCCGGGGAAATTACATGATCCATTAGTATGGTCATTCCTTGACTCAATGCGGGAGAATTTTCCTTGCAAAAATTAAAGATAAAAACTGGATGATTGTTAATAAAGTAAAGAAAAATGGTAGTACAAATGGTAGTACCGTCTGCCAGGTTTAAAATTATACTTGTAAGTCGTTGTATTTAAATACTTTATAAAACTGCTGTGGATGACAGTACTTATTTAGGATCATGTGGGGCAACCCGTGGAGGTTCAAGTCCTCTCATCCGCACCAGTTATGTTAATGATTTCCAGCTC
>ENA-OREN01002801-OREN01002801.1-marine-metagenome-genome-assembly--contig:-NODE-2801-length-17031-cov-7.568774_pt1 | contig 17031 bp, 18 predicted proteins | sample MGYA00248624_ERZ508555 | MGnify/ENA primary metagenome ERZ508555 (study PRJEB26222, sample SAMN06267773) | marine metagenome | isolation source: Saanich Inlet, British Columbia, Canada | place...
GATGATGATTTATCTCAACAGCTGGCTTTTATGAAACATCCAAAGGGGAAAACGATACAGCCACACGTCCATAACCCTGTTAAAAGGGAAGTTCATTATACGCAGGAAGTTCTGTTTATTAAAAAAGGTAAGCTACAGGTAGATTTTTATTCCGACAAACAAGAGTATTTAGAAAGCAGAATTTTGGTAGCGGGTGATGTAATTCTGCTTATTCAAGGGGGCCACGGCTTTAAAGTGCTGGAAGACTTAGAAATGTTCGAGGTCAAGCAGGGCCCCTACGCCGGGGATTCGGACAAGACGCGTTTTGAGTCAAGTCTGCCCAACGATTTAAATTTTGGTAACTCTGAATGAGCGATAGTCCTGTTTTTGAAGCATATAGCGGCTATTACGATCTTCTTTATCAGGATAAGGATTACGAAGGAGAAGTTAAATACATTGATTCCTTACTGCAAACATACGGCGTTTCCGGCTGTCGTGAATTACTGGAATTTGGTTCGGGAACGGGTAAACACGGAAGGCTGTTAGCGGAGAAAGGTTACAATATAAAAGGAATTGAGCTCAGTGATAGTATGGTGCAGAAAGCTCAGAAGACGGATGGCTTTACCTGCCAGCAGGGTGATGTCCGTACAATCAGTCTGGGGCGCAGTTTTGATGCGGTAATAGCGCTCTTTCATGTAGTGAGTTACCAGACTACGAATGCGGATGTGCAGGCTGTATTTCAGCGTGCGACCGAGCACCTGCAAGTGGGAGGCTTGTTTGTGTTTGACGTCTGGTACAGTCCGGCCGTGTACCATCGGAAGCCTGAAATACGGGTGAAGCGTATGGATAACAATGAAGTGGAAATTATTCGAATTGCTGAGCCAAATATACTACCCAACGAAAACAGGGTTGATGTGAACTATACTGTTTTTGTCCGGGACAAGATCACCGATAGTTACAGTAAATTTTCTGAAACCCATCCTATGCGACATTTTTCCATACCAGAAATAGAATATTTTACAGAAAAAAATAATTTCAAAGTTATGAAGACCGAAGAATTTTTAACCGGTAATTCACCAAGTGAAAATACTTGGGGGGTTTGTTTTGTATTGAGAAAGGTGGTGTAATGTCAGATTTTATACCAGTCAATGAACCTTTACTGAACGGCAATGAAAAAATATATCTTAATGAGTGTATTGATACAGGTTGGATATCGTCAGAGGGCCCCTTTGTTAAAAAGTTTGAAAGCGCTTTTTCAGAGCGGGTTGGTAGGAAATTTGGGATAGCTGTTGCAAACGGTACTGCAGCTATAGATATTGCCCTGGAAGCATTGGGAATTGGTAAAGATGATGAAGTTATTTTACCAACATTTACAATTATTTCATGTATTCATCAAATAATACGTTCAGGTGCTACACCAGTTCTCGTAGATAGTGATCCCCTTACATGGAATATGGATGTTTCTCAAATTGAGGATAAAATAACAGACAAAACAAAAACGATTATGGTTGTTCATATTTATGGGTTACCTGTTGATATGAAACCTATTCTTGAACTTGCAAAAAAATATAATTTAAAAATCATTGAAGATGCTGCAGAAATGATTGGTCAAACTTACAATGGTAATCCCTGTGGATCATTCGGCGATATAAGTACTTTTAGTTTTTATCCCAATAAACATATCACCACCGGTGAGGGTGGTATGGTTGTTACTAATGATGAACAATTAGCGGAAAAATGCCGTAGTCTGCGCAATTTGTGTTTTCAAAAAGAACAAAGATTTGTACATGAAACCCTTGGTTGGAATTACCGCATGACCAATCTGCAGGCAGCATTGGGTTTGGCTCAATTAGAACAATTAAACAAATTTGTAGAAAAAAAACGAAAGATGGGGGCTTTGTATAATCATTTACTTAAAGATATAGAGGGTCTTCAACTTCCCCTAGAAAAAACAGATTTTGCAAGAAATATTTACTGGGTGTATGGGATTGTATTAAAAAATGAATATTCTTTTAATGCCATTACCGTTATGAAAAAATTGGGTAAGAATGGTATTGGAACCAGACCCTTCTTTTATCCTTTGCATTTACAGCCTGTATTAATTAAAAGAGGATTATTTAAGGGAGAAGAATATCCTGTAGCAGAGAGAATTTCTCGTAGAGGGTTTTATATACCCAGTGGTTTAGCTCTAAATAATTCTGAAATAGAAAAAATAACAAAAGTGTTAAAAAAAATATTATATGAGAATAATTAGGTTATTATGATTTCTGAATATAGCATACAAAAAAAATTACATATTGCTTTAATATTCTCTGGAGATGAAGAAATAGGGGGAGGTTTTCAACAACAGTTGACAACCATTCTCGAATTAAAACAGCTTAATAATTATAAATTTACGGTATTTGTTTTTTCTAAAGAAAACATAGCAAAATTACAAGTTCATAATATTAAACCAATATTTATAAAGGAAAAATATTTAGAAAAAGTATTTAGGTATTTATTGAGACAAAATTGGGCTTATTATTTTGTAGAAAAATATAAAATAATGTCTCCATTTGAAAAAATACTAATAAAAAACAATATTGATTTAGCCTATTTTTTATCGCCAAACGGGTTATCCCTTGATTTGGTAAAAATTAATTATATTACCACAGTTTGGGACCTATCGCATAGAGATACACCGGAATTCCCCGAAGGGTACGCATTTCGTATATTTGAACAACGAGAAATCCTATATAATAAATCACTAATTAAATCAATTGCAATTATAACGGATTCAAATCGAGGTAAGATAAATATTATTAGAAGGTATGGTGTAGATGAAAATAGAGTATATCCTGTTTCATTCTTACCTTCAGAAGATACCAATAATACGAATTCTATTGATGTGAAAAAGAAATATAATATTAATTGCAATTATATTTACTACCCTTCGCAATTTTGGTCTCATAAAAATCATATATATATTATTGATGCAATATCATTCTTGAAAAAAGAAAATATTGAAATCGCTGCTGTTTTTAGTGGGTCAGATCAGGGAAACTTAAACTATGTCCTAGAGTATGCGAACAAAATTGGGGTTAGTGATCAAATTAAATACATTGGATTTGTTCCCGGTGAAGATATTTATAGCCTGTATAAACATTCTCTTGCGCTGGTAATGCCTACATATTTTGGACCAACAAATATTCCACCCTTGGAAGCATTTTCAATAGGTGTGCCTGTTATTTATTCTGACCTTCCTGATTTAAGGGAACAAGTTGACGATGCAGCATTGTTATGTGATTTGAATAAACCGGAAAGTTTGCCAAACAATATTAAGAGTTTATTGCAATCTGATAATCTTAGTTCATCGCTTATTAAAAAAGGTCAGCATAGACTGAAAGAACTGCAACAAATAGATATTACAAAAGTTGCAGAAAAAATATTTGATGGATACGCTATAAAAATGAAATCTTGGAAAAATTATTAAAACCAATTTTAACAAATAAAGCAGACATTGTTGTTGGTGATCGTCTATCTAATGATATTTATAAAAAACAAAATGACAGAAGATTTCATGAATTTGGCAATAGATTAATTAGAAAAATTATAAACCTAATATTTCATACAAGGTTGAATGATATTTTTAGTGGGTACCGAGTGTTAAACAAAAGGTTTGCTAAAAATATGCCAATTCTAACAAATAATTTTGAGGTAGAAACAGAAATGACCATTAGTGCATTGATTTATAAATTTAGGATTAAAGAAATCCCAATCAATTACAAAAAAAGAATTTCGGGGAGCATCTCAAAATTAAATACTTTTAAAGATGGTGTTAGGATATTTAATGCTTTATTAATGATTATTATTGATTATAAACCCCTATTATTTTTTGGATCATTCGGTTTTATATTATTAATGTTAAGCTTATTAATTGGTGCACCAGTAATAAATGAATTTATAATTACAAGATATGTTACACACGTTCCTTTAGCAATTTTAGCAACAGGAACAATGATTAGTTCTTTAATATTATTTACTATTGCAATGGTATTAAATGTAATCACGAGGTCAAACCTCAGAACAATGTTGCTCCAAATTCAAAAAGCAGATAACTAAGGTTACATAAAAAGATTGAGAATAACACTCGTTGATATTAAGTCAAAAAATAATTTAGTTATAAATAAAGACTTATCAGGTGGGTTTGGTACGTCAATTAATTATGGAAATAATTATTTTAGTAAAATATTGATTAGAGCCAAAAAAAATTCTGTTAAAATTCCAATTATGATGTTTGGATATTTAGCTAGGATATTTGAAAATAATGGTTATGTCTGGCTTAAAGGGAATAAACGTAGGAATTGAATCCTTTAACAAAGAAATATTAAATAATATTAGTAGAAAATCTTCTAAGAAAAGCCACCAAGAGGATATCGTTGAAGACTCAGAGAAGTCAGGAGTAAAAATAGGAGCATTTTATATACTTGGTACTGAGTTTGAGAATAAAGAAACTATAATGCAAACAATAATTTATGCTAAGGAGTTAAATACTACTTATGCTCAATTCACATTGAGTACACCCTATCCGGAACCCAATATCTATGAAGATATAGCCAATAGAATTATTGAGGATGATTGGGAGAATTATGATATTTATACTCCCACATTTTCTCATACTAATTTATCTTCAAAAAAATGAAATTAATCAATAAAATATTTAACCAACCATTTGATTATTTTTTAGCATTGCTCATAGTTTTTGGTAATGGATCTTGGCTACAAAGTGTATATAATGCGCCATTCAAGGCAGTCTTTATATCTTCATTATTTCTTTATATTATAATGTTTTATAATAAAAAAATACTTGGATTAGGTTTACCTATTGCTATGATTGTTCCATTGTTATTAATTTTCTCTACATTATTAAATTTTTCGTATAAATCAAATGTAAATACGTTGTTAAGTACTTTTAGTATTTATTTCATACTGTCCATATTAAATAAGAAATCTATAATCAATATTTTGGATAAATATGCCGAAATTATTATTGGTTTAATTTATGTTTCATTTGCTATTTCAATTATAAAAATAATTTACCCAGGGTTGCCTAGTCACTTTTCTAGTGTGAACTTTGGTGAATTCAGCCATTTTAAAAATTTATTCCTTTTTGTTGATTCTACTCTAAATGGATTATCACCATTTAGAGTTCAAGGTATATTTTGGGAGCCCGGTGCGTGGGCAGTAAACCAAGCTATAGCTTTTTACTGGTATATGATTTATAAAAAAGACTATAAAAAATTCTACATTTTTTTGGTAAGTGCTATTTTAACAGCTTCAACATCTGGTCTGTTTTTCACTTTTATTTTTTCGAGTTACTTATTTTTTAATAAAATTGATAATAGCCTTACATCAATGATTAAGAAATCAATACTCACAATTAGTATTTTTGTGTTCATCGTATTTTTCTATGCATCCACAAAATATTTTGTGCTTATTCCTTCAAATAGCAATCAAACTGGGAATCTATTCTCCATCGCAACCAGAATGATTCTTTTCCAAACGGTTGAAAAATTTAATTCAGATGGTATTTCATATGGATCAAATGAATCGAGATTAGAAACATATTTTGAAACATTTAGATTATCAAAACATCGTCCATTATTGGGTGTTGGTATGCTTAAATATAAATATAGGCCATTTGTGACTTCTGTATTTGGAGAATTAATCTACCAATGTGGGTACTTGTTCACATTATTTTGGGTGTTTTTATTTTCTCAATTATTTAAACAAATACCATTTAAATATGCGGCTCCACTTATATTTATTCTGCTTAATGCAGAGGCATATGCATTTGGTTCTCTCTTTATTTTAATTATTGTTTTAGGGAGTAAAATACTTTTTATTAAACCCCCTCTTCTATATAGAGCCCTTGTTTGATAGATATTAAAGTAAAATTCATCAACACGAGGATTGGGGTATTAATATTACAATTAGTTAATATTTTGATTATCCCCGTCCATTCTTCTTTTTGCATTATTATAAAAACGTGATGTCTACAAAACGAATCTCAATAGTCACCATTTCATTTAATCAAAGCAGGTATTTGCGCCAAACAATTGAATCTATATTAAATCAAAATTATAGCAATTTAGAATATATCATTGTTGATCCGGGGAGTACCGATGGTAGCCGTAAGATTATTGAAGAATATCAAGATCGAATTAGCAAAATCATTTACAAAGCGGATTCTGGGCCTGCAGAAGGACTAAATAATGGCTTTGCAGAAGCTACAGGTGAGATATATGGTTATTTGAATTCTGATGACATTATATATCCCGGCGTCCTTAAAAAGGTTAACCGTATATTTTCTAAAAAACTAAATATAGATGTAATCAGCGCATATGGTGATGTGATTAATGAAAACAATGAAATTCAGAAAAAGATTTTTTCTAAAAAAATGAATTTTAAACAATATCTATATGGCAATTGTACAATTGTTCAACCTTCTTCTTTTTTTAAGTCAAGTATTTTCAAAAGAGTTGGTGGTTTCAATAAAAATAATAATATAGCCTGGGATGGGGAATTGATGATGGATTTATTTCTGAAAGGTGCAAAGTTTAAAGTAGTATATGATTATTGGAGTGGATTCAGATTCGATGGCAACACAATAAGTAGTGGAAAAGATTATGCGATGAAAATGGAAATTGAGTATAATCGCCTTCGTCAAAAAAACAATATTGAACACCCAAATACTATTCAAAAAAACATTAATTGGATGTATAGCTGGTTTAATAATCCAAGAACTTTATTACACAGGATATTATAATCTGACTATTTTTATTAATGCTACTGGCCCAGATCAGGTGGGAGGGTATTTCACTTATATTACAAATTTGGTTCGTGAATTGACTTTGGTCGATCAAAAAAACTTCTATGTAGTTTACTGTAATGGGGAAATATACAAAAGACTAAAAGGTTATAAAAAAAACTTTAAAATAGTTAATATTTCATCAATTCACGGGACCAATATAGTTAGATTTTTTTGGATGCAATTACTTTTACCATTTATTTTAATTTATCATAAAACAGATATTTTATTTTCGCCCCTTAATGCCTCACCTTTTATTTTGAAATATTTTAGGATAAAGTCAATTTTAGTTATACACTCAAACCTTCCGTGGACAAACTCACAATATCTACCATATGGTCAAATTAAATCATTTATATTAAAAAAACTTAAAGAAATATCCTTAAAATCTTCTAATATGGTTATCTGCGTTTCTCAAACAGCGAGAGATGAACTATTACATTACACGAATGTAGATCCCAAAATTGTAAATGCTATTCATTTGGGATTTGATGAGAGAGTAGAACAGATATCTATAAGTAACACAAATAAATATTTTCTTTATGTTGCCAATTCAGCAATACACCATAATCATTTAAATTTACTTATTGGTTTTAATCTTTTTATTCAAAATACTTATTATGACTATCACCTTTATCTTGTTATGGATAATGTTGATAAGAATCACTATTGTGAAATTATGGACAGTATTAGAGAACTTAAAATTTCGGACTATGTTACAATAAAACCGCCTTTAGATAGAGAAGAATTGTATAAACTTTACAATGGTGCAAAATTATATATTTTCCCATCTTTAGCTGAAACTTTTGGCATGACAACTTTAGAAGCAATGGCACATGGCACACCGGTTATTTGTTCAAATATTTCTGCTATGCCTGAAATAAATGGAAACGCCGCTCTTTATTTTAATCCAGTAGAACCAGTAGAGATTTCAGAAAAAATAAAATTATTAATAGACAATAATGATCTTTATGATAAACAAATAATAAATGGATATGAAAGAGTTAGGAATTATTCTTGGCAAAAAACTGCCAAGAAAACAATAGATGTCTTTGCACAACTTTCAAATAAATAAATGAATATACTAATGCTTCACCAACACTATTTTCCGGAAATGTCAGGTACAGCCAGAAGAACCAAGGAATTAGCCGAATGCTTTATTAAAATGGGGCATAATGTTAATGTTATTACTTCATATCCTCGTCAATTTCGCTCTCTACCAAGTGGAGAGGCAAGTAAGTATGAAATCATAAATAATGTAAAAGTAAATAGAATTAAAACTTTATTTATTATAAAGAAAAACGTTTTATTTCGTATGATTTCATATTCAGAATTCGTCTTAAAATCATTAATTACTGCCTTACGAATATCGAGAAAATCTGATATAGTTATTTCTATAGCGCCCCTCTCTTCAGGTATAATTGGTGCTCTCGTTAATATAATATCTAAAAAACATCACCACTTTGATGTACCTGACATTTTGCCAGATTTAGGAATTTCAGCAGGAATGATAAGCAATAAATTCCTTATTAAATTGTTAAGAAGAATTGAAAGTTGGGTTTATGTTCATGCAGATTCAATTTCAACTTGTACATTTGGTCAGTTAAATAATATTAATCAAAAGGGAATTCCGCTGAAAAAATTAACTTGCATTCCAGATTGGATTGATGATTCATTCTTTAAACTAAACTTAGATAAATATTATAATCATGTTTCAAAATTATATGGTTGCCCAGATAAAAAAATTATTTCGTTTGTAGGTAATATTGGTGCTTTGCAAAACCCTACAATTTTTGCCGAAGTGATGGAATTATTTAAAAGAGAAAGGTTAGATGAATATATTTTCTTTTTTATTGGTGATGGAATTATGTTAACTGATATCGAAGAGATGGTCAGAATAAAAAAATTAGACAATATCAAATTTATTGGTAGAGTAAAAAGAGAATATATACCAGCCCTTATGAAAATTTCAGATGTTTTAGTCACAAATTATGTTTCAGATGACCATTTGGCATTGTATATACCTGGAAAATTATTTGAATATGCAATTTCTAAAACACCAATTGTAATAGGTGCAAAAGGAGATGCCAAAGAATTTATTGAAAAATATAATCTCGGTTTAGTTGTGCCACCATCAAACAAGAATGCTTTTATGGATGCAATAATAAAAATTTCAAATGGATCATATAAGTATAACCCAGACACGGCACAATTCACGGTAGATTATTCAATAGAAAATATTGTTAAAAAATATAATAAAATTTTTAATAAATATATTAATATTCAAGCATAAGGGTTTTAGTTTAAAGAGGAGCGCAAACAATGGAAAATTTATTTAATAAAAAAACTTTATTAATTGCAGGTGGAACTGGATCTTTTGGTAATGCATTATTACATAGGTTTTTGTCTACAGATATAAAAGAGATAAGGATATTTTCTAGAGATGAGCTTAAACAAGACAATATGAGAAAATACTATAATAGCTATAAACTGAAATTTTATATTGGTGACGTAAGAGATAAAAATTCAATTAATGACGCTATGAAGGGTGTTGACTATGTTTTTCATGCGGCCGCACTTAAGCAAGTCCCATCGTGTGAGTTTTATCCGATACAAGCGGTGAAAACCAATATCATTGGTACTGAAAATCTTTTAAACGCTGCGATTAATGCAGGAGTAAAAAAGATCATTGCATTGAGTACTGACAAAGCTGTTTACCCAATTAATGCAATGGGTATAAGCAAGGCTATGATGGAAAGAGTTGTTGTTTCAAAAAGTAGAAATATAAAAGGGACCATGATTGCTTGCACCAGATACGGCAATGTCATGGCCAGTCGGGGTTCGGTGATTCCATTGTTTATTAATCAAATAAGAAATGGTAAACCGATCACTATAACTGATCCTAATATGACTCGATTTATGATGAGTCTTGACCAAGCAATTGATTTGGTGTTGTTTGCATTTAAAAACGGAGAGAGTGGTGACATTTTTGTTCAAAAGGCACCAGCGGCAACTATAAAAGTACTTGCCCATACTATAAGAAATATATTTGGAAAGCCAAATCATAAAATAAAAACTATTGGTACGAGACATGGCGAAAAGTTGTATGAAACCTTACTAACAAAGGAAGAGATGGTAAGGACTATTGATATGGGTGAGTATTTCCGAATTCCAGCAGATACAAGGGATCTAAACTATACCCAGTTTTTTGAAGAGGGAGAAGAAGTGATTACCGAAGCAGATGAGTATCATTCACACAATACACAAATATTAAATGAAGATGAATTAACAAAAATGTTACTTAATCTGAAAGAAATTCAGGAAGATTTAATGGAGTTTCGTAAAAATGGATAAGCTTAGGGTAATGACAATTGTAGGCACCAGGCCAGAAATCATTAAGCTCAGCCAAGTAATGAAAGAGTTGGATCAACATGTGGATCATACGATTGTACATACTGGTCAGAATTTTGATTATGAATTAAATGAGTTATTTTTTGAACAGTTAGAGATTAGAAAGCCTGATATTTTCTTAGAGGCAATAAAAGGGACGCCATCCGAAACAATAGGAGATATTATTGCTAAGGCTGATAGGGTGTTTAATAAAATAAAGCCCGAAGCCTTGTTGATCTATGGTGATACCAATAGTTGCCTAAGTGTTATTCCTGCAAAAAAAAGAAAAATTCCTATTTTTCATATGGAAGCCGGTAATAGGTGTTTTGATCAAAGGGTGCCAGAAGAAGTAAATAGAAAAATAGTGGATCATTTAAGCGACATCAACCTACCACTTTCAGAACAAGCAAGAGATTATTTGATTGCAGAAGGCATCAAACCTGAAACAATAATTAAAACTGGGTCACCAATGACAGAAGTCCTTAATGCCAATATGAAAAATATCCTGTCTAGTGATATTCTAAAAAAGGAAGGGTTAAAGTCAAAAGAGTACATCATCATGAGTATTCATAGAGAAGAAAATGTTGATTCCCCAAAGAATTTTAGTGATTTATTAGAATCAATCGACGCCTTATCCAAAACATATAGATTTCCCATTATTATTTCTACCCACCCAAGAACAAGAAAGAAACTTGAAGAGATTGGCTATCAAAATAAAAATCCATTAATTAGGTTTTCAAAGCCATATGGATTTCATGAATATAACAACCTGCAAATCAATTCTTTCTGTGTTATTTCAGATAGTGGAACCATTGCTGAAGAGGGATCTATTTTGAACCTACCTGCAGTGACAATACGTCAAGCACATGAAAGACCTGAGGGAATGGATGAGACAACTGTAATAATGTCGGGGTTAAATAAAACGCGAGTTTTACAATCGGTGGCAGTTGCTACTACTCACAACACACAAGAGGTTAGATCAATAAAACCAGTTAAGGATTATGAAACAGATAATGTTTCCAAAAAGATTTTAAGAATCATACTTTCATATGTAGACTATGTAAATAGAACTGTTTGGTACAAATAATTTAGTTGAAACATCATAATATTTTAGTATTAGGACACACCGGAATGTTAGGTTATGCCGTACATCGTTACTTAGGAACTGGAGTAGAAACAACAGATTTAAGATGGCCAAATAATGACTTCAAAAGTTATATAAAAAATTATGATGGTGATTATATAATCAATTGTATAGGAGCCATCCCACAACGAACTAATAAGTTTGAGATAAATTACGAGTTACCTATTTGGTTAGAAGAAAATAGTAATTGTAGAATTATACATCCTGGTACGGACTGTGAAATGGATAATGACGAATATGGAATGTCAAAAAGTAAAGCATCAAGATATCTTGCATCTCACGGCACTAATACGAAAATCATAAAAGCATCTATTATTGGACACGAAATTAATACGAAAGCTAGTTTATTAGATTGGTTTTTAAATAGTGAGGGTGAAGTGTTTGGGTATACTGGGGCTATGTGGAATGGTGTTACAACTTTACAATGGGCTACAGAATGTTTAGAAATGATGCAAAATTGGAAATATTACGGTAAATGTAACGTTATTTCAAGTGAATGTATTTCTAAATATGAGTTATTGAATATAATTAAAGAAGTTTATGATAAAGATATAGTTATAAAACAAAACGACTCGGTTTCTGTAAATAAATGTTTAATAGGTGAAATAAGAAAAATACCAATCAAAGAACAACTAATTAGATTGAAAGAATTTTACAACAATGTTAATTAATCAAGATTTCGAAAAGTTATCCTCAGAATTTAATGACCCATCAAAAACATTTAAATATGTAGTCAAACGGTTACATCAGCCATATTTAGTTGAGATGCCAGTAAATGGTGTGACTACACTTGAATTAGCAAAAAAAATTGAACAATCAATTTTTGATAATTATTGTGGAATTTACCATCTTTGCTCAAAGGAAAAATTATCAGAGTATAAATTGTTAACATTTATTCAAAAACAGTGGGGGAAAAAGAAGTTTACATTAAAAAAATACAAGGTCAACAGATATTTCGAAGTTTAAAAGATAATAGGCAATATCTTTCTGTTACTAATTACAAAAGAATGTTTAAAGAGTTATATAATTACATGGAGAAAAGGCAGGATATATATGGACATTACAACAGATCGCTGGACTAGGATTATTAAATGAAAAAAGCACTCATAACAGGTATTACTGGACAAGACGGTTCTTATTTAACTGAGCTACTGATTAGAAAAGGATACGAAGTCCACGGAATTATTCGCAGGTCTTCAAGCTTTAATACATTTAGAATAGATCATCTTTATAAAGATGAATCTATTATGGATAAAAGACTATTTCTTCATTATGGTGATTTAACTGATTCCAGCAATTTAAATCGATTGATTGAAAAGACACAGCCACATGAAATTTATAATTTGGGTGCCCAAAGCCATGTCCAAGTTTCTTTTGAAGTGCCTGAATACACAGCCGAAGTCGATGGCATTGGTACCTTGCGTTTTTTAGATGCAATTCGAGAAACGGGAATCAATACAAAGTTTTATCAAGCTTCAACAAGCGAACTGTTTGGAAAAGTTCAAGAAATCCCTCAAACAGAAAAAACACCATTTTATCCAAGATCTCCTTATGCTGCAGCTAAACTTTACGCCTATTGGATTGTGGTAAACTATCGAGAAGCTTATGGCTTATTTGCTTCAAATGGTATTTTATTTAACCATGAATCGGAGCGCCGGGGAAAAACGTTTGTAACCCGGAAAATATCCGTAGCAGTGTCAAAGATTATGCTTGGGGTTCAAGATGTATTATCGATTGGAAACTTGGATGCAAAACGAGACTGGGGCTATGCCCCCGAATATGTAGAAGGAATGTGGCGCATGCTCCAGGCAGAAAAACCAGGAGATTATGTTATGGCAACAGGGGAAACCCATTCCGTTAGGGAATTTATTGAAGAGTCTTTTTCTGTATTAGGGGAAGAATTAGATTGGCAGGGAGAAGGAGAATCCGAAGTCGGGATGTTAAAAAGCTCCGGGAAAACGGTTGTGACGATTAATCCACGATATTACCGCCCCACAGAAGTAGAACTACTTATTGGAGATCCATCAAAGGCAGAGAAGGAACTAGGGTGGAAACCAAAAACAAAGTTTAAAGATTTAGTCAAGATTATGGTAGAAGCCGATTTTAAAAAACAAAAAAAACGAATTTAATTTTGTCTAACTAATAATGCTTATATTACCTTCATCCTTTTTCCTTTTCTTCAAATCCAGTCAATCCTGTCTAAAAAATAGTGAATTGCCTGTCCGGCGCTTGTCAGTCGTAGCATTAGCGAAGACTGGTAGCCTCGGCGAAGACGGGTCAATAATAAATAGTAAATCTAAAATCTACATCGCCGTCCTTCTTTTTTATTTCAATCATCAACTTTCTATCTACCATTCTAATCCTCGGTGTTCTCTGTGGCTATAAACTTAACCTCCAAAATCTACATCGCTGGCCATTCCGGGATGGTTGGTTCAGCTATTATAAGAAAATTAAAAGAGGATGGTTTTAATAATCTCATTCTGAGATCTCATAAAGAATTAGATTTAATAAATCAAAATGATGTATTTCAGTTTTTCGAATCTGAAAAACCTGATTTGGTAATTATAGCAGCAGCTAAGGTGGGTGGCATTCATGCTAACAATACGTATCGTGGTCAGTTTTTATACGAAAACCTCATGATTCAAAGTAATCTGATCCATGCTTCCCATGAGGTTGGAGTAAAAAAACTATTATTTCTGGGTTCAGCTTGTATTTACCCCCGTAATGCCCCCCAACCGATTAAAGAAGAACACTTGCTTACGGATAAATTAGAATTCACCAATGAACCTTATGCAATAGCAAAAATAGCAGGAATAAAGTTATGTGAAAATTATTATCGACAGTATAGTGATAATTTTATTTCTGTAATGCCAAATAATTTATATGGATCTAATGATAATTTTGATTTAAAGAATTCTCATGTTTTACCAGCACTCATGAAAAAATTCCACGAAGCAAAGATGCAAAATGCTGAGCTTGTCGAAATATGGGGCACCGGCAAACCACTAAGAGAATTTCTTCATGTGGATGATTTAGCCGATGCCTGTGTCTATTTAATGAAAAATTTAGATGCTGAAACCTTATATAATCTCCCCTGCCTGCCCGCCCTTCGGGAGCATGCGGGTAATAGGGGAGAATTCAAGAGGGGTCAAGAAAAAGAGAAAAGTGTGGGAAATATTTCTCATATCAATATTGGTTCTGGAGAGGAAGTATCAATTAAAGAGCTGTCAAAAATGATTAAAAATGTCGTTGGCTATAAGGGCGATTTATATTTCAACGCTGATTATCCAGATGGTACCCCCAGGAAATTGCTTGATGTATCCAGAATGAATGCAATGGGTTGGAAATCAAAAATTACATTAGATGTAGGATTAGCATCAGTTTATAAATGGTATATTCAATATGAAACTCAACAAATTTATTAAAAATGGGGTTGATATAATTATTTATAAAATTCTAAAGAGGATTGAAGATATATTTTTTTCCCTCATAATTTTACTTACATTTTCCCCAATATTATTCTTAGTCTCTATAGTTTCACTCCTATTTCAAGGATGGCCTGTTTTTTATATTTCTAAACGAATGGTTGGTTTAAATAAAGAAATAAGTATAGTCAAGTTTAGGACAATGGTAAAGGATGCGAAAAGCGAGAAATATGGGTTAGAAAAAAAATATATGAAAGACGGGTACCTTGATATTCCAATGGATTCCGAAGTTTATACACCAATTGGTCGGGTATTAGAAAAAACCCAATTAGTAGAAGTCCCTCAGGTATTTGCTGTATTATTGGGTAAAATTAGTTTTGTTGGTAACAGACCATTACCCAAAAATAATATTGAATTATTGAAAATGAAATACCCAGAAATTTGGAAAGGTAGATTTAAAGCACCGGCGGGAATCACTGGGATTTCTCAAGTTGTCGGGAAGTTTGAATTGACCTCAGATCAGAGGCTTGAATTAGAATGTTTATATTCAAAAGTCTATGAAGAGGGTAATGTATTAAAAGCAGATGTTTATATATTTTTCTCAACAATTATTTTACTACTTTTACATGAGTCCGTAGCATATAGAAGTTATGAAAGTGCAAAAAACGTACTTTTGTCCTGTTTAAAGAAATGAATGTATTAGTTTTAGGTGCCTCCTCATCTATTGGTAATTCAATAGTAAAAAGTTTTGCTAAAAATAATAAGTTATATCTATTATCTACAAAAAGGGAAAAATTAGAAATTCTAAAAAATGAAGCAATAGCATTAGGAAGTCTAAATGTCGAAATAATCGAGGCTGATTTGCAACATCCAATTAACATATCGGCACTTATGCCAGAGAGTATAGATATGATTATTAATGCTGCATGTGCATCATCTAGTTTAAAAAATTATAATATTGAACCCCATCGTCATTACTATTATACAGCAGTTGATTTGTCTAACCCGCTTGTTGTCTTAGAGCATTTTCTTAAAGAGAAGTCAAAGCAAGGTAAACACACACAATTGTATTATATATTTATTAATACAATCTTAAGTAAAATAAAAAGCCCAGATTATTCAATCTATTATTCTTATAAGATATTACAGCAAGAATACATGAGCGGACTCCAGCGTAAATACGGTGATATTTTAAAATCAATTAATGTCATTGTGGGCACACAAATTGATAGAACTAAAGAGACAAAAAAAACGGTTGATCTTGCAAATAGAATCAAGTTAGCTATTAAGAGAAACGAATCAGAATTCATTTTTGGTTTTGATGGAAAAATTATTTATATGCTCTATCGCATAAGCCCTTTGCTGAGTAATTGCTTAATATATATGAAACGTTTTCTGTTTAGACAATAAAATCTAAGTTCATTTTTTAAATTTTATATCTATACTATAGGTTGGGTACCAATCTCCTGATTTAGGTTCCCATAAAACCGGGCTAAACCCCCCGGCAGTGATATCTATTTTATATTTTTCATTCTCATATATATTCACCATCAAAAACACATCCTTCGCCACTCCCAACTTCCCCTGTACTGAGCCTGTCGAAGTATCCTTGTCCCTCGTAGAGTTATCGAAGAGGGATGCACTTCTGACATCTACAAAACTCCCCCCCACACCTATCCTTTTACTTAGCTTCACCGTATAAAGCAATTGAGGAAAAAACAAATGTATGTTACTGTTATCCGTATAGGCTCTCATCCCAACAGCTGTGGATAAATCTAAGAATGGGGTATTCAAAAACTGGTAAGAAAGACCACCATAATAGTTATTACCACCGTTATGGGTTGCACTATAATAGCCGTGGATATCTAATCGCTTAGTCAGACCATATCCTAAAACTATATAAGATTGCCCCTGCTCAAAATAATTAAATGGATTCCAGGTGAGGGAAATATCCCAATTTCCTTTCCCCGCTGAGGTCCCGTGGTCGTATCCCCCTGATGCCATTAAAAGAATGGGCAAAAGTAAGGTGAGAAGTTTGGTTTTCTTTGCCACGGTTATATTGAATTTAACCGACTTTTCGCCTTTTTTTTTAGATATAAATTTCTTTCTTGTACATCGTAACAGCGTATTGATGTATCTGTCCCTCCTTCGTCTGTCGTAATGTATATGTAGACAGATAGGCAAGACGTAGGCGGAGATGGGGTCAATAAAAATAGAGGGGATTTCGACTGGTCGAAGGTGTG
>ENA-OREN01002802-OREN01002802.1-marine-metagenome-genome-assembly--contig:-NODE-2802-length-17031-cov-4.693583_pt1 | contig 17031 bp, 15 predicted proteins | sample MGYA00248624_ERZ508555 | MGnify/ENA primary metagenome ERZ508555 (study PRJEB26222, sample SAMN06267773) | marine metagenome | isolation source: Saanich Inlet, British Columbia, Canada | place...
AAGATAGGAAATCATTCAGATTTTATTATGTTTTCATTGCAAGCAATTAAGCACTTTACTACAGTAGATGGCGGCTTATTATTGTGCAAAGATCAATCTGATTATGAACGAGGTAAATTGCTCAGATGGTACGGCATTGATCGGGATGAAAAAAGAAAAGAATTTAGGTGTGAAGAAGATATTGTCGAGTATGGCTATAAATACCATATGAACGACATTAGTGCAACAATTGGCATCGAACAATTAAAATATATAGATGAAATAGTTGGTAAGCATGTTGATAATCAAGAGTATTACGATCGCACATTGCAAAATATAAAAGATGTTGTAGTCATTAAAAAGCCGAATGAGTCAAAATCTTCCTCTTGGCTTTATACCTTACACATTGATAAGCGAGATTTGTTTAGTGCCTGGATGGGCAAACAAGGCATTATGACATCAAGAGTGCATGAGCGCAATGACAAACATACAGCTTTCAAAGAGAGTCAGTGCGACCTTCCTGGGGTGGATGCCTTTAATGCTACTCAGGTATCGATACCTGTCGGTTGGTGGATTGCAGAGGAGGATCGAAGATTTATCGCGTCCAAAATTAAAGAGTTTTTAAAATTTAACGAATCAAACAAATAGAGCTATAATTATGAAAAAAATTAGTCATCACGACGTAGAAATTGGAAAAACATTAGATTATTGTCAAATCACGGGATCAAAGAATCTTTTTGAAGCTATTGATTTAGGATTTCAGCCAGCATGTAGTGCCCTTATAACAAGAGAGACGCTTCGTGAACCAGAAGTGTACTATCCACTACGATTGATGATTTGTCCTGAATCAGGATTGGGGCAACTTGATTATGTTGTAGACGGAAAAACTCTTTTCCCTACCGATTATTCATATCGTCCTGGAATCTCTACTCCCATACGAGACCATCTTGATTTAATCACTCAAGAAATAATCAAACTTGTTAATCTACAACCAAAATCACTTTGTGTTGATGTCGGATCAAATGATGGAACATTACTCTCTTTTTTTAAAGAAAGAGGTATGCTGGTGCAAGGTGTTGAGCCAACTAATATGGCAAAAGTGGCGCGGAAAGAAAACAAAGTTAAAACAATACAAGAATTTTTCACCGAAGATGTTGCTAAGCAAATTGTAAAAGAAAATGGAAAAGCAAAAGTTGTAACTTTTACCAATGTGTTTGCGCACATGGCCCCCCTTGGAGAAGTTATGCGGGGAGTAAGTAGGCTTCTAGATAAGGATGGTATATTCATGTCAGAAAGCCAATATCTTTTTGATGTATTTGAAGGTAATCAATTTGACCAAATCTATCATGACCATGTTCGTATCTACAGTCTAAAATCCCTTGTAAAACTACTTGAATACTACGGAATGGAGGTTTTTGAAGCACAAAGACTAGAAGGGAGAGAGGGGAGTATACGAATCCACGCTGGATGGAAAGGTCAACATAAAGTTAATCCTGACGTTAAGAAATTACTCGCTTTAGAAGTAGAAGCCGGTCTTTTCAAAGAGTCTGGATGGGAAAATTTTAGAAAAGGTGTAGAAAGAGCAAGAGATGAATTTCTTGAATTAGCCTATAAAGCTAAAAAAGATGGTAAAAAACTTGTTGCTGATTCATGTCCAACTCGAGGAGTAGTCTTAACCAACTATTACGGTCTTGATACAAAACTCCTGTCTTATGTTTCTCAAATACCAAATACAGAAAAAGTTGGTAATTATATTCCAGGAACGCACAATCCTATTGTAAGTAATGAAATTATACTAAAAGATAAGCCAGATTATATTCTTATCTTGGCTTGGCATTATTCCGATTACATTATTAAGAACTGGAAAGCAAAAGGGGTGAAAGCAAAATTCATTGTCCCTCTTCCAAAGTTCAAAATTGTTGACTGAGTGTATTCAATACATTTATTGTAGATAAATGAGAAAACTAGGGGGTAAAGGAGTGCGCGTGAAAAGCAATATCCTCTCCTCCCTTTGCACCACAGAAACTTGATAAAAACAGTGGTAGTGGGTCTATAATAATGGTCGTCCACACACAACAATGGATGGGGTTTTACCTCGATAACTGATATAAGCGAGAACCAGATTAACCGTTTTAAAAGATCCTCTTTTGGCAGCTCAGACAACCCAATAAATAGAGGATGACATGAATGGATTACCCACGAAATTCAGGACAGAGATAGAATATATTGTGAAGAATTTTCAGATTTGCATTTATAAAATAGTTGTTTGTGGTAAAAAAATATTATGAACAAAAAGAGAATAGTTTTTCTATTACCCCCTTATTCTGGTCTACCGACGAGAAGCGTACGATGTATGCAGTTTAAAAATGATTTTAGAGGGGGGTATCAATTCGTGGCTTATGATTTAGCGTCCAAATTTAGGAGTAGATATAAGCTCTATGATAAATTTCTTCGTTACACTTGGGGAGTGTTTATATTGGTTAAACTTGTGCTTATTTCAAGGCAAGTTTGGCGAGTGGTCCTGATTAAAAACACTAATATAACCTTACAAAAAATTATTTATTTTTTTTTTAAAGGTAGGTGTGCGTTAGATATTAATGACCCTATACACCTACAGTTTGACAATAAACATACGCAAGAGCTATTTTTAAATACAGATCTTCTTATATTGGAAAATCAAAGCTTATTAAACTGTTACGAAAGTTTAAATCCAAATATTGTTGTGAATGAGGATTATCCATATACAGAAGATCTTCAAGTTGGAAGCTCTGCGCGAGAAAATATAATTTTATGGTATGGCTCCAAGGAGACTGTATTTCATTTAGAGAAAATAACTTCAATTATTCAAAAAGTATTAGATAACTCAGAGTATAGAATGGTGCTACTCGGAGTAAATAAACTTCCTAAAGGTTTGAAAAACAAAGTTTCAATATTAGAAAATTATGATTATAAAATATTAAAGTCAAATCTTAAAAAATGTAAAATAGTATTAGCACCTTTTAAAGATACTCAAGACGCCCTATTAAGGGGGAATATGAAAGCTAAAATTGGCATGGCTTCAGGAGCTTGTGTTGTTGCTGAAGATGTGGCTATGCACCAAAAAATCATCAAAAGTAAGCTTAATGGCTTGCTATGTAGTGATAAAGATACATGGCTAAACACATTAATGAATCTAGTTCATGATGATAAAAAAATTAAAAAAATATCCAGTAATGCGCTTGAATATAGTTGTATTAATTTCACTAAAAAGAAATATATTTCTACACTCATTAATGCACTGGAGTCTTTAAAGTAGCTGAAATGTAATGATCGAAAGAATAATTAACAAATACTATCGAATAAGGAGACTCAGGATTTTAGACTTAAGAAAAAAAGTTAACTTAGGATGTGGTACAGATATTCGAAAAGGATGGATTAATTGCGATATCACTTCTGACAATGATAGTGTTATTCAGCTTGACATGACAAGTAAACAAGATTTAAAGATGATTGAGACTTTTAATCCAAGTGTGATTGAAATGAATCATTCTATTGGATATTTATCATATGGTGAAGCTATGGCACTGTTTGAAAGTTTATACAATAGTCTTAAAAAAGGCGGACTGTTAATAATAGAAACGCCATGTTTGAGTAAAATTTCCAAACAGCACCTCGAAAAAAAAAATGAGTCAATCGAAAGTTTTTTAGAAACAGTGAGAGCCTTATATGCTTTTGACTATGGAGAGGCGTTGTTGAAAAAAAGACACTATTCGCCTTATGCTTTTAGTTGGAGTGAGTTTATATTAATAGAGTCACTCAAGAAGATAGGCTTTGAAAATGTTACTTCAAAAAATCCAATTATGCATGGTAGAAGAGTTGATAGAGATATTAGAATAGTGTCAGTAAAATGATATTAAGCACAATGAAAGAAGCAAATCTTATATTATTAGTTGTTATTAATATATTTATGCAAGCAGTAAGTCAATGGCTAATAATTACTGAAATAGGAATTGGTATAGGCACGGATGACATGATATTAGCAATGTTAATTCCTCAGTTTGTATTATCTGCACTAGCAATTTCAATAAGTAAATATTTAGCGCCAGAAATTATTAGTAACTATGAAAATTCCAAGAATATAAACAAACATATGGGAATGTGTATAAGATCTATGTTTTTGATTGTTGGAGTAGCAAGTATATTTGTTGTTTTTCCTATGTACTATTGGAGTTCATTTTTTTTTGGACAAAGAACTCCAGAATATGACACTATGCTCATTTTATTCAGTCTGAGTACAATTTTTTCAGCGGCAAATCTAGTGACAACCTCGTATCATCTTGCTGCCCATAGATTTATATATATAGAGAAAATAACACTCTTAGTGAATATTCTTGGATTAGGATTGATTTATACTTTAGTGGGTGAATATGGCATTGTAATTGCAGCTATAGCGTATCTTTTTAAATCTTTGTTGTTTTATGGGTTATCTATATTGAAGCTTCAAAGGGCGGTGGGTAGCTATAAATACCGAGAGGTTTTTATTTTTTCAATTAATATACTTAAAAAAATAAAACATTTGATTTTTGGTAGCTTGTATTTTAAGTCAGATGCCATTGTGGATAGAACTTTACAATCTAGATTAGCCTCAGGAACAATCACTTCATATAATGTTGCGTTACAATTATATGCAATTGCTGAAGTTTTGATAGAGAAGGTTGTTAAAAATCAATATTTAGTTTTGTTATCTAAAAATATAAATGGTTGTAAATTAAAATATTCAAAAAAAATTTACTATAGAGCGCTAATTAAATTACTGTTATCTTCTATTGTAATAATGCTTTCCTTATTCATTATTGGCAAGGATGTCTTGAACATAATTTTCTTGTATAAAAATATAGACCCCAAGAGTATTGACGATATCTATTTATATTTACAACTTCTTTCCGGGGTGTTTATTGGTGGAGTATTTGGTCAAATTACTAGCGTTACATTTTATAAAGCTGGAAAGATGAAGGAAATTGTTATGCTAGAGTTAATCATATTTACAGTATACCTTCCGATAAAGATATTTTCTTTTTTTGAGTGGGGGATATATGGTTTGTGTGTTGCTACATCTATTTATTACATAGTTAGCTTTATTGCACAGCATTATTACATTGTGACAAATAATTTTTGGGTCGCGAAAGAGCGTGACACTAAAAAAATATTTCTTGTGTCAGAGTAGGTGTTGGATTCTTCAATCTCAAAAAAAATGACAAATAGACTAACAAGAATTTCGTAAATATTTTAATTTTACCAAAGAAAGTAAGGGTTAGTTGAGATGAAAAATATTTTTTAAGTATTTGTAACTTTAAGATTGAATGCTTACCATATAAAGGTGAATTATGAATATATCAATACCCCGTAGTGAAGAAAATCTAGACACTCAGTATAAAAATAAACGTATTGGAATTTTAGTTCAAAAACTTGGTCCTTATCATATTGCAAGGTACAAAGAATTGCAGTGTCATTTTGATTTGACAGTTATTGAAACAGAAGTAAATGATTGTACATATTCATGGAAGGGTGTTGAAAAAGGTGGCATTAAAAAGCTACACACTATCAAAAAGAATGATGGGTATTTTTCACAGATTTTTTTTGCATACAGCTTTACACGCAAGCTAATAAAGTTAAATTTAGATATTCTGATAATTCCAGGATGGTATGGTTTTTCTAATAATTGGGCGTTAATATTAACAATTTTATTTAGAAAAAAATCTATACTTTTGAGTGATTCTAATCATTATGATTTTAAAAGGGGTAAATTAAAAGAGTATGTAAAAAAAATAATTGCCAGTAAATATTCAGGGGCTATAGTTGGAGGGAAATCTGCAAAAAATTATTTATTGAGTATGGATTTCAAAAAGCCAATATTTTTTGGATCTAACTGTATAGATAATGATTACTTTGCAAATGCCTCTCATAAGGCGCAACTAGGAACAATCAAGAGCGAGTATTTTTTTGTAGTTTCTAGACTAATTAAAAAGAAAAATATTTTTTTTATTATTGAGGCATATGAAGAGTACTTAAAGGAGGTAGGGAATGATTTCATACCCATGTTTATAGCCGGTGACGGTGAGCTTTATAAAGAATTGGAGGTATATCTTAAAATACAAAAACTTAATGATAAGGTTTTTTTAAAAGGATTTATTCAGTACGATGAATTACCAAGGTATTATGCTAATGCTAGGGTGTTTATTTTAGCTAGCACTTCTGAACAATGGGGGCTTGCCGTAAATGAAGCAATGGCATGCTCTTTGCCTATTTTGCTCTCTACTAAATGCGGTTGTGGCGATGATTTGTTAATTGATAATGTGAATGGATTTCTGTTTAATCCACGTGTTTTGAAAAGCCTTTCAAATAGAATGGTTACTATGGGGTTGAATGATAAAAAGGCAAAAGAAATGGGAAGACGAAGTTATGAAATTGTGGAAAATTATTCCATAACTAATTTTTCTGATTCTGTAAGTAACCTACTTAAACTTCTTTAATTGACTGTCATGATGCTTTCTTTTATAAAGGATTTTTTTGGAATGATTATAATAAATAATCGTTACAAGCCAAAAAACGGACTGTATGTTGTTAATTATCATTCGACACCATTTGATACAATGGGAAATTTCATCAAGCAATTAGATTTCTATACGAAGTATTTTCAGGTGATTACTCCTGATGATTTAAAGCACCCTGAAAGATTCAAAAATAGAGCTTGTTTATTACTTACATTTGATGATGGAATTTATAATAATAAATTTGCAGCTATTGAGATGGGTAATTATTCGTATAAAGGTATTTTTTTTGTTGTCCCAGAATTTATCAAGAATCCAAATAATAAATATTACAAATCCTATATTGGTGATGGTATAGGATTAAACAAAGCAGATTTAAAGTGTTGTCCGGTGAGTGGCAATACTAATATTGCAGCCATGGGTATAGATACTTTAAAATATTTAGAAGATGAGGGGCATGAAATTGGTTCACATACTTTTACGCATAAAAATATAGGACTTATGGAAAGTAAGTCAACCATTGATTTTGAAATAAAAAAATCTAAAGAGTTCTTAGAGGAGAAACTTCATAATAAAACACGGTATTTTGCAAGCACTAGGAACTCTTTAATCTCTACAGGGGTTAAAGAAGAAAATATAATTATAAAAAACTATACGCATCATTTCGTCACTATACCATGCGTAAACAAGCATAATTTAAGATACAAAATTTGTAGATTTAATATCGAAACAAATTGGCCAATTTATCGAATTTGCTTTACATTTTCATTGTTAAATCAATTCATTTGGAATTCCAAAAATTTTAAAAAAATATTGGCGCAAAAAACATGATATATTTTATTACTTATCATGCTGGATCAGGTGAACCATTTCAAGGTCAGATAAGTAATTTAACCTCAAGGCTCGAAGCAAAAGAAATTAGATGTGTATATAGTAAAGACTCTATCTTTATAAAACTTGCTTGGTCCTTTCTTTGTGTAGTTATGCTTAATAAGCCGCAAGGGTTTATGTTTTTAGGTTTGGGGTATAGTTTTTATGATCAAAATAATATTAAAATCAATAAAAAAACAATAAATTTTAGCTCGAGGGATACTTTAATTTGGATGAATCAAACTGCACCACGAGAGCTTTTCAAAATTTCTAATGGAGCTAGAATGATTAGGTGGACGGATTTGTCTTTGGATAAACTCCTCACCCAAAGATATTCTTTGTGGGGGGTGCCTCTATATTTACTAAGAATACGCGAGCGTAAACTTTTGAAATTGTGTGAAAATAAATACACTAACAAGTATTATTCGAATGATATAGCTCTAGTTAATAGTGTTATAGTTCACCGATCTATTTCTAAGGATTTTTTAGAAAATAGATGGGAAAGATCAATAGATGTGAATTCTTTGGCAATTGTATATATTGGAGGGGACCATAAAAGAAAGAGACTAAATGATATTGTAAAAATAATGCATAAATTAAATCAGAAAATCAATACTAAATTATATATTTTTGGAGTAAAAAAAGACAATTTGGCTCATTTAAATATGGATAAAAATATCAAAATCTATGGTGTTATGAGCAAGAAAGATATAGTAAAAAATATTTTACTAATTAAAGCGAAAGCAATGATTAATATTACATGTACAGTAGAGGAGGGTGCACCTATAGTTATGTTGGAGTTACAGTCCTTAGGAGTCGTATGTTATGCACTTGATAATTCTGGACCCATGGAGTATTTGTTAGACTATAAAAACTCCGCAAGTAATTGTAATGAAATGATAAATAAAATATCAAGGCTATACTTAGATCCAAAGAAATGTGCACTACTTATGGATTTATCTGTTGAATTCGGTTTAAAACACTCCCCGAGAAATATTATAAAAGAGTTATTGCAAGTATCTAGTTAGTCAAGCCTCTTTCCTTCCCCTGCAGTTTTTAAAGAAGAATGTGTATAATAAAAGAATAAATCAGTACAGCCTTCTAGAAAATTAGCACTTAGCACTCAATATGATTATCAAATTTGTCATTTTCCAACGGTGCTTGTTTACAGAAAATAGACTCTAATTTAAGGTATAAATTAAATAATGATAAATATTTTAGGTGTTTCCTCTTGCGGCGGCCATTTTTATGAATTGAGAGATGGTTTAGAAAATATTGACAAGGTGAATGTAAGGTATGTTTTAAATAAAAGAACTAGAATTACTAATGAAGAGTATGAAATAGATTATGTAACCCATTCAGAAAGAGATTTTAAGTTTTTTATTAATATTTATGAAGCGTGGGTTATTATTAAAAAGCTTGATCCAGATATGATTTTATCTTATGGCGCAGGTGTTATAGTGCCATTTTCCTTGGTTGCAAAGTTCGTTTATGGCATTCCAATTGTGTATGTTGAGACTATAGCCTCTGTTAATACACCCTCATTAACTGGAAGAATAATGTATAGAATTGCTGATTATTTTTTTTATCAGCATGAAACTCTGAATAAATTCTTTCCTAAAGGTGTGTTAAAGGCTAAAGGGGACAATTCCTAATGTCAACTTTTATAGTTTTTGGGAATGATAAGCATCAATTTCCTAGATTAAGAGATTGTATTCTTCGAAATTTAGATTTACTGCCACGCCCTATTATAGTGCAACATGGATACACTGATTTTGTTTCAAAAAAATGCATTGTTGAATCTTTTTTTGCAGATAGTGAGTTCCTGGTTAATTTAAATAAGTCTAGTTTGATTATTAGTCACGGTGGTGCGGGCGTCCCTTTATGGGCTTTAAAAAACAAAACTTGCGTTATTCTCGTTCCTAGGCTTAATTCTCATAAAGAGCACATTAATAATCATCAGGTGGACTCCGCAGTGGAATTTGCTAAAAATTCTATATTTATAGATGTATTGCAAGATACCAATGATAGGTCAACTTTTAAAGCTCTAATTTCTAGGCAGTTGGATATTAATTCAAATACCTCTAAAGTTGTAAAAAATAATACTCATAAGTTTTATGAGCTACAAGATATCGTCCATTTGATGGAAAAAAAATCTAACAAGTAATGACGCTATGATTATTTATATTACAGGTGATGTTTTTGAGAGGGGTTGCGGAACTTATACGGCACTATCTCAAACTACTAAGGGGCTGTCGAGGAGAGGTGTAAGTACTTTAATTGTGGGATCTGGAAGGGGGTATAAAGTTAAGGAGTATTCCAAACTTAGAAGGGCAATATCCTTTAAAAAGATATTTTGGAAAAATTTGCATTTCACTTTAGGGCTGTCTGATTATTTAAATTCTATTGTTAATAAGGTTCGAGTTGTAAGCATGGAGGGTGTATGGCTTTATTCAAACAGACATGCCTATATAGTATGTCAAGAAAACAACATACCGTATATGTTAACACCTCATGGAAATCTCAATGAATATGCATTATCCATCTCTAAATTTAAAAAATTTTTCTTTAAAAAATATTTTTATTCTGAAATATTTGACAATGCTGCTTGCATTAGGGCATTAAGTTTTCAAGAATATTTAGCTATAAGAAAATTTGGAATAAAAGCTCCAATATGTATTATTCCTAATAGTGTAATTTCAGAAAACAACAATTTAAAATTATCAAAAGACTCCAGTTTTAAAAAATATTTTTTAAATAGAAAAGTATTTACTTACCTTGGAAGGCTGCATAGTATAAAGAATATAGAGGGAGTTATTAAAGCCTGGTCAACATCAATAACATTCAATAACAAAGAGTTTTCTTTAATAATTGCAGGGGAAGGGAGTAGTGATTATACAAAGTCACTTAAAAGTCTTGCAAGGAGTCTGAATATTGAAAATATTATTTTTCTTGGTGGCGTCTGGGGTTTGAAAAAAGAATTCCTCCTTAGGGAGTCTTTTTTCACTATTCTCAATTCAAAAAGTGAGGCGCTACCCATGAGTATCCTGGAGTCATTATCTTATGGAACTCCAGTGGCAATATCTAAATTTTCTGGTTTGTCACAAAAGGAGTTGAAAGGCTCAGGGTTTGTATATGAAGGCGACGATATTTTATCTACACTTATTGATAAAATTTCTAAACTAGAAGTGAAGGAGTACAGGGTTATGCAGTTAAGAGCGCTAAGGCTAATATCCATTAGTTACTCTCCAGAGGTTGTCTCTCAAAATATTATAGATGTTTATAGTTGGATTGAGGGTGATTGCCCACCTCCGAGCACTGTTATTTTTGATTAATACCTGCACGAATTTATTAAATATGTATAAAAAATTAATAGAACAAAAAGAGTCCTAAATAAATGAAAAATAAAGTTAAAATTATTAAGATGGATAAAGACATGACAAAGGTTGTCGCTTTATTTTTGACGTCGCACACATCAGATTCTATTGGGTATGAGGGGTGGATAAAAAAAATGAATTTATTTTGGTATGAAAATCCATTTTTTGACTATAGCATACACCCAATGGGCTGGTGTGTGATTGATGTGTCGGGAGAGGTAAGGGGGTTTTTAGCAAATATACCGGTAAAATATACCAATAAAGATGGAGATTTTCAAGGATTTTGGGCGTCAAGCTGGTATGTCGATGTTGACTTTAGGGGGCATAGTTTAAAGTTGTTTAATGAATTTGTAAAGCAAAAAGGGGTGCTGTTCAACACTACACCAACAAAGATTGTAAAAAAAATATTATTAAAAAAGTATAAATTTCAAATATTAGGAGCTAAGAGTAAGTGCAAAGATTATCTTGTCCCGCTAAGAGGGTTTAACCCAATCTCTTCTCAAGAGTTTTATATGCTCCCTGTGCAATGGTTATTGAAATTTGCTACCGCAATGGTTGTGATTTTTTATAATGCGATTGTAGGTTTTGCTTTGAAAGTCCTTTTGTTTAAAACTGATTTATCAATATCTGATCATGAAAGTTCTGATAAAGACCTTTACAAGCATTCTGAGATTGTACATTGGAAATATCTAAATAATAATATACAAAAGGAGCGTCACATATATTACCTTCACGAGGGTAAGTCTTGTATTGGTTACGTAGGTTTAAAAATCAGAAAGTATAGAGGAATTTCATATTGTGAAATTTCAGAGATTTCAGAGTTTCAAAAGCATACAATTTATAAAAAAATAGTTTTTTTATTTATGCTGTATAAAACTATTCAAAGTAAGCAAAAAACTTGCGTATTTTTAAAATACAGAGTGTACGGAAATATTGGTAAAGTACCGCGTTTGGTTAATTTTATCCCTATTTACAGTGTTAGCTTTAAATCTAATTTTTTAGTTAAATGCACTCTAGACAATTGCGATAATGTGCGCATTATCGCGTCAAATTCTGATGGCGATAACGCCCTGTTTACTTAGGATTAAATTCATGTCTATATTCTTCTTAATTGCGCTTTTATTTTTTGGTTTTTTCTGGCCTTATTTTTTATATAATGAAGGGTTTTCTTTATGGTTATTTGACATACCTTATAATTCAGATGTTATTTATGTAGTTTTTTCTATACTATTTTTTTTCCTAATTGGAAGATTGATAGCAAAAATTTTAAGTATAAGTATATCTTCAATTTTATTGCCGTCTATCCATAAGATTGAAAGTGCCATCGCTATTTTTTCGAAACACAAGATCGTTCTTTTCCTGCAAATAATTTTAATATTTGCACTTTTAATTATGGTTCTTTATGGGGCGGATAATTACATTTTAAATAAAAAGATGAAGTTTGACGTTTATGGCGAGTATTCATCCTTTATTCATATTTTTGGACTAATGACAGGGTTGATGTCAGGGGTGATGTATGGGTCAAATAAATTATTTAAATATATTTTATTTTTATCAATAGTCATTTTTTTAATAAGTCAAAGTCGTTCGGTTGTAATTCTCACACTTCTTGTTACCTTTAATATGTTTTTCAATAAAAAATATATCTTGTCAATTGCATGGATAGCTATATCAATATTTTCATATTATTTTGTGATTGATGCAAGGGGAAAGACCTTTGATCAATATTTTTTAGATGCCATACCAATTTTAGAAGAAAGTTCTAATAAACCAATTTTAGAAGAAAGTTCTAATAAACCAATTTTAGAAGAAAGTTCTAATAAACAGACTTCTTTAGGGCTAAGCCTTGATGAAATTTTTGGAAAAAACTCTCACTGGAATTTATTTTACAAGTTGAATGTGGACCTATATTCAACATTGAGCATTGCCTCCAAGATAAAAACTAATTCAAATTTTTCATTAGATAATTTACTTGAATATATGATTTTTACTTCACCTCTACCATCCTTTATCTATATGAATGATTACCAAAAGTATACATCTTACAGTCATGCTGTTGGGGGGATTGCTAATGTTGGTATAAATACCGATATTATAAGTGGGCCATTTTATTCTGGCGGATACTGGTTGTCTAATTTATTCTGGCTATTTGTTGGCTTTACTTTCTATTTTCTTGATAAAATTGGCTCTTTAGCGTATAGGAATAATCATTATATTGTATTTCTTGTATCATTATCTTTAGAGTTAGTTTTTTTCGCTATTGGCAGTGTTGCACCTACTCGTGCTGCTACCAGGCCATTATCGTATTTATTTATATTATTGTGTTTTATTTATATATATAAATTTCTTATAAAAAAAATAGGTAGGTAGTAGATGTATATATTAGGACTAAATGCATATCATGGCGATAGTGCGGCTTGTATCTTTAAGGATGGTGAGTTAATTGCTGCAATTGAGGAAGAAAGAATAAGAAGGGTTAAGCATTGGGCAGGATTTCCAATTGAGTCAATTAAATTTTGTTTAAAAGAATGCGGTATTAGTATTATGGATATAGATTACATTACTATTTCAAGGGATCCTTCTGCTAATATTTATAAGAAAGTTACTCATAGTTTAAAGAACGCTGTAAGTTTTAAAGTACTTAAAGATAGATTGAAAAATACAAGAAAAGTTAACTCTATTAAGCAAGAGTTATCTAATGCTTTTTCTATTAAAGAGTCTGAAATTAAGGCGGAAGTTCATAATATTGAACATCATAGGGCTCATATGGCAAGTGCATTTTTTGCAAGCCCATTTAAAGAGTCGGCAATATTATCAATTGATGGATTTGGGGATTTTACATCCACAATGATAGGAATTGGAAAAGGCAAGAAAATAGAGGTGCTTGATAGTGTTATTTATCCACATTCGGTTGGAGTATTTTATACTGCATTTACTCAATATTTAGGCTTCGAGAATTATGGTGATGAGTATAAAGTTATGGGTTTGAGTCCATATGGAAAACCTACATTGGTTGAAAAAGTAAAGGATGTGATTATTTTTAAGAGTAATGGGCTTTTTGAAATAAATAAAAAATATTTTAAACATCCAAAAGAAGGCGTGTCAATGAGTTGGGAAAATGGCGACCCGTTTATTGAGAGTATTTACTCAAACTATATGATAGAAGTTTTTGGAACTCCTAGAGTTAAAGGTGGGAAACTAACTCAATATCATATGGATCTAGCGGCGTCTATTCAAAAAGTTACGGAGGATCTGATATTTTACATATTAAATCATCTTCAAAGAAGAACAGGATTAAAAAATATATGTATTGCAGGCGGCGTTGCCCAAAATTCAGTAGCCAATGGGAAAATTCTTGATAATACTTCATTTGAAGAAATGTATATACCTCCAGCTGGTCATGATGCCGGTACAGCGATAGGAAGTGCATTGTGGCTGTATAACCACATTCAAAGTAATGATAGAATTAAACCTATGAAGCATAGTTTTTTTGGTAGTCAGTTTTCTGATAAGGAAATTGAAGGGTTTCTGAAATCAGAAAATGTAGAATACAAAAGATATAATGACAGCGAGTTAAATGATAAAGTAAGCGACTGTTTGATTGATGCTGGTGTTGTTGGGTGGTTTCAAGGTAGAGCTGAATTTGGACCGAGGGCTTTAGGTCATAGAAGTATAATTGCAGATCCTACAAGAGATGATGCTAAAGAAGTCCTAAATCTAAAGATTAAGCGAAGAGAGGCGTTTCGACCATTTGCACCCTCTATTTTGAAAGAATTTGTAATAGAATTTTTTGAAAAAGTTGATGAAGTGCCATTTATGGAAAAAGTTTTTAAAATTAAGGAAGATAAAAGAGTATTGCTTTCAGCAGTAACGCATGTAGACGGTAGTGGTAGATTGCAGACGGTTGATAAGGATGTTGATCCAAAATATTATGGATTAATACACGCCTTCTATCAGAAATCCGGCGTACCGATCCTTCTTAATACATCATTTAATGAAAATGAACCTATTGTAAATACTCCTGCTGAGGCATATGCATGCTTTGCTAGAACAAAGATGGATATGGTGGTTATGGGTAATATCGTGGTTGAAAGGTAGTTAGTGAGAATATCTGTCATTGTAAGTGTTTTTAATAATAAAGACACAGTATCTGATGCTATTAATTCTATTGTTTCACAGGATTATGACAATATTGAGTGTATTGTTGTTGATGCTGGATCGACAGATGGAACTATAGAGGTTATTAAGGGGTTTGGTGACAGGATTAATACTTTTATTTCTGAGCCTGATAAAGGAATTTATGATGGGCTGAATAAAGGTATTTTATTGGCTACTGGAGATATTATAGCCTTCTTACATTCTGACGATGTGTATGAAAATGAGACTGTAATTTCTGATGTTGTAGCTATTTTTAATGATGATATTCAAGGTGTGTACGGTGATCTTGTTTATACTAATAAAGCAGACATGAGGAAAGTTTTTAGATATTGGAAAAGCTGTGATTTTTCAGTATCCCTTTTAAGAATAGGGTGGATGCCACCGCATCCAACACTATTTTTACGTCGTAAAGTATATCAAAAGTATGATACTTTTGATATAAGCTTTAAAATTGCTGGAGACTATGATTTTATGTTGCGAATTCTAAAAGATAATATAGCTGTTAAATATCTTCCTCAAGTTCTTTATAGGATGAGAGTGGGAGGAAAGAGTAATCGCAGTATAAAGAGTATACTTTTTAAATCTAAAGAGGATTTGCGCGCAATGCGTAAAAATGGAATAGACAAACCTTTTTTAACATTATTTTATAAAAATATATCTAAAGTAATCCAACTAATTAGGCATTAGATAAAGCTCATGTTATTAATTTTAATGGTATTTATGATTTCTATACTGGTTACATATATAGTATTTAGATTCCAACATATTTACCATCTTTACTCTCACAATCAAGATTTATTAGGTGTGCAAAAGTTTCATCAGAAGGCGGTTCCTCGTATTGGCGGTATGAGTATTTTTCTGGCGCTCTATATCGGCTTGTGGTTGCTAGCGAATAATTTTACTCTCTCAACTATTTTTTGGATTGCGCCACTACCTGTATTTATTGCGGGCATCTACGAAGATTTAACTGCAAAATCCCATCCTATGGCAAGACTTATTGCAGCATTTCTTTCTATTATGATTGCTTTTATCTGGATGGGGGTGGGTATTGGTAATTTAGGCTTTGTCTGGGTTGATGAACTATTCTCTAGTTATCTGGTGATAAGCTTTCTGTTTACTTTGTTGGTTGTAGGGGGTGCGGTAAATTCGCTTAATATTATTGATGGTTTTAATGGTCTTCTGGGTGGATATTCTGTTTTAGCCTCACTTGCATTTGCTTATGTTGCCTATACGCTCGGCGATGAGATGATTATGCAGATGAGTTTAATGCTTACCGCTTCACTATTCGGGTTCCTGCTGTTTAATTTTCCACTAGGTAAGATTTTTATGGGTGACGGCGGAGCGTATTTTGTGGGTTTTATTTTGGCGATGATTGGGCTAATGTTAGTAGATCGTCATGAGGAATTGTCTAATTGGTTTGTGCTGTTAGTCTTCATCTATCCGATGTTTGAACTGCTATACAGTATTTACAGAAGAAAGGTCATTTACAAGGTTGCGGCAACTCAGCCAGATGCTGACCATCTGCATTCACTAATCTATAGAAAGGTTATCTCTTGCGATCGATTTAAGAATAACAAGGTTATCTGTAATAGTATGGTTGCTCCATTTATGTGGGCATTATCTTTAGTGGGTATGATTCCTGCGATTATTTGGTTTGATAATCAAGTCGTGTTAATTTATTGGGTATTTGTCTTTATGGTGATTTATACAGTTATTTATAAATACATTGCATCTGATAAATTTAACCATTAAATAATTATGAAAATTTTAGTCACGGGCGGCGCAGGGTATATCGGTTCACATACTTGCATTGAGCTTATTAAAGCGGGCTATGAAGTGGTGGTGATTGACAACCTGTGCAATTCTTCATTAGAATCTGTAAAGCGTGTTGAGAAACTGTCAGAGAGCGACATTCCATTTCACAAAGTGGATGTGCGTGATAAGGCGGGGCTTACGAGAGTATTTGAGCGGTATTCAATTGATGGGGTAATTCATTTTGCAGGCTTAAAGGCGGTGGGTGAATCGGTAGAAAAACCTATTGAATATTATGATACCAATGTAGGCGGTACATTTATTCTGGCAGAAGTGATGCGTGATTTTAATTGCAAGACTTTTGTGTT
>ENA-OREN01002803-OREN01002803.1-marine-metagenome-genome-assembly--contig:-NODE-2803-length-17023-cov-5.317184_pt1 | contig 17023 bp, 18 predicted proteins | sample MGYA00248624_ERZ508555 | MGnify/ENA primary metagenome ERZ508555 (study PRJEB26222, sample SAMN06267773) | marine metagenome | isolation source: Saanich Inlet, British Columbia, Canada | place...
ATTACATACTTGTTTTTTACTTTCATGACGGTACTTTAACAGGTTTTTAAACATGCTTAAGTTGTCATGACCCTTTATTTTAATTAATGTTATAGTGTTAAACTTATCACTTAACTATTAGTCACCTATTGACCACCCGACTTTCCCTTTACTAATTTTCGAAAAATTTTCCACACCAAAACATAAATACCATGGGTTAAGGCCATTCTAAATGAAGAAATGTGTGGTTTAATATTTAAATCTCTAGTATCTGGATTTTCTGGGTGCGCATCTTTTTTTGAACTTATTTTCTCTAAAACCAAATTCACTACAAACGAACTATTAGTTTTATCGAAACGTTGGACATATTTATCAGGAAATCCACAACGTCGCCATCCAAGATAATCTTGCTCCTCACTATCTTTGTATGCAATTATATCTACAATATTCCAAATATCTTTATCTATCAAAGTAAGAATTGATTTCAAGTTGCCTTGTACAAAAAAAGGATGGCCATGCAGATAAAAAGGGAAATTTAAATGAGCCTGTCCGCCCTCCCTTAAAACGCGGGCTATTTCACTTAATGCATCCTTCATCTGTACACCGTATTCAAACCAATGCTCCATTGACTGGTTTGCTAAAACCCAATCAAAATTGTCATTTGAAAATGGGATCTCGTGCACTGATCCAAGCTTAGTAGCTATACATTTCCGACCACGAGAATCCGTATCAAAGACATCAATCCCATCCCAAGATACATCCTTGGGCAAATTATTTCTCAACCACGAATCAGAGCCGCAACCAATTTCAATGACATTTTGCCCAGACTTAATTAATGCAAGCAGATCGTAGTTAGCTGCATTTACGGCATTTGCCATAATTGACTCATTCACATTTTTCACTCCAGATGGATAGCTGGCTATATCTTTAATAGAATTTTGCCAATTTCTTATCTCCACTGCTTTGCATCCGATTTGTTAGTTTTTATAAATTTAAGTCTAATCCGCGCAAGTGCAACTTTAAATATCTTCCAAATCTCGAAAAAAATTAGTGAAGGTTCTTGTGTGAAGAATACACGATTCTCATTTAGTGTCCGAAAATAGCGTTGCACTTGACCTTTACGAATTGATATTGACATATTTAAATCCATCATCACTAGTTTTTTACTGCGTATTTTTTTAGAAAATACACTTAAATTGTCAAAATTAGATTTTTGGCTAGAGTCGTAAGTCAAAATAATTAAATCATATATCACTTCATTCATTTTCCGCCAATCTTTTTCAGATACTTGAAAATCTGAAAAGTTAATAACATTATTATAATGAGTAGCCTGTAAATTGTCTTTAAAGGTATCAGGTGGTGTAACCAATGTCAGATCTCCTGTACCTAAAATTTTACGTAAAGCACTTCCAAGGGAATATAAAAACACGCCACTAGCCGTTGATAACACTAATACTTTAAAATCTTCTTCCAACTTTGATTTACGAAGTTTATTAATCTGTTTTCCAAGTTTGTAGGATGTGTAATTTATCTGGAATTCAATACCCAATCTCTCAGATTCAAGAAAGTCTTGTCTAAATTCAATTAAAGCATTTTGCACTTCAGGAATAGGACTATCAGAAATATCCTGCTCCTCAATTTTAAATTTAGATATATCAAAAAACTCCTCCTTTTTCTCATCATGATGATAAACATATTTGTATTTATCTCCTCTCAGTGCACAAACTCTGCCACTCTGTCCAAGAAATCTAGCATCTGTACGTATTTTAGGATTTTCAAAGTCTTTTTTATTATTGCCTTTAATTAATGGCAATAAGCTTTTTCCGCACCAGCGACTCCGCACTTCATCCGGCACATCTAGTTCAAGGATGTCTATCAAAGTCGGCAATAAATCCAAAGTACTTACCGTAGTGTCAATTTTCTGCCCTGGTGTACACCCAGGATAACTGATAATCATTGGAATTAGAATATTGTCATCTGTCATGAAGATATCATGCGTCATATTTTTACGCTTCAATTCTTCTGGTGTTACTCCACGAGATGGATCTGGATATCCATGATCAGAGCACAAAATAAAAATAGTGTTATCTTTAGTATATCCAGCATCTTGTAATGCTTTCATACTGTCTTTAACTATATCAGAAGTATTCGGATCTTTGCGGCAATTAAAATCAAGAAACCAAAAGCATGGGTGTGGTAATTTTGAACCATCTTTTTTGATTGTATTATGTAACAGTTGATTAATTTTAGAGTTATCCCACCAATCTTTATGCGAATATCCTTTTGGCCAATATTTACGCGGCAACATGTCAAATACACGTAATTTCTCCCGTATATCTTTGTGCATAATGAGTGCACGTGTAGTCCAGCCATTCTTATTAACTATTGAACTTAACGTAGAGAAATAGTCATTATCAAAACGAAAATCTGAATAATTTCTACCTAGATAATATGATGGAAGCCCAGTCATCATGGCGCTAATTGACATAACAGTACTAGGCGCAGAAGTTACTATATTTCTGAACTCTAACCCCTCTTTAGCAAACTCATCCATTATGTCAAGTCGACTACGATCATCGTCAGAATGATAATGACGAACTGAATCTACTATTGTCCATACGATATTATATTTTTTCATAATATTTTTTTTTAAAACACCTTATTTTTTTTAAATTCATATATTCGAAGACGAGTTTCCTTCCATTTATTCAAAGGGCTGCCCTGTAAAAACATATCTTCATGTTGAATTACAAGCAATCCTTTTGATTCAAATAATGAGATATATTGCTCAATTGTTCGATAGGTTGCAGAATAATATGCATCAAGCGTCTCAGAATATCTGTCATTAATATCATAACGACTGTTAACTCCAGTACCATCTCTTAAGACCAATCTCCCTCCATGTTTTAAATATCTAACACATTGAGAGAGGAGGATATTACACTCCTTATCATTAAGATAGATTAATAAACCCGAAATAAAAATAAGATCAAATTTCATATTTGTTCTGTAATCCTGTGCAGAAATATTGACAAACTCAATATTGTTAATACCGCTTTTTTTTGCTTCATTAAGAGCCAAATTGCACATATCTTGAGAGTATTCTACGGCTACAACCCTATTTACATGTTTAGCAAAACGAAAACTCCACTGGCCTGCACCTGATCCCAAATCTAAAACTCTCATGGAGCTATCAAGATTCACAATTTTCATTATTTTGTCTTTTTCTGCTTCAATTTTCTTTGAAAGTAATTCAGGGTTTTCTTCAAGATTAGCAACCCCCTCTAATTTTAAATATTTTGATTTCTGAGCTTGTGCATCCCAAAAATTTTTTATCTTAGCTGAATCCATAATACTTAGTCTGATTGTCTATCTTTCAAATAAAAAAAATGATCACTTGACTTGAATGCAGAAGAAAAAACTCTATTACGAACTGACACAACTCTAGTATCAACTAAAAAATCATAATTAAAATTTGTTAACTCATTTGAAGATTTTCCATTGATTGGTAAAATACGCACACCTAATGGCTTATTAAGTGTTGCAGATAAAGCTGCAATATCAAATATCATCCCTGAAATCTCTTCAACCAACACATCGCCGGGCACTGGCACCATGTCAATACCGCAACCACATACAGACGAATAGAGCATTAAACTATCTAAAGTGAAATTTTTTTGTCTATTTCTTAATGCCAAATAGTCATCTTCTAATAATGAATACATAACTCCATTGAAGCCAACATGGCGGACCTTACTTTTTGCCAATGCTGTTTTTATAATATCTGTAAGATATGAGGTAATAAATAATGACCCATTACTACCAAAATCCTCAACTCCAAGGGTTTCAACTAGCCTTGCCACACTTGTATCACCATTAGGGAAAGGCGCTAAAGATGCATCCAAACCTAGAAATTTAATACCAGTTTGACTTTCTATATCCTTACCAATTTCATCAATATCTGTAAAATTTTCAATCAGATATTCAAGCATATTAACTCTAACATTCTCTAGCCCATTGCCAATATTTTTGTCAGCAATCTCCAATAACTCATCAACAATTTCTAATGCTAAAGAAAATCCATCATTTCCCTCATGGTATGAAAATGGAAAATAAGGCGTATGTGGTTCACAATTACAAGACACACCTACTCGAAAATTATCAAAACCATTATTACTCAATTTGGAAACATTACGAATCAACTTTGCCGCTTCTTTCACTCCTGAATCACTTACAATTCCATGTCTTGCAACAATCATATTTACAAATGCATTGCTATTTCGACTAATAATTTCAGATGCCACTCTAGTTAGCTCTTTTGGATTGTCAGAATCAATCAACGAGAATGGTACGCAAAACCACCTTATACCAACCTGCTCACATAAATTAGAAATCCAATCAATTATTGACCTTGAGCTTGAATAGCTAAATTGTGAATATTCATTGATTGGTGGCATACTTAGCCTACATGTGCGAACAGTGTAACCCTTCTTATTATATCTATCTCTAGACACATCCATAAATCGACTAATATATTCTGACAGGTGTGATTTATTCCGATCCTTCCAATCAATACCTAAAGTAATAGACCTAATATTCATTTTAATATTTAACTTCCAAAAGGCGCATATAATCCATTACCGTATTAACCTCATCTATTTTATAATTTGAAGAGTCATGCGAAACAATATCAACTTCTGTTTCAAATGGTATGTTCTGACCAACAAATAAATTACCATACTCAATACAATTGCGTTTCCACGCAGTCAACAACCTTGGGTCAGAAATCTTAAAAATACCAACGGCCTCAGGATGATTTTCACTTCTCAGTTTTCCCTGATATGCTTCATTTATTATTTTTTTTTCATTAACGGTAACGTTAATCGCACTTAAAGTTCGATTATCTCGCATCTGAGTAACAATAAGGTTAGGGGCAGCAGAATCAAGTTCTGAAATTAACTCAGAGTCAAATAATAAGTCTCCGGAAACAACATAACATGGCTCATCACCAATCGCTAAACTTAAACTATAGCTGTTATTTGTCACCCCCCAACTATCATTGTATACATAATCAAGGTGAGGATAATTGTGCATAACATTAATGGCTCGGTAACCAACCACAAAAGTTACTTCTTTCCCGCTAAAGGCCTCTAAATATCTGTCAATAATACGCTTTCCATCAGCCGGATGTTTGATAAGTAACTTATTGAATCCATCTAGCTGATACCCTTGCCCAGCCGCCAGTATAATTACTTTCATAAAGCACCGCCTTTTAAATCACTTAAATCATAACTACACATTAAATCTGCACTATCAGGAAATGAATGTTTAGCTGTTTTATAAGGATAAATATCTCCACTCAAAGCGCGCTTAATTATAGAGTCTTTATCTACCTTATGGTTATCCCTCAAGCTCCATACCTTGACTTCATCATAAGAGTAAAGAACACAAGGGATGTATATTAAACCGATAGATTTAGCAACCTCCATCCTATGTTGGCCGTCCATCACTAAGAAGTTCTCCTTATCCAATTTTAATGGTACTGTCCATAACCCTTCGTCAATAATTTTATCTTTTAACCACTCTACTCGCTTTCTTCCATAATCTTCAATATGAAGAAGCTGATCAGTTTTTATCAAAACAATCTCTCTATTAAAATTAGTCATAGTTATTACTCTTAAACATTCTCAAAACTTTATTATATTCATCTGGCGTATTGAATGCGCCCGCATTGAAGTCAGACAAAGAAGTAGCTACACATGGCAAATCAGATAAATTTTTTATCCAAGGTATTAAATAATATTGCTTTGTGCTTTGTTTAACTTCATCTGAGATATATTGCTTAAACCTTCCCATCTCCTTTGGGCCAACTCTTAAAATGCCTAATAATTTATCATATTTCTTAAATCTTGATTCAAATTTTGGGACGATATCAATATCTACAACATCTCCATTAAAATCTGATAGCAAAATACCACCAACTTGACCAGGTAAAAATGGACCAATTGTATACCATGAAGAAACATCTTTAAGACTAGGGGAAAAAATCACATCCATAGCGTCATTATCCAATAAACAATCAGATTCAAACACTACAAAGGATGTTATTTCATCTTCAATAGCAAGACTTAAAGATAAGATGTTTACATCGTCAAGATAACACTCATTCTCAATAATACGTATACGGTCCCCATACTCATCTTTAACGGCATCAGACACCCTTTCTTTTTCATGACCAACCACAAGACAAACTTCACCAGAAAATCTATCTAAAATCTGCCCAACTAAACGCACCAAAATATTATTACTACCAAAAGGCAATAAGGACTTAGGTGTATGATCAGTTAACGGCGACATACGCGTACCTTGCCCGGCCGCTAAAATCACTACTCGCACAAGATTGCACTCTGAAAAATTTGATAAAAAGATTGCATAGTTTGTAATATAGAATACATATCAAATCAAGCTATTATATGAGTCTTTGTAGTGTTGTGCAATTGTTTTAAATGAATATTCTTTTCGGATATCATTATTTGCATTTTTAGATAAGTTAGTGCGTAAAGCATCAGAGTTACTAACTTCATATAAACACCTTGAAAGGTCATCTATTGTCGAGAATAACAAACCATTGATACCATTCATAATTAAACCCTTATTAGCTGGGATATTCGCAGCAATAACAGCATTATTGCTTGCCATACTCTCTAATAGAGAATTCGACATACCTTCAGAATCGGATGGGAGTACAAACACATCCGACAGCAAAAGCATTTCAATAACCTTATCATGACTTATCTCCCCCATAAACTCAACACGTGAACCCAACCCAAGATCAAGTGTCAACTTTACTAAGCTGTCCATTTTAATCCCTGCTCCTATGATAATTAGGCGGTCATTTTTATTCAAATTAGCGTCAAAAAATGCATTTATTAACCAATCCACCCGCTTCCTATCTATTAATCTGCCGACATATACGAATATACAGCTTGACTGCTTATCTTTTTTTAACGAATTAAAAACTGGCAGCTCTACTCCGTTTGGAATTTGTATTATCTTTTTTGTTTGCACCCCAAAAGACAATAATTCTTTTCTAACATCATCGGTAATGGCAATAAATCGTGTAACTAACGCACTAAGAATACAAAAAAACAAACGCCCTATATTGGAGGAAGAGTAACGAGATAATTGACAATCTTTTCCACTCCTGGTGACTTTAACAATTACAGGAGTATGGGTTAATCTACCTACAAATGCTGAAACAATGGCGGGTGAATTAAGTGTGTGCACATGTATCACATCAAAAAAAAATCTATTTTTAAATAAAAAATAGGAAAGTTGAAGTAAAAATACAATTCTATATTTTGTGGTTTTTAAGCGTATGATAGATATACCATCAACCACATCAATTTTCGATGTATTTGGCAAAAGTCGAGTTAATATTGTCGCTTTGCATGATATTTTCCCTAAGGAATTAACAAGGCCAGCTACTTGCTTTTCAGCACCCCCGACAAGTGGAAAATATGACGGTATAACCATCAATACCCTCAACTCAGAATCAAAAGACATCTTATTAAAGCTCAATTTTAGAGAAAATGATTCTATTGGAGTGGCTATGACTTACTAACTCATATTTCTTTCCAGCCACTAAAACGCTTTTCAATGGTTTTCCAATATACCCTGATGGAGGAGGGAAGTCACCTGGAATTGACCAAGATTTTCCACCTTTTCTCATATGATCTGCCAACATAATATGTCTATTGGATATTTCTGACAGCATCATAATATAGACAAACTCATCTCCAATAATTACAGACGTGTCTTTTGGTAAGCTTTCAATAAATTCTTTAATCTTCAGTGTATCGTTCTCAAAATTATGTCTAGAGGATCTGGATTCTATTTGACTAACAGTAGATTGATATTTATTAATAATAAATGTGGAAAAAATAATTAATATAACAATATTAAGCATATTACGCTTGTTATTGTTTTTTACAAATTGAATAATTCTGAAATACAGGTAAGAAAATGCCATAGCTATAAAAATTAATTGAGATTGGCCTATATATTCAATTAGCTCACCCCTATGATAGGGTAGATAGTGAAGCAGCCCTACAATATTACCAAGTAAAAATACTAGATTAATAATAAATACTTTTGTATTTAATTTGTACGTAACATACAAAGAAAAAAGAAAAATATATATGCCCAAATTTTTAAATGAATTTAAATCAGTGAAATCTTTGAGTCTTTCTTTAGTTTCATAAAAATTATAAGAAAGTAATTCTATCAGGGTCATGTCATGCCTTACAGAGGCCAATGCTTTATAACCTACAACAGAAAGATACCTGTCTCCATTAAACACGTACACCAACAAAGATTCAATCATCACTATAAATAACACCATAGAGACAGAAAAGAAAAAGATATTACGATAATGTTCTTTATGCTCAAAACCTAAGTACCAAAAAACCAAACTAGAAAAAGATAGCAAGCCAAATATAACAAACGCACCAGGGTGAACGTGTAAAGCTAACGCGATAAGAGTGCCTCCAACCAGCCATAAAACCTTTGACTTTATGGATTTATTCAAAAAATACCAGCCAATTAATAATATTGAATTAGCAATAGTCAATGGGGTTGCCGTAATCTGATGGACAACCTCTATAGAAATAAATGCACACAGTATTGACGCAATAATCAATGGAATCCTATTGGTCCCCATGTACAGGTTAATCATAAGTGCAACAGAAAGAGCTACTAAAATTTGAGTAATATACGCGAATGACCACCATACTTTTACTGGGTTAATATTTAGTATTTCCGTAAAAAATCCAAAAGTTGCCGAATATAGATAATACGCTTGATGTGCTGCCCATCCATAATATCTGGATACGTTTTGAACATTATCAGATGTATCATTTTCAAGTGTTAATTTTGCAATAGATATAACACTACTTGTTGTTTCCTTTGTTCGGTCATAATTATCATAAAACATGTGTGCCTGAGAAATATACACATAGGCATCATCAACCTCAATTGGCAGCTCTCTTTCAGAGTGAATAGAGCCTATGACAAACATCCTATAAATAACAAAGAAAGTTAGCATAATTAATGCTATATGTAACCCCTTGCCTTTGATTAAATTATCAATTTTTTCCAAAATTTAAATTCCTGTTATTATTCATATAAAACTAGCCATATTATTTTAATAAAGCACCATGCAATGTATCAATAACGCTCTCTTGCTGATCTACAGAAATGCCAAACCACAAGGGTAGGCGTATTAGATGTTCAGAGCCAAGAGTTGTAAATTCATCAATTTTATTAAATCTACCAAACTTGAATCCCGCACTAGATGAATGAAGTGGAACATAGTGAAAAATAGCGTTAATACCATTTAGATTTAAATGTTCAAGCAACTCTGTTCTAGCATTTAAATCCTTAACTTTAATATAGAACATATGTCCATTATGTTCACACTCATTAGGAATTGTTGGCAGAACAACCAATCCTTTTTCTTGTAATTTTCTTAAGCCATCATAGTAAGAATTCCAACTATTTAATCTATCATTAAGTATCTCACCTGCCTTTTCTAACTGTCCCCATAAATAAGCAGCACTCATATCATTCATTAAATAACTACTACCCACATCAACCCAAGAATATTTATCCACCACCCCTCTAAAAAACTGGCCTCTATTAGTGCCTTTTTCTCTAATAATTTCTGCTCGCTCAATGAATTTTTCATCATTAATGATTAAAAGACCCCCTTCACCTGCACTAGTATAGTTTTTTGTTTCGTGAAAACTAAACACCCCTAAATGCCCAATTGTACCAAGTGCTTTTCCTTTGTAGCTACTGCTCATCCCTTGTGCTGCATCTTCCACCACAAAAATATTATGTTGATTGGAGATTTCCATAATCACATCCATTTCACAACCAACTCCCGCATAATGTACAGGCACAATGACTTTTGTTTTATCCGTTATGGCTTGTTCAATTTTGGTCTCATCAATATTCATCGTATCAGGGCGAATATCAACAAAGACAATTTTTGCACCGCGCAAGACAAACGCATTAGCAGTAGAAACAAAGGTATAAGAGGGCATAATCACTTCATCACCCGCTTGTATATCAAGCAATATTGCACTCATCTCTAACGCATGTGTACAAGAAGTAGTTAAAAGTGCTTTTGGGCAATCGAGTTTATCTTCAAACCATTGGTGGCATTTTTTGGTGAATTGTCCGTCACCTGAAATATGCTCGCTATTTAAAGATTCTAAAATATATTTTTGTTCATTACCTGTTAAAGGTGGCTTGTTAAATGGGATCATTTTTTACCAATATACACAAATCCAGAAGATATATTTTTAGCCATTGGATGTTTAATTAAGAAATAATCTAAAAACTTTATTGGCGCTGTAATTACCATTACAAACAAATAAATCAACATATGTAATTTTTTATTACCAAAAGAAAATAATATTGCAATCCATTCTTGCAACACCCATAACATGCCAGAGGTTGGTCCGCCAAAAAGTTTGACCTCTATCAACTCAAAATCTTGATGTAGAATTTTAATACCCTCTTCTGTCACCCTAGTAAAGTCATATGGAGAAGCATGAAACCCTTGCATAAAAGGAAATGCTGTATATATAACACCATTTGGCTTTAAAACTCTATATATCTCATCAACTACTTTTTGAGGATTTGGCACATGCTCTAAAACAGCACTGTTAAAAACCACATCTATTGAATTATCTAAAAAAGGTAAATCCGCTATATCGCAAACTACATCAACATTATCATAAGCAAAAATATCGACATTGCAAATATGTTCTACAATTTTGCTATTACCACTACCCACATTTAATGTCATTTTGTCATTATCTACATAGTTTGATATGAAGTGTTTTTGCTCTCTACCTACAAAAACTGGACTTATAACATTAATAAGCCAATAATAAATTCCACTAAACTTTTTTAATTTACTTTTTAATACATCAAGACTATCTTCCACCTCAGAAAATTCAAGCTCTTGAAATATATATTTGTTATTTACAATTTTGTATTTTGTATTTTCTTTAAAGCACCTGTCAATTTTCATTTTTTATCACATCCCTCTGCTAATAATAACAATCCCAAGGATAATCAATACAATACCGCTAATTTTGTATGTATTAACACTCTCACCAAAAAATATAACTGAAAAAATAGTCACTAAAACAAGTCCTAAAAGCGTAAATGGGTAAGCGTAGCTGATCTCAAACTTAGTCATCGCAATCATCCAAGTAACACCAGCTAAAAGTGTCAAAAATAATGAGATAATAATATATGGATTTAAAAGCATAGAAAAAGCTAGAGCAAACTTATCCTGCCAAGTCTCATAATCATCAAAAGAAAAAACAGACATTTGCCACTTAATGATCAATTGACTTATTACACCAAAAGAAATGGCTAATAAAAGATAAAAGTGGTTAAGTATAAATTGCATATTTAATTAAGTCTTTTCATAAATTTAGTGGCATTTTCGCCTTCATTAAAGATCAAATCCAAGATAGTTACACCATGCTCAAAGGGCTCAAATACTTGCTGATACTCGGGGTAATTACTATAATTCATCCACTCAACCTTTATATTACTTTGTATGAAAATATTTTCATGCAAGTAATCTTTCGCAGAAGGCCCGCTTAAATAAACATCTGCATCACAATTTTTACAAATCCCTAATAATTTTTCTGTTTGTCCATCTATAGGTTCAAATTCACTAGACCATCGTATCTTTGTAGTAATTCCTAATATTTTACAAATAGCTACTATGAATTTATAGTTTATTTGGCTTAAATGTTCTTCATCATTATTCAAATATAGATCTTCAAATATATCTTTGTATTTTTTAAAATATGGAGCTTTTGAATAGTTTTGAGTTATTGTAGACCAGTGTTTTTTGCCCCACTCTTTATCGCTTATTTTTGTCTTAGAGATTTTCTGAAAATATTTCCCTTTGACCATTACAGGAATTGAAATCCACTGTAAACCATTCGGTGTTTGAATCTTATTTCTATTGCGCCAGTCTCTTTTTGTATATTGCATATCATCATAAAGTATGAACTCATCCACCATATTTATAAGGTCAAAGTAACCTTTCCATGGTATGTAGTTGGATTGTAGTATTGCAACTTTTTTCACTCATACTCCAATACTGCCAAACCAAAGCCAGTTTTTCCATAATCATTGCCGTTGTAAAGCATATAACGCTTGCCTTTGTGATCAAATATATAAGGGTAACAAATCATTTCCGAATCCCAGCTAGACTCTGTCACATCAAGGTTTACTTCACCATCTTTTCTAGTCCAGCTAATCCCATCCATTGACTCTGCATATCTAATCCTATAATTTGACACATCTTTAGTTGCTCTTGAAGAAAACCACATTTTATAGATGCCCTCTTCCCGAATAACTCTAGGAACAGAAATTGCGTATTCATAACTATCAACATAGTCTATTGCAACAGTTCCCTTTCTGTCCCAGTCGATTCCATCTACAGACTCTGCATATTTGATATGGTACTTATGCATAGAAATATCATTACTTTTGAACCATTCAGTACAAGACAAATACCAAATCTTATAAACACCCTCATCAAATAAAACACAATTACTAGCAACAAAATATGGATCATTCTTATTTCTATCAATAATCGGCCCTTGAAATGGCTTACTAAAGGTCTTTCCTTTATCGAATGATTCTGCTATACCGATTGAGTTTCTGAAAGGCACCGTAACCCCCAAGTTCCATCCTATATAATACAATCTAATAACATCGCCTATATTTACCGCGCAACATCCCATTGCTCCGCTATCATCAAACTCGCCCATAGCCCCCTTAGACAAAATAGGCTTTGATGATAAATTAGAAACTTGCAAAGTGTTAATATCAAAATCAATAGATCCAACACTTGACTCATTTTTTGCATTTCTACAGCTAAAAAAAACTTTAATAGTATCGCCATTAATAGTAGCTACAAATGGAACTGCTGCATGAGAAATCATCCATTCGTAATTATTACTAGGAGAAAAGATAATCCCTAGCTTTCTCCAAGTTTGCACCTAAATTCCTCTTAGTCTATTACTAGGGACCCTTGCCAATTCGGTAGCCTTTTCCATGTAAACCTGGTGATCTTCTGTGGATTTTAATATTAATGCACCGGCGCCAATAACATTAAACTTGCCAACTTTAATATGGTCTCTTAACGTTGCATTCACGCCAATAAAGGTATTTTTATCAATTTCACAACCTCCAGAGATGACCACATGTGATGCTAAAAAACAATTTTCTTTGATGATCGAGTGATGTCCAATGTGATTTCCACTCCACAAAATACAATTATCCTTAATATTAACAAATGGCTGAATCGTATTATCTTCAAAAATAAAACAGTTTACGCCGACTTTAGCATTCTCTGCTACGAAGGCTTTAGGGCTAATATAAGAAATAAATTCATACCCTTTATCTTTAGCCTCTAAAAACTTCTGCTCTCGTAGCTTATTAAGTCTTGTATAGCTTAAAGGGATAAACATTTTAAAATCTTGAGGAGGGTACAAAGATTCAACGTCATCAAACGAAATTACAGGCAAATTTTCAAAATACTCTATATCTTTGTACTCATTATCAATTGTAAAGGCCACAACCTCATACCTATCATCTTCAGATAGATAATAATGTGCTATTTGCGAGATATCTCCCAATCCGAATATTATTACTTTTTCCACGATCATACTTTTTTTACTAAAATTGTAAATTCGTATAAATCATAATCATGCAATAATGAGATTTCTTTTGAATAATTCCTTTTACAATAATCAAAGAAAAAAAGTGGATCTGCATAATACAAATCACCTCTCATCAATTCTTTATCCGAATATTTTGTGAGCATATTAAACGAGAATCCTTTTTTTGATTTCTCGTTTATATTCTCAAGTGTGTCTAATATATATGACAACCATTCTGCATTGGAGAATTTCATCTTAACATTAAAAATTCCACTAGCAACAGAGTAATCGCTCTTTGTTACCTCTTTTAAACTTTTTATCTTTGAAAAAGTGGGGTTTGATATATTACTTTTTCCATACATTTTATTTGCATTATGAATCATCTCTCTGGATAAATCGTACCCTGTATAGTTAAAATTATCAAAACCCAAACTATCCAGATACTTACTATATACCCCATAACCACAACCTATATCATTTATTGAGAAATTACTATCCTTGATTACCTTTGATAATTGCTCAAATCTAATGAACTGACTTTCTTCATCATTCCAATCCACTCCTTTTGGGATTGCTCCATATTTTCTAATTTTTCCCGTATAGTAAGCATCTATATCCTTAAACACATTATTCATCACAAGCCTCGTATTTCTTTCTTATTATGGTATTTGGCCTTTGCTTAGTTTCTGAAAATATTTTAGATATATAGATTCCAATCACCCCGATAGATAACAACATTACCCCTCCCAAAAACCAGATTGACACTATTAAGGACGTCCAGCCCTCAAGTGACACATCAAAGAATATTTTTTGAATCACAATCCAGGTAATATAGGTTGAAGAGACAAAGCTAATAGTGAACCCAATATAAAAAATAATCTTTAATGGAAAACTTGAAAATGAAGTTAGAAAATTAAATAATAATGAAATTTTACGTCTAGCATTGTATGTGGTATCACTTGTTGAGTATTTTTTTACATATACTCCTTTTTGATTAAAGCCACTTATAACCCAAAGTCCAAGAAGAAATATCTCACTTTCCTGATGAGATATTAATGCCTTGTTATATTGACTAGTGGTGAGACAGCAAGTAATAGCATTCTTTGGTAATTTAATATGAGCGATTTTATTACATAATCTATAAAACAAATCTCCAGTAACCTTTTCGAACCACCCCCCTTTTCTAGCCCTTTGAACGCCATAAACCACATCTAGATCTTCACCATTTTGCAATTCCTCCCAAAATTTACCTAACAATTCAGGCTCTTCCTCCAAATCTACATCAATCAAAAATACAAAATCCCCTTGTGCATGTGAAAGTCCAGTCATTATGGCTTTATGATGTCCAAAGTTTCTTGACAATTCTATAACTGTTACTTTTTTATCTTGCTGGTGTAATGTTATGCATTTTTGCAAACTATCATCAGGCGAACCGTCATCTACAAAAATAATCTCATAATTGTCAGTGATTTTTTGTGCTTCTTTTGAAATTCGCTCGTAAAATTCATCCACATATGGCGAGGATTTGTAAAGTGTTGTTACTATTGATAATTTCATTAGCTCACTGTAGCCCTTTAGCTATATCAATAAGATACTTGCCATATTCTGTCTTACTTAATGCCTCACCTGATTTCATCAGACTTTCTTTAGTAATCCAGCCATTTTTATACGCAACTTCCTCTAAACATGCAACTTTAAGCCCTTGGCGTTTTTCAATAGTATGAATAAACTGGCTAGCTTCAATAAGACTCTCATGCGTTCCTGTATCTAGCCATGCAAACCCTCTACCGAATGGCTCTACATTTAATTCACCCTTATTAAGATAAGCCTTATTAATGTCGGTAATTTCCAATTCACCTCGGCTAGAAGGTTTGATACTTTTTGCAATATCAACTACTTTATTGTCATAGAAATACAACCCAGTAACAGCATAATTAGACTTTGGATTTGTTGGTTTTTCTTCTATAGAAATGGCATGTTTATTTTCATCAAATTCAACAACGCCGAATTGTTCTGGATTAGAAACTTTATAACTAAAAACAGTTGCGCCTTGTTTAAGCGATGAAGCTACATCAAGTTTTTCCTTAAACCCTTGTCCATAAAAAATATTATCTCCAAGAATAAGACATACATTGTCATCGCCAATAAACTCCTCGCCAATAATAAAGGCTTGTGCCAGTCCATCTGGATTAGGCTGCTCTTTATATTGCAAGTTAATCCCAAATTCACTACCATCACCCAGCAAATTATTAAAACTTAAACGATCTTCTGGTGTTGTAATAAGTAATATATCTCGTATACCTGCCAACATTAAAACTGACAACGGGTAATAAATCATAGGCTTGTCATAGATAGGAAGTAACTGTTTAGATACGCCCTTCGTGATAGGATGCAATCTTGTGCCAGACCCGCCTGCTAAAATAATCCCCTTCATGATTCGACCACTCCTAGCCTCTCACCTTTATAACTACCATCTTTAACTCTATCGCACCAAATATTATTATCTAAATACCATTGTACTGTTTTTTTAATGCCAGTCTCAAATGTCTCATTTGGTGTCCAATTCAGTTCATCAGAAATCTTGGTAGCATCAATGGCATATCTCACATCATGCCCTGCCCTATCATCTACATAAGTAATAAGTTGATCGTACTGGTCAACACCATTCAGTTTGCTTGGTGCTAATTCATCCAATATAGAGCAGACTGTTTTCACTACATCAATATTTTGTAATTCATTATGGCCACCAATGTTATAAGTTTCTCCAATTTCACCATTAAGTGCAGTATGTAGCAGAGCTCTAGCATGGTCATCAACATACAGCCAGTCACGTATTTGTTTACCATTACCATAGATTGGTAAATCTTTACCTTCTAAAGCGTTAAGGATAATTAGCGGAATAAGTTTTTCTGGAAATTGATAGGGGCCGTAATTGTTTGAACAATTAGTAATCAGTGTTGGAAATTTAAAAGTGCGTTGCCAGGCGCGCACTAGGTGGTCGGAGCTTGCCTTTGCTGCGGAGTAAGGTGAGCTTGGCGCATATGGTGTTTTTTCAGTAAAGAGGTCATCTGTACCTTCCAGATCACCATAAACCTCGTCAGTAGACACGTGATGGAATTTAAAACTATCTTTTTTGTCACCTTCTAAGCTAGACCAATATTCTCTAGCCTCTTCAAGCAACACATAGGTGCCGACAATATTGGTTTGAATGAATTCACCAGGACCATCAATTGATCTATCCACATGTGACTCAGCTGCTAGATGCATCACAA
>ENA-OREN01002804-OREN01002804.1-marine-metagenome-genome-assembly--contig:-NODE-2804-length-17018-cov-4.409598_pt1 | contig 17018 bp, 18 predicted proteins | sample MGYA00248624_ERZ508555 | MGnify/ENA primary metagenome ERZ508555 (study PRJEB26222, sample SAMN06267773) | marine metagenome | isolation source: Saanich Inlet, British Columbia, Canada | place...
GGGTCGTTTGCAGACATTCTTGCTCTAATGAAAATACCAGGATAAAGCTAGATTTGGCACATCACCGCCCCAAATAAACCGCCGTAATCTGCTCCCGTTCATGTCCCAGTTCCTGGCTAATCTGAATCCTCGCCTGGTAATCCTGGTTCTTTTCATCAGGGGTTAATTCTTTGGATGTTTTTCCTCCTGCAGCCGGCGCCAATCGTCCGGTTAATTCCTGATAACGATTTTGAGCATATTGGTGCCTGAGTCCATGCGCCTTGTGTATACCGGCGTTATTGGTCTGCCGCTCAAACACATTTTTCTGTTGTACATAGTTTTTTTCCGGTGGGATTAAAGAACCTTTACCGGCAAACTTCGCCACCCGATCCAGCAGCTCACGTTGCTGAACATTCCGAACAGGCACCGAACGTTCTTTACCGCCTTTCGTCCAGGACGACTTCAACTGAATATGATCACCTCGATCTGCATAAGCCACCTGAAACTTTATCGCTTCTTCACGACGCAACCCAAAAGCAGCCTGTAACTCCAGACTGAATTTCACATACTCATTTGAAACCTGGTTCAACTTCTGTTGATCCAGGCCAAAAGCCTTGGACTCATTCGTCACATAAACCCGGTTCGCAATACCATACTCGGCATTATCCCGGGCAATGACACTTTGCTTGCCGACTTTTTCAGCCCACCAGCGCAGCGTCGCCATTCTGTTTTTCATGGTTGCATCAGAAATTCCTTCTTTCTGCCACAGTGCGACCAGGGTATTCACATGACGGCCTTTCAGCTCCTCAGCATCTTTCATCTGTTTAAAACCAGACTCATGCAACTGCCTGGACATCAAAGAAAGCATCGACTTTCGATTAGCCTGGGTGGCAAAACCACCATCCTTATTCCGATTCAATAACTCTTTAAAACTATACGTAAGATCGCGCATGATAATCCAATAGGTAAGTGTTAATGGCCTTGAACATTCACCCGTAGATAAACCTCAAATAAAAATGGCCAACGATCTTCAAACCGTCCAACTAGGACACCAGGTAAGCGTTTCCTGTTGGAACTCCTTACCGGCAGATACAGCAAGTTTTCATACAATCTCCTCTTTAAAAAATGAATTAAAGCGGAAAAGACGCAACTCCCCTGCGGGGCCTGCTGTCTCTCCGCCACTGGGAAGTACTCATTGAAGGCAATGAGCTACCTTTGGACCAACCTCATCGAGGCGCAACCTTTCATGATCCCTGGACTGCTTTGGCGCCGATATAACATCGGCAAGGGTGCTAGATAACCTCTAGCGGGGAGTAATACCTAAAGCATAGCCAAATTGGCGCATAAATCAATCCATAATTTATAGGTAACTCCATAGATTGGTCAGTTTACTTTATAAATAGCATGTTTCCAACCCTCGTCACTACGCGGTAGTGACGAGGGTCTTGCGCCAATAATGCCCCTCAAAAACCCTAACGCACTTCGCTTGTTAGCCTCAATATCGCATTAAGCCAGCTTAAAGCGATCCGGAGGCTCGATAGCAAACTCTGGACACCCGACTTAATCGGTGCAACAAAGCACAGCGCTTTTGCGCTACCATTCAAATAGCCCACCGTAACCCTTTTAATCTTGATAAGTGTATGTATCATACGTACATACAATACATACACGGTGTTATCAAAATGAAGATTAAGTCAGAAATTCAACAGAAAATAATCGCGGCTGCCAATGCCCTGGCCGCCGAAGGTATCGATCGTCCAACCAACGACCAGGTGCGCGACCACATGGGTGGCGGATCACTATCCCACATATCACCCGTCATGCGAGAATGGCGAGAATCACGCAAAGCGGAAGTCGTCGCTGCCCTGGAAATGCCCGCAGACCTGAAAAAAACAATAGAGACCTCAGTAGGCCAGGTATGGACTACCGCCAGCAAGCTGGCCTCAACCAGTATTGACACCATCCGACAAGAAGCAGATGCCGCCATAGCGGCCGCCACGGATGAACGTGACGAAGCCCTGGCTGAGATCATTCACCTGGAAGCGAAGATAGCCGACCTGCAACAATCCCTTGAGCAGAAAGAGCAGGCAATACACCAGGGACAAGTCGATCTGGAAAAGGAACGCAGCCAAAACATCACGCTAGTCACCGAAAACGCCGCCTTAGCCACTCGCCTGGATGATCGAGATGACCAAATCAAAGGCTTGAAAGCAGACCTCAAAGAGGCCCGCAACGATAATAAGTCCCTGCAAAAAGATTTGGTTGAAATAGCCCGTAAAACGAATGAGTAGAGAGTGAAGCTCAAGCCCCGTTATTGGCGTTTTAAGCGACTTTTCTAAATATCCAGCCATTTCCCTTCCTATCGGCAAGTCTAGCCGTAGGCCGAACAGCAGGGATGCTGTGAGCTACCCGAACGGGTTAGCACGTAGTACAGGGAATTTGTACTGTCGATACTAAAAGGGCCGATCGTTCAGCCAGGAAGAATTATGAATCGCAGAGTAGGCCTTTCAGCAAGCAACCATAGTGCTTGCGCTTGCTAAGAAAACAGTCGCACAAATAGCTGTGTAGGAACAGAAAGCAGAAGGAACGATCGAATAGCAATCCATCAATAAACATCCGAAGGATTCCTTTTAAGAGGGCATGGATGCCCGTTAGGGTCAGAACCGTAGGGAACGGTTCTGTACCTCTCGAAGCTGTAATTTTTAAAGTTATCCACAGGTCTGATTGGCTTCTTTTGTTTTTAATACGTTTTTATTCGTTTTTAAGGGTTTTCCCTCTCGCTTAAAGACCTTGCTGCATATAGCTTACAGCCGTTTACATGAATTTTTAAAACAACATTTTGATGGTCTAAGTGCAACATTTTGATGGTGAAGTGCAACATTTTGATGGTCTAAAAGCAACGCGATGATGGTGGTTGTCCACAGGCTAAACCATTTTTAATGGAGGTGTTTGCTTTCATAAGCAACAGTATTTATCATTGTTGCTTTATTCAAAAGCAACATACTGATGGTATATGGATATTAAACACAGCTTGAAAAAAGAGGGGGGTTACGCACAAGGTAACCATCTAGCCAATCTGCATGTAAATATGAGTAATATTCTCATAAAAGCAGCCCACGGACTGACTTTGAATGAAAAACGAATAATGGCCTGCTGTATAGCCCAGTTAGACAGTATACGAATAGGGAAGCGTCCAGGCTTTGATCAAATGAGGGTGAAGCTTACAGCCTTGGACTTTGCTGAAACATATGAAGTGGATACTAAAATAGCCTACAGAGATATAATCACAGCTTCTGACAAGCTTTTTCAACGGTATATTCGGGTTATATCTAACACTCCGAAAGGCCCTAAAGAGGAAAAATTCCACTGGGTCAGCGGCGTGATATACCATCATGGCGAAGGCTGGGTTGAACTTGGCTTCTCACCCGAGGTGACACCCCACTTAACACTTCTAAGAAGTGAATATACCAGTTACAAACTGCGCACGACAGCAGCCCTAAGGTCTACTTATTCCTGGCGGCTTTACGAACTGTTTACTTCTGTCTGGGATAAGAGAAAGAACCCTTCATTTATGAAGGGAAGTTTATTTATAAAGCTTGATGATTTCCGTAGAGCAATGGATGTCCCAGAAAGCTATCGTTGGCACAATATACGCCAACGGTCGATTGAACCTGCCATCAGAGAGCTATCAAATACCCATAATCTCAAAATTGAATGGAAGCCAGTGAAAAAAGGACGATCTGTATCTTCACTGGTTTTTGATTTTAAAGAGAACAATCAAAAGAAACTCGATCTGTAATAATTCTTAATTATTATTTCATACTTATGAATTATTATTTAAGTATTCGTCCACAGCCTCTCGCACAATCGCACTAACCGTTCTAAGCTCTCGCCCTGAACGCTTATTTTTAATTGCCAGGTCTTCTAACGCTCCTTGCATCGATGCAGGTAACGACAACGAAGTTCTAACAATTTGTTCGTCTTTTCTTTCTGGCTTCTCTCCATAAGGCTTATCTGCTAATTCATTGGCTAGTTTGTCAACCACGTCCCTGTTCGGTGCTCTCTTTTTTATCCCCATTTAAAAAACCTCCTCAATCAGTGCTTCAATTTCTTTTATTGCCTGTTCGTTACCCTGCTCCAGTACTGACTGCCCTGATGGAATCACATCTTTATAAACCTTCCTGTAATACCCGATAGTATTCAGTGGCTGAAACTCTTCAAACTCGCTGACATAATCCAAAAATTCCCTTCTCTCAGCATCTTTGACTGAAGGATTAGTGCTGGCCATTGCGTGATAAATAAATACTTTTAAATCGGGATTCAGGTCTCTGATGCGGATTGTTTGTTCTTGCAATTCACTTAATGTATCGAGATCGAGCTGAGATGCTTGGTGAGGCGCAATGATTACATCAGCAACAACGGCTCCCGTAATCATTTCACGAGAGTTTCTCCCTGCTACATCAACAATGATGCAATCAAACTTTTCATCCAGGTTCCGTAATGTCTGCGTGATGTTATCCCTCTTTTCTATCAGCGTTATTGTAGGGCTATGCCCAGATTCTTCTCGGTCTTGATGCCATCTTGCAGCACTCCTTTGCGGGTCAGCATCTACCAAACATATATCCTTTCCACGAAAGGCCAGGCCCACAGACAAATTGGTGGCCGTTGTCGTTTTCCCTGCCCCGCCTTTATTACAGCCTACTATTACAATCACTGGCATCACCATAAATTATGAATTCATACTTATTATTTAATAAGTATGAATTCATAACAACCTTTTACTCAGAAATAATTTGATTATTGACATCCTCACCTCCCTAAAGAGAAGGTTATTCCAAACGGCTCACGCCGCTCTAGGTTCCTGCTTCAAAGAGCTAGCTATTCAAATAGCCGACGATCAAAAAGTATGGCTTCAAATATGATTTGATTTAAACTTGTTGATCATCGATACACCTCTCGCCTGTGCTTGATATTGACAACCAATACAACCAGCACTTCATCGCGTAACTCACACACTAGACGATAATCTCCTACACGATAACGCCATAATCCCGCTAAAGTACCCGATAGTGGTTTGCCTGTCTGTCTAGGGTCAACCGAGCTTTCTATACGCTGATGCAAAAAGTGAATGATACGCTTGGCTTGGCTACTATCCATTTTATGGAGCTGCTTTTTAGCAGACTCAGTCAGTTCAATCGTCCAGGCCAAGTTCTTTTTTCACCTCATCCAAGCTATAAGTTTTTTCTTCTCCAGATCGTACCCGTTCCAAAACTCGCTGAGCAAAGTAAGCATCTTCCAAATCACCCAGATGATCCTCTATTGCTTCTCGAATATAGTAAGTAGCGGTGCGTCCAGTTTCATCGGACAAACGCTTCAAACGATGGTATAGCTCATCAGGCAACCGTACTGCGGTTTGAATAGACATATCATTTATTTTCCTACTTTATATGGTATGCCTGTATACCATGCTATACCAGAGAATAGCAATGCGTCTCAAAAAGTATACTTTTTAATACCCTGTTATTTACCGCCTTAAATAATGTCTTATTATGGGATTCTTATAAATACATAGATAATTTAAGACATTATGGCCAAAGTCGGTTACGCACGAGTCAGCACGATAGGGCAAAGTCTGGATCTTCAACTATCTAGGCTTACCGAGTATGGTTGTGATGAAATATTCAAAGACAAGCACACAGGCACCACCGCTGACCGTCCAGCACTCAAGGCCTGTCGTCAATATCTACGCAAAGGCGATAGCCTGATCATCACCAAACTGGATCGACTCGCTCGTTCCACCTTTCACCTGACCCAGATCGCCGAAGAAGTGAAAAAGAAAGGCGTTGACCTGGTGGTGCTGGATCAAAATATCGACACCTCTACACCGACAGGAAAGCTGTTATTTAACATGCTGGCATCCATTGCAGAGTTTGAAACCGAAATCAGAAAAGAACGGCAAATGGAGGGCATTAACAAGGCTAAAGAAAAGGGCGTTCAATTTGGAAGGAGACCAAACCTCACGGAAGAACAAGTCCTGGCGTTAAGAAAAGAACGCCAGAAAGGCATCAAAATAACCGAACTCATGAAACGATATTCGTTATCAAAAGCGAGTGTCTACAGGCTATTATCTCGATCTGAACATAACCAATAGTGGCACTAACTTATATTTGACCTGATACATCCAGCAAATGAATGCGAACTCGATCAGATTAGACACTTAGTCCAGTACAATCAAAGAAACAGTCAATCAATTCAGTAACCTCTAGTGTTTGAAGTCGACGCGCCGTAAAATTATCGAACCCCTATCTATTTCATTACAGAGGCTTACACCTGGAACATTACAAATCAGTTATAACTTCTAGGACTAACGTTATAATTAAAAACTATAGCGAATTATCTAAAATTTTATATACTTGACTCATACGAACTCATTTCCCATATGCGGGGGTATATCATGGCTTTAAAATTTTACGAGACCCCTTTTCACGTTACCCACGACGACGAGAAGGCTAGCAAAATGGCAATGAAAATGGACCTGTCTATAATGCTTACTAACTTAATTAAAGAGAAAGGATGGACGCAACAAGAGGCATCTGAGCAATTTGGCGTTCATCAGTCGAGAATCTCCGACTTAAAGAATGCGAAGATTGAGAAGTTCACCATCGATTCTATGTTAGATATGTTAGATGCATTAGATTTTAGGGCCCAGATGTCGATGCCGTCATTACATTCGGCGTCGATATATATATCAAAATCTGTGGATACTGCTTGCTCTCCTCATAATTGAGCTTTTAGCTCTTTAAGCCTTTGCTCGGCTGTTTTCATGGCTTTCCGATCAACTCCATTCGTCGTTTTGGTGAATGAGTGTAAAACAATCACTGCATTCATGTATTTTGTTACATAAAGGCACCTGAATGCAGGGCTCCCATTTATTTTTAGCTCTATTACTCCTGCACCGACATTGTTCAAAAAATCTATTGGTAACATCGGTTCTTGTCCATATTGAATTTTGCGTAGCTCCTTCCCAAAATCATCCTGGATATTGTCCGGTAATTTCTTATATTCCCGTTCGGCAGCTTCATTTATAAAAGCGAATTTCATCATCATTATTAGCTAATTAGAACCCAAAATTCAAAAAAGTTATTGTAACTCGAAGTAGATACAAAAAAAATCAAGTTGGGAGTAACAGCACCTTATGCACGATGCAGCCCTTTGCCTTTAATGTCAATTTCTGGCACAGAAAATGTGTGGAAACTGGTTAAATTGAGATAGCATTTACCATAATGCTTTTAGCGTAAATAGTTTCACACACTCTGGGCACACACTTGCCAATTATACCTGCTCGAGAAACGACCGGTATTATTGATACCCGTAATTCCAGCATCAACTAATGAGGTGAAAGCTCTTTGTAGAAAGATCACCGCCCCAAATAAACCGCCGTAATCTGCTCCCGTTCATGTCCCAGTTCCTGGCTAATCTGAATCCTCGCCTGGTAATCCTGGTTCTTTTCATCAGGGGTTAATTCTTTGGATGTTTTTCCTCCTGCAGCCGGCGCCAATCGTCCGGTTAATTCCTGATAACGATTTTGAGCATATTGGTGCCTGAGTCCATGCGCCTTGTGTATACCGGCGTTATTGGTCTGCCGCTCAAACACATTTTTCTGTTGTACATAGTTTTTTTCCGGTGGGATTAAAGAACCTTTACCGGCAAACTTCGCCACCCGATCCAGCAGCTCACGTTGCTGAACATTCCGAACAGGCACCGAACGTTCTTTACCGCCTTTCGTCCAGGACGACTTCAACTGAATATGATCACCTCGATCTGCATAAGCCACCTGAAACTTTATCGCTTCTTCACGACGCAACCCAAAAGCAGCCTGTAACTCCAGACTGAATTTCACATACTCATTTGAAACCTGGTTCAACTTCTGTTGATCCAGGCCAAAAGCCTTGGACTCATTCGTCACATAAACCCGGTTCGCAATACCATACTCGGCATTATCCCGGGCAATGACACTTTGCTTGCCGACTTTTTCAGCCCACCAGCGCAGCGTCGCCATTCTGTTTTTCATGGTTGCATCAGAAATTCCTTCTTTCTGCCACAGTGCGACCAGGGTATTCACATGACGGCCTTTCAGCTCCTCAGCATCTTTCATCTGTTTAAAACCAGACTCATGCAACTGCCTGGACATCAAAGAAAGCATCGACTTTCGATTAGCCTGGGTGGCAAAACCACCATCCTTATTCCGATTCAATAACTCTTTAAAACTATACGTAAGATCGCGCATGATAATCCAATAGGTAAGTGTTAATGGCCTTGAACATTCACCCGTAGATAAACCTCAAATAAAAATGGCCAACGATCTTCAAACCGTCCAACTAGGACACCAGGTAAGCGTTTCCTGTTGGAACTCCTTACCGGCAGATACAGCAAGTTTTCATACAATCTCCTCTTTAAAAAATGAATTAAAGCGGAAAAGACGCAACTCCCCTGCGGGGCCTGCTGTCTCTCCGCCACTGGGAAGTACTCATTGAAGGCAATGAGCTACCTTTGGACCAACCTCATCGAGGCGCAACCTTTCATGATCCCTGGACTGCTTTGGCGCCGATATAACATCGGCAAGGGTGCTAGATAACCTCTAGCGGGGAGTAATACCTAAAGCATAGCCAAATTGGCGCATAAATCAATCCATAATTTATAGGTAACTCCATAGATTGGTCAGTTTACTTTATAAATAGCATGTTTCCAACCCTCGTCACTACGCGGTAGTGACGAGGGTCTTGCGCCAATAATGCCCCTCAAAAACCCTAACGCACTTCGCTTGTTAGCCTCAATATCGCATTAAGCCAGCTTAAAGCGATCCGGAGGCTCGATAGCAAACTCTGGACACCCGACTTAATCGGTGCAACAAAGCACAGCGCTTTTGCGCTACCATTCAAATAGCCCACCGTAACCCTTTTAATCTTGATAAGTGTATGTATCATACGTACATACAATACATACACGGTGTTATCAAAATGAAGATTAAGTCAGAAATTCAACAGAAAATAATCGCGGCTGCCAATGCCCTGGCCGCCGAAGGTATCGATCGTCCAACCAACGACCAGGTGCGCGACCACATGGGTGGCGGATCACTATCCCACATATCACCCGTCATGCGAGAATGGCGAGAATCACGCAAAGCGGAAGTCGTCGCTGCCCTGGAAATGCCCGCAGACCTGAAAAAAACAATAGAGACCTCAGTAGGCCAGGTATGGACTACCGCCAGCAAGCTGGCCTCAACCAGTATTGACACCATCCGACAAGAAGCAGATGCCGCCATAGCGGCCGCCACGGATGAACGTGACGAAGCCCTGGCTGAGATCATTCACCTGGAAGCGAAGATAGCCGACCTGCAACAATCCCTTGAGCAGAAAGAGCAGGCAATACACCAGGGACAAGTCGATCTGGAAAAGGAACGCAGCCAAAACATCACGCTAGTCACCGAAAACGCCGCCTTAGCCACTCGCCTGGATGATCGAGATGACCAAATCAAAGGCTTGAAAGCAGACCTCAAAGAGGCCCGCAACGATAATAAGTCCCTGCAAAAAGATTTGGTTGAAATAGCCCGTAAAACGAATGAGTAGAGAGTGAAGCTCAAGCCCCGTTATTGGCGTTTTAAGCGACTTTTCTAAATATCCAGCCATTTCCCTTCCTATCGGCAAGTCTAGCCGTAGGCCGAACAGCAGGGATGCTGTGAGCTACCCGAACGGGTTAGCACGTAGTACAGGGAATTTGTACTGTCGATACTAAAAGGGCCGATCGTTCAGCCAGGAAGAATTATGAATCGCAGAGTAGGCCTTTCAGCAAGCAACCATAGTGCTTGCGCTTGCTAAGAAAACAGTCGCACAAATAGCTGTGTAGGAACAGAAAGCAGAAGGAACGATCGAATAGCAATCCATCAATAAACATCCGAAGGATTCCTTTTAAGAGGGCATGGATGCCCGTTAGGGTCAGAACCGTAGGGAACGGTTCTGTGCCCCTCGAGGTCGTAACTTTTGAAGTTATCCACAGGCTGAAATCCTTTTTTTCTTTTTTACTTGTTTTTATTCTTTTTTAGGGGTTTTCAAAAATTGCTGGAAGCCTTTAAATATAAGGCTTTTAGAAGGTGTGAATTTTTTAAATGTGGACGGTTTGACGGTTTAATGTGGACGGTTTGACGGTTTAATGTGGACGGTTTGACGGTTTAATGTGGACGGTTTGACGGTGCTATCCACAGGCAAGTCATTATATGTGGTCATATTTATAATTAGTCCATAAATGAAACAAAACTGTCCACATATGGTAATATGGACAAAATTTTAATTAGTCCATAAATAAAACAAAGTTGTCCACATATGAAGAAAAAGGAATGCCAATTACAGGTTGTACAATCCAACGATTTAATCGAGGCGACGTACCGTATGGATGTCAGGACAAAGCGCTTGATGCTGTGTTTACTTGCCCAAATAGATGCAAGGAAACCGCTCCCAAAACTGGTTTACCTTGATGTAAACCAGTATATAGAATGGACGCATACTGATCCTAAAACAGCTTATAGAGATATGAAGGCAGGCGCTGAGAAGCTGTTAGGTACTATCATCAAAACCTATGACCAGAAAACTCACAGTGGGGAAATGTGTGTATTGGCTGATTACCTTCGATACTTCGATGATGAGGCCAGAATTGAATGCAGTTTCACGACCTGGATCGCTCCATATATCCACTTTCTGACTAAAAATTTTACTCGCCTGAGATTGCTGGAAGCTACACAGTTTAGAAGCTTCTATACCATCCGATTGTTTGAGCTACTCATGCAGTTTGAGTCCACAGGAGAGCGCTACATCACTATTGATAAGCTTCGCGATATTTTCCAGGTCACGAAGAAACAGTATCCGCTTTTTTCTGATTTCAGGAAGCGAGTAATTGAAAAATCAGTCAAGGAGATCAATGAAAAGTCGAGCTATAACATCACCTGGAAAACAATAAAAACAGGCCGAAGGATCACCAGTTTAAGCTTCAGCTTTGAGAAAAAGCATCAACCAGACTTATTCGAAGCAGCCACAGGGTTATAAGGAATAATTTACAGAATTCTGTATACACAGAAGCACGTAAAAACAGATATAAGTTTCTCTGTGAATACAGATAGACAGAAATACTGCATTCCGTATAATTCTTTATTTATCTTTAAATATATCGGGGCATCGAAAGTGCAGATTATTGCAATAGCCAGTCAAAAAGGAGGATCAGGCAAGTCAACGATTGCCATTCATTTGGCCGCACTGGCTGTTGCCAGGGGTAGGAAGACCTTATTAGCTGACATGGATCGACATTCACAAACTTCTACTGAATGGGGAAAACAACGCAAAATATCAAAGCCATTAGTCGCCCCTGTCCCATTGAATAAACTTTCTGCCATGCTTTCGCAGGCTGAAGAGAAAAGTTTTGATACTGTCGTACTCGATTTACCGCCTTATGTAGATGATGTTGTACAACTGGTAACAGAAAAAGCAGACATAACCCTGGTTCCGTGTCGTCCATCATTCGCTGACTTACGCACACTTCCTCGAGTCCTCAAACAAATTCACAAACCCTACTTCGTAGTCTTAAATGCATGCCCCCCTGGGTATAGTGGTCAAGAAGGAAGTAAAACCAGCGAAGCAAGAAGAGTCCTGGTTAAGAACAATATTCTTGTTTGCCCTATTTCAGTCACACAACGCGTGGCTTTTACCGATGCATTAAACGGGGGTGAAGCTGTTAATGAGTTTGATCCATCAAGTAAAGCTAGTTTTGAGATTGAAAAGCTATTAAATTGGGTAGATAATGAAACACAGAAACAATGAAATACAGAATTACTTTTTTAATGAATTACTGTGCAACAAATATGGAGCAACCAATAAATGGCAAAACGAGAATCATTTAGCCTGGATGACGCAGCGGTTAATACCCCTGTAGCGCCAGCAAAAGAAAAAAAACTCGCTGAGAAAACACTATCAGATGACTCCAAATCTATAAAACGCTTAACGCTTGATATGCCTGCCAGCCTACATCGCAGATTGAAAATAAAAGCCATTGAAAACGACGCTCCCATGGCTGAAATGGTTAGAGAGTGGATCGAGCAACGCTTGAGCTAATGAATTTACCTCTAAACAGAACTAGATAATTTAATCCTGTGTAGTCTACATATTACTTAATATCGCTTTTCTCTTTTGAGCGGCATCATCCTTTGTAATTAACCCCTGGTCTAAAAGTTTCTTTATAATTTTGAGTTTACTTTCAATATCAGAACTTGGTTTTTTATACAATTTTCTATTAGGATATTTTTTATTTAAGGCAACCCAATTATCATAATAATCAGCTCCAAAAACCTTATTAAAACCTTTTATCCTATCAACGATAGTTACCATAAAATTACATTGAGCTATTTTATAGTCATCCTCTTTAAGTCTTAAAAGTTTTGATTTCTCAAAACTGCTTAAATCTTTTTCATAAGTATTTCTTAATTTTAAGCTCCTTAACTGTTTGCTCTCTTTTTTTGGCATCACACCGCATTTAGCGACTAACCTCTCTTCAAAAAAAGGAGGAAACCCATTTAACTCTTCCACAGAGACAATGCTTATATCATGAGAGGGAGTGTTAACCATCTTATCAATGATTTTTTCAGACACATTAAAATCGTTCAAATAAAGTCTAATTTCTTTAAACATTTTATTGTAGATTTTTTTAGCAGAAGCAGCCTCCAAAGCCCCATAAAACTGCTTTTCAAAGCGCGGCCTGTGTACACCCATAAATTCACCACTCCTTTCTATTCCGCCAACCCAAATTAGAAGACATGAGGAGTCACATGTACAATTTTGACTTTCTTTTGGTTGTGCTGCCCAACTTGCCGTACAAGTAGGAACCTTTGGCAGAGACAGGCCATCAACTCTTGCATCATATTTTTCCCAATCAAAACTCGGAGTTACCGTTTTGAAAAATAATGACCTTATCAAGGTGCCAATTTTCATTGCTTCATTAGCATCACCACCAGGTGAGTATGTGTATATATTTCGAATTAATGGACCATAATCATAAAATATTTTTTTTAACTTTTCGTAATCACCAGTAACTATCTCACCTTCAATTACTAATTCATCTGACTTTGGCGAACCACCATTTACAAACCAAATATCTGCTGAAAATATATTTGGTGAGAATATTAAAAATATTAGAAATATTGTTTTCATTCAATTTATACCCTTATATTGAAGAAATATCCGTGGTTACGTCATCAATCTATATTAATATCAGGAAATTCAACATTAAATAGTTTTATTCCCAGTTACCTAGCTGCATCATCAGAATTTTCTAAAGCTATTGATTCAAAAATCATTCCAGCCTTAGAACTTGATTCCTCCATTTTATTCTCTACTAGGGGATTGAAGTCCAATGGTACGATTATGTAGTGCACCGCATAATCGTACCATTGGACTTCAATCCCCTAGTATGTACATAATTTATTAAAATTAGGCTAGATTGAAACCATCCATATGAATTTTAAGCGTAAAAAAATATAAAATGACCTCGATAAATACTGAAACAGATACGGTCGTTAAAAAAATTCTTCCGTATTTAGAACGGAGAGACTATGACTTAGTGAAAAACCTTGATTTTAAAATAGGTGTAACGCGAGTAATCACATCATAATCTTAAATACGCAACCACACCAAAGAAAAACACTGCAAAAATGATACATCCACCGTTCTTTGAGCATCATGGAGAGCAGTATAGTTTAGCTCACCTTCAAGCATCGCAATTCACGCTAGTTCTTCAGGCTCATAATTCTAACCCTGAATTAGAGTTGTTAATAAATATTGAATATTCAAACCATTGTTATTCGGAAGGAAAACCCAGAATCCATGGAGAGCCTGATAACTTAACCGACCATAATAATAGACCCCGATGGTTTAGCCTAGACCGATACGATACGTCTATTTTTTTACCCAATATAGTCCAACAGATGCACACTAAAAAGTGCCTTTTTACTGGAAAACATAACTGGTTGATTGTTGAGATAGAGTCAAATAACAGCTCTTCAGTTCCTTTTCATATTTATTTCACTATAAGAAAAAACAAGCGGATGGAGAATGGTTTATTTATATTCATTGAGAGTGCTTACAGAAAAACAAAAGGGGGAAACATTCCACATCGACGAGGCCGCATGGATCGTACAGCATTTGCAATGCTGGCAAGAAAAACACTAGCAGGAGAATCAGTGAGAAGACCCGCGGGAAGGTAGAAAACATAAAAAAGCCTCCTAATTAATTAGGAGGCTTTAGTATTACTCGGGAGCTCTTGATTATGCCAGATCGCCTGGAACCCTATTGGGCGGCAAGTAAACATCACTTTCGCGATCCCGTATACATCTACTTATACTAATGTTAGTCCTTATTGACGAAGCCGTCAATAAGGACTGATAAGCGGTCATAATCAGCATGAAGTTAACAATTAGTATGTAAACTACCAATCCCTCTATTCCACTAAATATTGTCTTAAAGAGTATACTTTACGAGACGCGCTCATTGACCGTCTTAAATAATGTCTTATAATTTAATTATTTCAATCTCTAAAAGAATTTAAGACCGCATGGCAAAAGTAGGATATGCACGAGTCAGCACCCAGGGCCAGAGTTTAGATGTTCAAGTATCCAAGCTCACTGAATACGGTTGCAATGAAATCTTCAAAGATAAACTCAGCGGAACAACAGCAGATCGGCCATCCCTCAAAGAATGCAGAACCTATGTTCGTCGAGGGGATAGCCTGGTCATCACCAAACTGGATCGATTAGCACGGTCTACCTTTCACCTGACCCAGATAGCAGAAGAACTCAAACAAAAAGGAGTAGACCTGGTAGTACTGGATCAGAACATCGATACCTCTACCCCTACAGGTAAACTGTTATTCAATATGCTGGCGTCGATTGCAGAGTTTGAAACTGAAATCAGGAAAGAACGGCAAATGGAGGGGATAACCAAAGCGAAGGAGAAAGGTGTTCAATTTGGACGGAAAGCAAAATTAACAGAAGAACAGGTTAGAACACTGAAACAGGAAAGAGAACAAGGTGTAAAAATATCCGAGCTGATGGCCAAGTATTCATTATCAAAAGCCAGTGTCTATAGGTTGTTAGCTCAGCCTTAGCTCAATTGGCAATTACGCAAAGAAATAACCCCTTATTTATATCCAATAAATATCACGATTTATAATACAATGTGTTTATGGTTAATTATAAAAGGAATCTCCAATGAATGCTGAAACCATCGATCACAGAACACTATCACACCTCCTGGAGGCTGGCGCGATCCGCACGGCCACCGCAGTAGGACTGGGTAACCGGTGGGCGCTTGTTGTCCATTACGGCAGCGTGGAAAAAACATTGCAGTCAGTCAATAGCCATCAAATCAGAACCTGGTCTAAACTTGACTCACTGGTTAAGTATTTAAGGAAACTTGGCATCCAGAAATTTGATACTGATGCGACAAATTTTGATCCGGATCAGCTATCAACCCGGAAGCGACCTGATAAGTCAGAAGCCCTCAAACGAGTCCATGCAGCCGCTGAGCATGACAAATGGTTTAGAGAACAGGTACAAACCTCTCTCGACGATCCACAACCATCAATTCCACATGATATCGCTATGGCCGAGGTTGAATCTCGCCTGGTTGAAATTTACGGACCGAGGCCAATGAGTTAATGCCCGTCTGGACTCCCCGAGCTCTTGATGCCCTGGTTCTCAATATTCAACGATATGCGCAACAAGATCCAGTTACTGCTTTTAAAGTATTCGATAATGTTAAACAAAGGTCATATGTCCTTGATGATCAACCAGAGCTCGGTAAACAGGGCAGAGTCAAAGGCACAAGAGAATTAGTATTAACTGGAACTCCATTTATACTTGTTTACCAGGGAAATAAATCACCCGTGAATATTATTCATGTGCTGCATAGTCACCAGAATTGGCCAGTTGAAGATAATTAAAAATAGTTAATCCCGTCGAAGTTACTCAGAGACCAGGGAAATACCTAAAAAGTCCATTGCTGTCATTCCCTGCAGGCTGGCAGGAATGACCTGTTCGTGCCAGTTGGAGTCATTGATGAGCCAAGAAACCATGAGAGGATATGAGAACAAACAGTCGTATATCACAATATTCGTGCGTGTAACATAATCACCTGTCATACATTCTTGAAAGAGCTCATCTTGGTAATTGAATAGTGTCCGCAAAGTATTAGGCTATTACGTTTGCAACAAGTGATTAGATTGGAGCGTCTTTGCTCGTATAATGCCAAGCTGATATGAGCTTATGGCTATTTAAAACGTATTTAAACAGGAATTTATCAATGACAAGCTCCCAACAACGTGCCGCCCTCCAACGCCAAATTTGGGCCATTGCCAACGATGTGCGCGGCTCAGTAGACGGCTGGGATTTTAAACAGTATGTCCTCGGCACCCTGTTTTATCGCTTCATCAGCGAAAACTTTGCTCTCTATCTTGAGGCCGGTGACGACAGTATTCATTACGCCGCGCTGAGCGATGAGGTGATCACGCCAGACATCAAAGATGATGCCATTAAAACCAAGGGTTACTTCATCTACCCAAGCCAGCTGTTTGCCATTGTGGCTAAAAACGCCAACAACAACGAAAGCCTGAATACCGACTTGGCCGCCATTTTTTCCGCCATCGAAGCCTCGGCCAGCGGCTATCCCTCAGAAGGTGACATCAAGGGGTTGTTTGCCGATTTCGATACCACCAGTAACCGACTCGGTAATACCGTTAAAGACAAAAACTTGCGTTTAGCGGCCGTTTTAAAAGGCGTGGCAGATTTGGACTTTGGCCATGATTTTTATGGAAAGAGTGATGCCGCTCAAATTGACCTGTTCGGCGATGCTTACGAATTCCTGATCTCCAACTATGCCGCCAATGCTGGTAAATCCGGTGGTGAATTTTTCACCCCTCAGCATGTTTCAAAGCTGATTGCGCAGCTTGCC
>ENA-OREN01002805-OREN01002805.1-marine-metagenome-genome-assembly--contig:-NODE-2805-length-17001-cov-7.018435_pt1 | contig 17001 bp, 10 predicted proteins | sample MGYA00248624_ERZ508555 | MGnify/ENA primary metagenome ERZ508555 (study PRJEB26222, sample SAMN06267773) | marine metagenome | isolation source: Saanich Inlet, British Columbia, Canada | place...
TTACCCATTTTGCGATTAGCAAAAATCTCTAAGTAAGCTTCTTTCCCTTTTTCAATAGCTGTAGTTTTACTGCGAGTACGGAGGCTTTTTCGTGCGTATTTACGTTCGTTGTTTAGCCACATCCTAAAGTGCCAATAGACACCTCTTTTGTAAATGGAGGCTTCATCGAAAATGGGGATTTGTTCTTCGTTGTCTTTTTGTTTTTTTAGAGGCAAATCAGCGTCTTACGTTACTGTGGTTTTCAGTAGTCACAGTTTTGTGTGACTTTTTGTGTAACTGTAAGAAAGTTTCGCTTTAAAATCAATGGTAGATTTTAATTGGGTAACTTTTGTGTAACTTCATTATCCTTATAAATCAATGACTTATAGGAGAATAACTACTCCCATTCGATGGTGCCGGGGGGTTTGGAGCTGATGTCGTAGACCACACGGTTGACACCATGGACTTCGTTGATGATGCGATTGGAAAAGGTGCCGAGTAGTTCGTAGGGCAGATGCGCCCAGTCGGCTGTCATGCCGTCGGTGCTGGTGACGGCGCGAATGGCGATCACGCTTTCGTAGGTGCGCGAGTCTCCCATAACTCCAACGGTTTTGACGGGGAGTAGCACCGCAAATGATTGCCATAAATCGTTGTAGAGTCCTGCCGCTTTTATTTCTTCAAGAATGATTTTGTCTGCCGCGCAGAGGATGTCGAGTCGCTCTTGGGTAATGTTTCCCAAAATGCGAATAGCCAGTCCCGGTCCGGGGAAAGGTTGGCGGTTGATGATGTCATCGGAGATGCCCATTTCTTTACCCAGTTCGCGGACTTCATCTTTAAACAATTCGCGGAACGGTTCGAGTAATTTCAGGTTCATCTTTTCTGGCAAGCCGCCAACATTATGATGCGATTTGATCACCGCTGACGGTCCTTTAAAGGAGACAGACTCAATAACATCCGGGTAGAGCGTTCCTTGTGCGAGAAAAGTGAAGTTGCCCAGACGTTTTGCTTCTTCCTCAAACACGTCGATGAAGGTGTTGCCGATAGACTTTCTTTTTTGTTCGGGGTCCGTCACGCCTGTCAGTTTCTTTAGGAATTGATCGGAGGCATCGATCACATCCAGATTGATATTGAAATTATCGCGAAAGGTTTTTTCTACTTTGTCTCTTTCGCCCGTGCGCAGGAGTCCGTTGTCGATAAACAGGCAATAAAGGTTGTCTCCAATGGCCTTGTGGATAAGCACGGCGGTTACTGAGGAGTCAACGCCTCCGCTCAATCCGCAGATCACTTTTTCGTTGCCAACCTTTTTGCGGATATCTTCGATCATAAAATCGACTAACGATTCTATCTTCCAGTTGGCAGCGCATTCGCAGATTTTGAAAAGAAAATTTCTGAGAATCTTTTCGCCTTCAGCACTGTGCACCACTTCTGGATGAAATTGCAGGCCATAAATATGCGCTATCGTCTTCTCGATGGCTGCCACTGGAGAATTGCCCGTGAAGGCGATAGGCTTGAATTGCTTTGGTAGTTTAGAGATACGGTCGCCGTGACTCATCCATACGGTGGAGTTGTTTTTAACGCCTTCAAATAGATGTGAAAATTCTTTCAGCATCAATTCGGCGCGACCAAACTCACGATGCTCTGAAGGATGAACCTCTCCTCCTAAAAGATGCGTGATGAGCTGCATGCCATAGCAGATACCTAAAACAGGAATTCCCAATTCAAATATTTTGGGGTCGCATAGATGGGAATCCTTATCGAGAACACTTGCTGGTCCGCCTGAAAGAATAATCCCCTTAGGCTTGAACTCAGAAATCTTGTCCAGCGTCATGGTGCAGGGATGAATTTCGCAATACACCTCGCACTCGCGGATTTTACGGGCGATGTTCTGGGTGTACTGCGACCCAAAATCGAGAATTAGAATTTTTTGTTCGTGCAGTAGGTCTGTCATGCTTTGCGGAGTTTTTTTATAAATCAGTCGATGTGATAATTGGGTGCTTCTTTGGTGACGATCACATCGTGGACATGACTTTCGCGCAGTCCAGAAGAAGTGATTTTAATAAACGAAGCATTTTTTCTTAATTCGTCAATGGAAGCGGTGCCACAATAACCCATCCCGGCTCGCAGTCCTCCGAGTAACTGATGAACCGTGAATGAAAGGGCCCCTCGGTAGGGGATGCGTGCTTCCACTCCTTCAGGCACCAGTTTACTTTCGGATAATTCCAGTTCCTGAAAATAACGGTCGCTGGACCCTTTCGACATAGCACCGATGGAACCCATGCCGCGATACTCTTTATAGCTTCTGCCTTGATAAAGAATTTTTTCGCCAGGACTTTCGTCAGTGCCCGCGAATAAGGAGCCAATCATCACCGTGCTGGCTCCTGCTGCGATAGCTTTAGTGACATCGCCAGAGAGTTTGATACCGCCATCGGAAATGACGGGGATGTTTTTCTTTTCCGCTACCTTCACGCATTCGGCGACTGCCGAAATTTGTGGAACGCCAACCCCGCTCACGACTCGTGTGGTGCAAATGGAGCCAGGACCAATTCCCACTTTCACTGCATCGACACCGGCTTTTATCAATGCTGCGGTGCCCTCTGCTGTGGCAACGTTGCCACCAATGATTTGTAATTTTGGAAAGGCTTTTTTAATTTCGCGGATGGTGCTCAAAACTTTTTCGGAATGACCGTGTGCGCTGTCAATGACCAGAACGTCGAGCCCAACCCGAACCAAGTCTTCAATATGTTCTACCGGGTTTTGAGTTACGCCTAATGCAGCCCCTACTAACAATCTGCCTTTTTTATCCTTTGCGGCATTTGGGAACTGTTCTGACTTTTCTATATCTTTGATCGTGATCAACCCTTTCAAGTGTCCCTTTTTGTCGACCACCAGTAGTTTTTCGATTCGGTTGTCGTGCAGAATTTCTTTCGATTTTGAAAGAGGAGTGCCTTCGGGAATGGTCACCAAATCTTCCTGGGTCATCAGGGAACTGATTTTTTTGTTAAGATTTTTTTCAAACCTCAGATCACGGTTGGTCAAAATACCCACTAGCTTTTTCTTCTGTGTGATGGGGATCCCCGTGATGTTGTATTTTTTCATGATCTCAAGCGCTTCGCTGATCTTTTGGTCGGGCTCCATGGTAATCGGGTCGGGGATCATAACGCTCACCGAGCGTTTGACCTTGTCTACCATCTTGCGTTGTCTTTCTGGAGTCAAGTTTCTATGGATGATGCCGATTCCCCCTTCTTGCGCCAGAGCAATGGCTAAATTTGTTTCAGTGACGGTATCCATCGGCGCAGCGATCAATGGGCAATTTAGTTTGATTTTTCGAGTCAAACGGGTAGAAAGATCTACATTATTTGGCAGTACCTTGGAATAGGCCGGAAGTAATAAGACATCATCAAAAGTCAGGTAGGTCGGGACCTTATGGGGGTCGATCATAGGATTTTATTTAATAGAAATTGCATAAAATGTCAAAAGTTGATATTAGCACGTCTGTCCATATTCTTGCCAACAAAACCTTGTGGTTCCTGTTTTACCATGTTCCAATAAAGCCGATCATGATGAAAATTATCTTAAACATACTTTTTCTGTTTTTCGCCAGTACCGCTCATTCTCAATCCCTATTTGAGGGAACCGGAGAACGGGAGGACTGGCTCGGCACCTACTACCAGGGGAAAAAGATGGGATTCACCAAATCGGTTACCCGCTGGGGCCCCGATGGCCTTGTGATGGATTCCACAGTGTTTTTTAAAATCCGTTCCAAATCGGTAGATCAATCCACTACTATTAAACAAACAACACGACTCGATCTGGATTATAGATTGTTGAGCTTTTCCCTGTTGCAGGAAATCTCCGGGCATCGACAACAAGTCGAAGGCACGCTGAAAGGGAACGAGCTACGTTATCGAACCAAATCGTTGGGTTACGATAAAGAAAAAACCGTTGAGTTTACGTCTACGACGGTTCCTTCTTCGACTTTTCTTTTAAATTTGATTTCGGACAGCCTTCGTGTTGGGCAGAAAGGCGAGTTGCCATTGTTTGTGGAACCGTTGCAGTTGATGGTGGATCTGCAATATGAAGTGTTGCGCAAAGAAACACTGCAATATCGCGGTGAATCGGTGGATACGTTTGTCATCCGTCAGCGGTTCAGTGGCATGGAATCAACGATTTGGTTGGCCAATGATGGCTCTGTTTATAGAGAAACCACTGATATGGGATTCGAATCGTTTAAGGAAGAACGGCAAGAGGCGCAGAAAATTGACGAGGCGATGACGATCAGTAGCATCATTACGATGAGCCTGGTGAAACCGGATAAGCCTTTGCCTCGACCCTACAAAAAATATGATCTGGTTTATCAAATTCATCCGGTGGGTTCGCAGGACTCCATCCCAGAAGACCATAGGCAAACAATTCTAAAATCTGAAAAACAAGCGGATGGAAATTATATCACCAAGTTGAGGGTTAAAAGTGAACCGGAGAAAATCGGCCGCATTCCCCAAAAAAAAGAAGCGTTGAGCCCTAAATACATGGAAGAGACTGCCGAGGTTCAGTCGCAGCATCCAATGATCCGGGCTTTGGCAAGAGAACTCTCAGTAGATAGTAAAAGTAAATGGCAGTTGGCTAAGGATATTAACTTATGGGTGCATCTGAACCTGAAAAAGGAAATGGTAGATACGGTTACTGCTTTAGACGCTCTTCTTGAAAGGCGTGGCGAATGCCAGTCGCACACTTTTTTATTTACGGCTTTGGCCCGGGCTTCGGGGATTCCCACTCGTATTGTCAATGGACTGGTTTATTCCAAGGAATATGAAGGATTTCTTTACCATGCTTGGCCCGAAGTATTTGTAGGCGAATGGAGAGCGATGGACCCAACTTTTGGACAGGATAGAGCGGATGCAACCCATATAAAACTGACCCAAAATTCGGATGAAAATCCGTTTCGCATGATGGAATTTGTCGGTAAAATTTCGATAGGTTGGTCTAGCCCGTGAGACCAGCTTGCGCCAAGAATCTATAAATTCAGAATTTTAACCCCTTTAAAATCAAATAGAAATTCGGGTGTTGTGAAATTCGCATCTTTATTTTCGTTTTTTATTCGTCTATATTTGTGGTTTCCCGAAAGGCTGAAACCTTTAAGAATTCTGGCCTTGGTCGAAAGTTACAAAGGGGTCACAGAATTTCGTTGACAACCCCATATCTTGTATATATTTTATCATGCAACACACAATATATAGATATTTGTGGAGTATTTAATTTTTAAGGACCTAAAAAATAAGGGCGGGGAGAAGCAAAAAGTGATATGCCCCTTATTCAATAATAAGTATTTAATTTTATTGACCCGATTTGAATTGAAAGAGACGGAGCGTTTTTATGCGAATTGACCGGAAGTTCACCGTTGAATCCCAAGATCCTTACAGAGGGATCAAGTTTGTCGAGCGGGTATCGAAAATCAATAACGCCGACGGATCTTTGGTTGCTGAGATAAAGAACGTTCTTGTTCCGGATACCTGGTCACAAGTGGCGGTGGATATCATTGCGCAGAAATATTTTCGCAAGGCTGGTGTTCCGGCGCGATTGAAAAAGAAATTTGAACCGGGGATGCCTGAATGGCTTTGTCCTTCAATTCCAGATGAAGAAGCTCTGAACCAACTCTCTGTTTCAGCACAATATACCCGTGAGGCAACCTCGCAAGAAGTAATCCATAGATTAGCGGGATGCTGGACTTACTGGGGCTGGAAGAAAAATTGTTTCAACAGTGAAGAAGCGGCGCGTAATTATTACGATGAAATGCGTTACATGCTGATACATCAGCTGGCTGCACCAAATTCTCCGCAATGGTTCAATACGGGAATCAACTGGGCCTATGGTCTTGAGGGGCCAGCGCAGGGTCATTATTATTTTGACGAAGAAGCCGGGAAATTACAGAAATCTGCAAGTGCATATGAAAGACCACAACCCCATGCCTGCTTCATTCTTTCGGTCAATGATGATCTGGTGGGTGATGGCGGAATAATGGATTTATGGCGGCAAGAGGCGCGCCTATTCAAATTTGGATCAGGTACTGGAAGTAATTTTTCCAACCTTCGGGGTTCCGGGGAGGGATTGTCTGGAGGGGGTAAATCTTCTGGTCTGATGAGCTTTTTGAAAATTGGCGACCGGGCTGCGGGCGCGATTAAGTCTGGCGGGACCACGAGACGGGCTGCAAAAATGGTCACGCTCGATATGGATCATCCCGACATTGAAGAGTTTGTCGAATGGAAGGTTAAGGAAGAGAGAAAAGTCGCGGCCTTGGCTGCTGGAAGCCGGATCACCCGTCGTTGCTTGAAAAGTGTTATTCAAGCCTGCTGGACTGAAGGTTTGTCTGACGAAACTCGTTTTGAAGTGCAGAAAAACAAAGCGCTTAAAAAAGCGGTTCGCAAAGCTCTCGATTGTTTTGTCCCTGAAAATTATGTTTACCGCGTGATCCAGTTGGCTCAACAAGGCACTAAAGATATTGAGTTTGAAGAGTACGATACCAGTTGGACCTCGGAAGGTTACTTAACCGTTTCTGGTCAAAACTCGAACAACTCGGTTCGCCTTAGCAATGAGTTTTTGAAAAGTGTTGAATGCGATGGCAACTGGAACCTGATTCGCAGAACAGATGGTGAAGTCGCCAAGACTTTACCAGCGCGAGATCTATGGGATAAAGTCAACTTCTCTTCATGGTCCAGTGCAGATCCCGGATTGCAGTTTCACACCACCATCAATGAATGGCATACCTGCCCTGAAGATGGCGAAATAAAAGCGTCCAATCCTTGTTCAGAATATATGTTTCTTGATGATACGGCCTGCAACCTGGCTTCGATCAACTTGATGAAATTTTATAACGAAGAAAAAGGATTGTTCGAAGCGGAAGACTATCGCCATGCTTGCCGATTGTGGACTCTCACTCTTGAAATTTCTGTCTCGATGGCGCAGTTCCCAAATAAAGCGATTGCGCAAAAGAGTTATGAATTCCGCACGCTTGGTTTGGGTTACGCAAATCTCGGAGCGATGCTCATGGTCATGGGCATTCCTTACGACTCAGAAAAAGGTCGGGCCATTGCCGGTGCAATATCCGCTATGACTACCGGGGCTGCTTACGCGATGTCAGCCGAAATGGCAAAAGAGTTGGGAGCATTCATTCATTACGAGAAAAACAAATCGTCCATGTTGCGAGTGTTGAAAAACCACTGGCGCGCGTCTCACAATGTTGAAGCGCATGACTACGATGGACTCACCATTTTCCCACAAGGAATCCAGGCAGAGCATTGTCCCGCCTATCTCCTTGATGCGGCGCAAAAAGAATGGGCCGATGCTTTGGCTTTGGGAGAAAAATATGGTTATCGCAATGCGCAAACAACCTGCATCGCACCCACAGGCACCATTGGCCTGCTAATGGATTGCGACACCACGGGTATTGAACCTGACTACGCGTTGGTTAAATACAAAAAATTGGCTGGTGGCGGTTATTTCAAAATCATCAATCAATCGGTTCCCGGTGCCTTGTGGCGATTGGGTTACAAGCCTGAAGAGGTTAAGGAAATTGTTGAGTATTGTGTCGGATCAGGAAGTCTGGATTCTTCTCCTTATGTCAATCGAGATTCTCTGAAGGGAAAAGGGTTCACCGATGATGTGATCGACAAAATCCAACTGGAACTTCCTCGAGTATTTGATATCAGTTTCGCATTCAACAAATTTGTGTTGGGAGAAAATTTTTGCAAAGACGTTTTGAATCTTTCTGATGAGCAACTGGACTGCATCACTTTCAACTTGCTGTCGCATTTGGGATACACCGATGAAGAAATTCAATCGGCAAACGATTTTATCTGCGGTCGCATGACAATTGAGAACGCTCCGTATCTGAAAGAAAGACATTATTCGGTTTTTGATTGCGCCACCAAGTGCGGGAAATATGGAGAACGGTTCATTCGACCGGAAGCGCATATCCAAATGATGGCTGCAGCACAGCCTTTTCTTTCGGGAGCGATTTCCAAAACCATCAATATGCCAAATGAGGCAAGCATTGAAGATGTAGAAAAAGCTCATATGCTCAGCTGGAAACTCATGTTGAAAGGAACCGCCGTTTATCGAGATGGATCGAAACTCAGCCAACCTCTAAATAGCGTGGCGACCGAAAGCTTTAAAGAACTGCAAATGGAAGACGATGAAGTTGCCGCGACTCCGGTAGCACCCGCCATGAAAGCTGCCGAGCAGGTTATAAAAATTATTCAGCACAAACGTAGAGCTCTTCCTCATCGGCGCAAAGGCTACACTCAGAAAGCGTCCATTGGCGGACACAAAGTTTATCTGCGAACAGGGGAGTATGACGATGGCTCCCTCGGTGAAATTTTCATCGATATGCATAAAGAAGGCGCGGCTTATCGAAGCCTGATGAACTGCTTTGCAATTGCCATTTCATTAGGACTGCAACACGGCGTTCCTCTGGAAGAATTTGCAGACGCTTTTGTGTTCACTCGCTTTGAACCCAATGGAATGGTTACGGGGAATAAGTCCATCAGCATGTCCACTTCCACCATTGATTACATCTTCCGCGAATTGGCAATCACCTATCTGGGGCGTGACGATCTCGCACAGGTAACTCCGGATGATTTGCGATCCGATTCTATTGGTAAAAAAGATCAGCAGTCGAGTGATGAAGATGATGATAACTCCTTGCCTCTCATTTTAAAAAGTGAAGCGAAAGAATCCACAGAAGGCAACGTGCAAACTGCCCCCGCTGTTCAGGCTGTTCCAATCAGCGGAAACGGCCATAACAACGGTAATGGAAACGGCAACGGTACTGCAAAATTGAGTGGCGGTACTGCTGTTGCCACCACCGCTGTGATTGCCAAGCTTAAAGGATATGAAGGAGATGCGTGCCAGGAATGCGGCAGCCTGACGCTGGTGCGAAATGGTACGTGTTTAAAATGCATGACCTGCGGAGCGACTTCAGGTTGCTCCTGATTCAAACCCGCCTCGTCTGAATAAAATGTCTGCAGGAGTCCGGCCGGCGATTTCTTCGCCGGCCTCTCTGCACCACTCGGCGTGGAGCCAAAAAGTCCATTCTCATCAAGCTCTCAGTGCAATGAAGTATTGAAGATAAACCTGACTGGCTCCTGCCAAAATAGTCCCTGTTGTAAACCCAGAAAACTCAAGGGTCGTCCCGCAACATATATCACCGATTGTCTTAAAACTAAAAAACATAAAAAAGATATAATGGGATAGAAAAGGTCCGCTTTGGTTGGTGATCTCAACCGGTCAAAATAACACTATAATCTTAAATAAAAAGATGGAGTGTTGCAAATGGCATAAAGAACCCGAATTGAATACACCTATGCACAGAAACAGGAGATATGGGATCGTTAGAAAAAAGGTGAGTCTCTGACCTCAATCGGGAAAGAATTGTACGATCTACGTGCGTACGAAAGGCAAGTTCGATGTCATTCCGGACCTTTAACTGTTTCCCGTCAGCTTATAGTGAACCGTTTAAAATAAAAAGCTGAGAGATAATTTCTGTAAAAATTTGTTCGGGTGAATGTCCACTACTGGCCGACTCCGGTCAATTTAGCCCGTTTTTATTTTCGATTTTTCAACATTATTTCAAAAGATATTTAACTATTCCCAGAAGAGCAATTATTTTGACAGGAAAAAAGAGTGTTGACCTTTAGAGTCCAGCGTCACGCTGGCAGCGGAAGCCGAAGGTGGGGTTTTTTAGTTTTGCTTCTACTTTGTTTCGAAAAGAAATTTTTGACTGGTTGTTGTAGCTGGTCCAGCCGCCTCCCTTAACGATTTGTAAATCCTTATTTTTTGTATGTACCCATTCCCATACATTACCTGTCATATCCATAACACCATAGGGGCTTGCGCCTGCAGGAAAAGAAGCGACGGGTGCCACGGATAAATGACCGTCTTCTTTTCCGAACGTGTTGGCATGTTTAGATCGAAACTCATTCCCCCAAGGCCAGGTGAAGGTCGAGTTGCCTCGAGCGGCGGCTTCCCATTCTTCTTCGCTGGGTAAACGCTTGTCAGCCCATTGGCAATATTTTCGCGCCTGATTCCAGTCGATTCCCATAGCGGGACATTGTGGGCAGGGTTTGCCATTGGTATAAGGTTTTTCACTGTATCGAGGTTGGAATTTTTGAAAATTTTCTACCGTTATTTCTGTCCGGTCAATATAGAAAGCTGAGAGTGTTACAAAGCGGGAACGGTTTTCATCGGGACTCAGGGTTTCACTTGTTTCTATTTTTTTCACACCTACAAGGTATTTCCCCTGATTGATCAGGATCATCAGTGTCTGATCCTTCTCATTTAAAATAGTGGGAAGAAGAGAGGTGTCGACTGGTGTTGTATGTCGTGGAGGGCTTTGTAGTTTTGGAGGAGCTTTCTTTTTTGCTAGAACTGGTTTTTTTCGGAATTTTTTATAGTAGCGTTCAGATTGGTCCTGCTTTGTATATCGTTTGTGATGCTTCTTGGTAGGCGTGCCGCAGGCACTCACCCAGATAAATATAAGGATGAAAGGAATAATGAGTCTCAACGTTTTTTCTGGCCCATGATCGTGTCCATTTCACCTTTCAAACGGCGATATTTTTTATAACTTTCTTCCGCTTCATCTTTCTTTCCCATCAATTCGTAGGTGTAACCCAGGCTATACCAGGCGTTGTGATGGGTGGGGTCTATTTTTAAAACCGATTTAAATGCCTGCTCAGCATCTTCAAATTTTTTCTGGTAATTATAGATGCCTCCGAGACTATAATATCCATCTGCATTGTTTGCATCTTTCTCTATTGCTTTTAAAAAGAATTTTTTGGCGGAGTCGTATTGTTCATGGTTTAAATGTTCCAATCCTTCTTTCACATATTCACCGCTATTTTTGTCGCTGCATTGAGTTAAAATCATTCCTAACAGGATCAATGCCAAAAATTTAAAGAAAGGGCGAATCATCTTCATCTACCTTTTTAATGTTTGCTAACCTGTTCCCTAAGTTTAGGGAACATATAGTGTCAATATAACACCATTACTTATTCTCCATTATATTAAAAACGGAAAGCAATATGATTGAAATTCTCCTCCTACTTGGCGTTGTCGCATTGGCCGCGATGGTCAGTATGAGGAATAAGCTTGCCGGGGTCTATCGCCTTTTGTCGTGGATGCGGAGGCGATTAAGTTTGTTGAAGGGACGCGGTCAAAAAGCTGTTTCGGAAAAAGAACAACAGGCTATTAAGGAAACATTGTTGGCTTGCGAGAGATTGCGGAATGTAAGCTTTGAAGAATGGGATTTTAAATCTACAACACTTTCTTTGATCAAGAAAATCGCTTTTATTTATCACCCCAATGCAACGGCTCCGATAGAGCAAGCGCGATTGGGAGATGTTCTCGAAGCATTGCAGGAGGCAAACCAGAAAATTCTGCACGTCATTCATCTGCCTCAGGTTGAATATGTGACGCAGTTTCGGGTTATTCAAATTTTTGATAGCTACAAGACATCATCCAAAAACCCAAAAAAAACGGAATCAAATAAATCAGGAATAAAAAATCGATTGCTAGAGTCATTGATTCTCAAGTGGGTTGTCAGGTCGCTCCTCATTCAGTGGGTGTTGTTGGTAGGAGAAGCAGCACTCAAGGTCTATGGAGGCAATCAGGAAGAGGGAGTGGTGGAAGCCGAAGCCATTCTTGCGGACTTGGAAAACCTGCCTGATGCACCGGATACACCGTTGCCTGAAAATGTGAAAACTATTGTCGATTCTTCTAAGAAAAAGATCATTTTTTCACCGACCGCAATTCCCTGGAAAAAAGTCGGGCAAATTTATTTTATGCTGACAGAGCAAATTGCCAGATATTACCACTCCGACTCTGCTTTCCCCATTTACGAAGCACGCGTTTGCGATTTGCTCAAGTCGGTTGCCGATTCTCTGGAGGAGGTAGCTCGATTGGGCCAGAAACCCGTATTGAATAAAATTTTAAAAATTCGAGTCTCAAAATTGACGCAAGCGAAAGACTTTGCTCTCCCTCTAGGGCAAAACAAGATTTTGGAATGGGTGAACAAGTATCAGGTAGGCGGTATCGCTAAGTGGTCGCATACATTATATAAAACCCTGCAAAAAAAACAGCCGGGAATCCTTTTGCGAGATGTGGCGTTTGGAGTTGTTAAAGAGGGCGGTAAACGCTGGCTGGTTTTATACCTTCACGGTAAAATTGCTGCTGAAGCGAACAAACTTTATGGTCCCAACCCTTAAATTTATTTTTACTTATGTAACAAGTAGGAAACTCGGATACCGCTGGTATAGACATCGGCCCAGTGAGAGGATTTTTTTTGATCGGGTGTGAGCAAGTCGTGATAAGTGCAAGGCCGGGTTCCATATGTTGACCAGTCCATTTTTTTGAATTGAGCGTTCAGAGACTGGAACCAGATTTCAAGTAACTCAGCGCTGGGCAAGGTGATCAGGCTGAGGTCTTTGCTGCGATAATCAAAGGAATGTGGCAGTGTGTAATCTTTTTTTTCGGGTTGCGTCAACGCGGTGAGAAGAATCGGAAGTTTTAGTGTTTCTTCATTTACACTTTCATAAACCTGCGGGGCCTCTTTCCCTTGAATAGCAGCATAGGCCGCTGTGAAAGTGTCTAGGATCACCGTTTCTTTTGCCGCACGCAACATGAGCTTGAGCAGTCGATAAGGTTCGGTTGTGTAATAAAGCATCCCCAAGCAAAGCACAGTGTCAAAACTTCCTTCCTCAATATTCTCCAAATATTCCAGAGCATTGCCAACGGCCATGGAATATTTTTCTTTTGCAATATTGAGTTCCTGAAATAATTCCTGCCCTAACCGAATCATTTTTTCTTCTGTATCTATTCCCTCAATGAAATCGGCACCAGATTCTAAAGCCGCATAAGCGAATGTTCCCATATGGGATCCAACATCGAGAATTCTTTTTCCTTGGATATATTCTTGATTTTTTACCAGCAGATGGTCAAGCCTGGCATTGAGGCATTCGGGGTGATAGGGAATGGCCCATCGTTTTTTCCGGGTTTCGCGGGTCAGAAAGGGAGAATCGTCGGAAATTAGAGGTTTTTTCATTTTGAGAGAAAAAGATTATTTATTGTGCTTTTATAATTTTTTTTGAGTTGATTCTGAATGTAGCAGAAAAACTCGAACTATCCAATTTTAAAGGGATTTCTATTCTATTAAAGAGGTGAATTTTAGTATAAATGTAAGTAGTTGATTTTATTGGTTTAATCTGCTTTAATATCTGTAGTTATTTGATTTATTAAGAGTTATGGGTTTCTGTTTTTTATTTTTAAAAGCATCAAATATTGTATTTACATCTGTCAAAACTGAAACGATTTTCATGTCGGTTTATTCATACGGCCCTTGTTTTATTGGGTGGAACGCCTGATAATAAATTATTCCCAGTTAATTAAAATTTGTTAGTGATGTCTTCCGTTGTTCAGATATTAAGTCCTCAAGCTGAAGAGTTGCAGGCCAAGCGGCGCGAATTGGCACAATTGCGCAAAAATCTGGCTGATATGGAATTGCACCTCTCGACCGAAAAAGCGGAGTTGAACCTTTTTGAAATTCGCTATCAGAAGGTGGTCGGGGCGATGTATGCAGAAATGGATATTGTAAAAGCGCAGGTGCTAAATCTGGCTTCCAAGTTATATCCAAATGCAGAAACGTTTCGCGAAGAGGCGGACTCGGCTCGTGAACAGGCGAGGCAATATTCTGAGAAAAAAGAGGAACCGACGGACTCACAAAAAGAATTCAGACCCCCCGAAAATCTCAAGAAGCTTTTTCGCCGCGTCGCTAAAAAAATCCATCCCGACTTGAGTTCTTCTACTGAAGAAAGAAAAAAACGTCACGATCTCATGGCCAAACTCAATCAGGCTTATGACAAACTTGATGAAGAAGGCATCCGTTCCATCCTTGTTGAATGGGAGGCTGAGGATTATTCGGAGAGCTCAATGGAATTAGGAGAACAACTGGTGTTGGTAGTACGCCAGTTAGGGCAGGTTCGGGGTCGTCTTTACAGTATTTCTGAAGAGTTGGAAGAGTTAGAAATTTCGGAGATGTTCCAATTAAAAATAAATATTGGTTCGGCGAAAAAAGAAGGACGAGATCTGTTGCAGGAAATTGCCGACGATATAGAACAGAAGATCAATAAGGCCAAAGCGCAAATTCGCGATTTGGCGCATGAGTTTATTTGAGCGATATGCAGGAATTAAATCTCACAACAAAACAATCCTTATCTGAAACCCAGCCGGGTTCCTTTCCCTGGAGTTCTTCTGCTGCTACTGACGAACTTCCTGATGTTCTTTATAAAACAGAGTCAGGTGCTTTGGGAAAACTGAAGCGTAAAAAAATTGAAACATGGTTTAAAGAAGCGCGGGCAGGCGATACTCAGGCTCAGTACAATTTAGGTGTTGTTTACTTTAAGGGAGCGGGTGTTTCTCGCAACCATGAAGAGGCATTTAAATGGTTCGAGAAGGCTGCGAAAAAAAACTCTGCAAAAGGACAGGGTTTTCTAGCTCTCATGTATGAAAATGGATTGGGTGTTGAAGAAGATCTTGAATTGAGTTTGCACTGGTATCAAAAAGCGGCAGAACAGGATGACAGTGCTGCGCAATTTAATTTAGCTAGAATGTATTATCAGGGTAAAGGAACTGAAAAGGCTTCAGATCAAGCCGCTAAGTGGTTTGAAAAAGCGGCGGAAAAAAATAACGATAACGCGCAAAATATGTTGGGAGTTCTTTTTGAAAAAGGAGAAGGGGTTCCCCAGGATTATGACCGGGCCATTTCCTGGTATCGAAAAGCCGCATTAAATGGGAATGAGGCAGGGCTATATAATCTGGGCGACCTTTATGATCGCGGAGAAGGAGTTGGGAAAGATTCGGTTCGGGCAGCGCGATGGTTTAAGAAAGCTGCGTTAAGTGGATTAGACCTCGCACAATTTAAATTGGGGACTCTCTATTATTGCGGCGAAGGTGTTGCCCAGGCTCCCAAGAAGGCTTTGCAATGGATTTGTCGTGCCGCAGAACAGGGGCACGCTCATGCTCGACATTTTTTGAAAACAACTTCTGCCGATTTCACACCGACGGGTGAAGACCTTTACGAAAAAGGAAAATATTTTTTTGAACAGAAAGAATATGAAGAAGCTTTCTTATGGTTGCAACGCGCTGCCAACGAAGGCCATGCAGATGCACAAAACTCCTTAGGTTTGCTTTACGACTACGGCAAAGGTTGTGAACGGAATCCGTTACAGGCTTTCCACTGCTATCAAAAAGCTGGGGATCATCCGCAAGCCCTCTTTAATATTGGGATGCTTTATTTTCTTGGAGAAGGGGTGGAGCAGGACGACCAACAATCTTTTAATTATTTTGATCGCTCTGCAAAAAAAAATGAAACGCGGTCGCAAGTATTTTTAGGAATTCTTTATGAAAATGGAAAAGGCATTGAACAGGATCTGGCTCAGGCGGTAACTTGTTATCGCAAAGCCGCCTGGCAAGGAGATGTTTTTGGCCGTTTTCATCTTGCGAGAATGTATTACCACGGTAAAGGGGTGCCTGTTGATCATGCACAATCTTTAAACTGGTATCACAAAGCCGAGGGTTATGTTCTCGCGCAATATAATTTAGGCCGAATGTATTTCAATGGCGAAGGTGTAAAACAGGATAAACAAAAAGCAGTTCACTGGTTCACCCGAGCCGCAGAGCAAGGTCACGATTACGCTCAATTCAGTTTGGGTAAAATTTATTTTAATGACGGTGATATAGATGCGGCTTGCAAATGGTTTCAATTGGCTGCCGAGCAGGGCAACCATTTGGCACAGTACTATCTCGGACTCTTATTCGAAAAGCAGAATTTGGAAAAAGATAGCGCGCATTGGTACAGACAAGCGGCAGAGCAAGGCAACCGGCAGGCAGGTCAGGCACTAGGGCGGATATATTTTATTGGTAAAGGAGTGACCAAAGATTTTGCAGAGGCCGCTAAATGGTATCGCAAAACATCGCAAATGGAATCGCAAAGCGAAGACACTTTAGGGAACGATATTTTATGGCTGAGACGCGCGGCTAGCCAAGGTCATGCTCGAGCGCAGAATCACCTTGCCGGACTTTATGAACGAGGCGAGGCGGTTTCTCATAGTCGCCATGAATGCCTGAAGTGGTATCGGCGTGCGGCAGAGCAGGGCAATGATTTGGCGCAATATAATCTGGCTCGAATGCTCGATCAATCAGACGATGCTCTGAGTTGGTACCATAAATCGGCGGACCAAGGCAATATCTTATCGCAAGTGGAACTGGGATATCATTATCAAACTGAAAATGAAGTTGCGGCTTTCAAGTGGTTGCGACTGGCCGCCGAACACGGTCACAGTGATGCGCAATACCAACTTGGGTTGATGTATCGCAATGGACGAGGAACTGAAATACATTTTGTCGAAGCTATCCACTGGCTGAGACGCGCCGCAGAGCAGGACCACCTTCCCGCAATCGGTGCATTACAAAAACTTGAGCATTCGCAGAAAATTTAGAGGAACGTAATCGAGCTGCATACTTTTCTTAATGATAGATTAGATCCAAATACTTTTGAATGAAGCATTAATGACGTTTACTGTAGAAATTGCTGATGCTGAAAAAATTGCCACCAGTAGTTACCATGTAGAAATTCATATAGACAAAAGTAATCTAAAAGATTTGATAATTCAATTAACTAAATTGTCAAAAATGCCTTTAGGGTAACATTTACATTTTATGAGTGAGTCATGAGGTCTAGGAGATTTAAGTGAAATTTTCTAAGGAGAAAGAAACTTGATTACTCATCACCTTAACATTATTATTTCCGAATAATTCTTCCTCTAAACTACTGATTTTTTTATCCTTTTCTCTTGACGTTTTGTAACTTATTGATTATCTTGGCTTATAGATAGCGGAATCGGGTGTTCCGTTATGCTTGGCAAAAAGGTATCTAATTATCATTTATTTACCTCAAATTCGAAAAATACATTTCTTATC